>Ga0181612_169211_pt1 | contig 13462 bp, 10 predicted proteins | sample HoacroProtozoa21_FD_119630 | JGI IMG/M metagenome (GOLD analysis project Ga0181612, IMG submission 119630) | Hoatzin crop microbial communities from Cojedes, Venezuel. Combined Assembly of Gp0051906, Gp0051904, Gp0051908 | reverse complement strand
TGCAGTCCATGCCCCGTTTTATTGAGCTGGGCTCCGGCAGATCCGTCTTCGAGCTGAACATAGTTTTCATAAACGGCAGTTACCACCAAGTCCTTGATTGTGATTGAGAATTCGGCGGATGTCGAGGTCATTTTGTCGCGTAGTTGCGCCAAGGTTGTGTAGTCGGACCTGTCCTTTTTCTCGTGGGGGGATTTTTCCCCCCCGCAGGAGCAAATTACCGCCAGTAGACCAAGTAGGATGAGTCTTGCGTTTTTTGTCATTGGATTTATAAGTTAAAAAAAGGGCGGTCAGTGCGCTGGCCGCCCTTTGAATTATTTACTTCAATTAGTATGCCCAATCAATGATGGGTTTCGAGATAGAAAGTTTGTGCTCGAGCTGATAGCCCTCGCCATAACCCTTTTTAACAACGAAACCTTCAACCTTTACATTGATGTCGACAGACTCAGACATGTTGATAGACCTTGAACTTGCTTTCTGACGGCTAAGGCCATCGGTGGAAGGCTCAGCAGTTGTTGTATAGGTAGCAGAAAGCAGAGCGGTAGATTCATAATTATTGGTCAGATACATCAGCATAGTGAGGCTGGTCTCAGAAGGCATATTGATGAAATTGCCATAGGTAAAACCCTTCTCGTTGAGAGCAGCAAGCTTGGTTTCGCTGAGTTCGCTACCATAATTCTGAACGATATAAATCAGGTCTTCTTCACCATATCCCTCAAGAGCACTTGTGTAATTTAGGTAGTACATAGCAGACTTGATTTCGCTACCTTCAAGCCACCATGCAACAGAATTGTAGTTGTAATAACCATAGTCTGAACCATAGAGGTCTTCAAAGCCCATAAGTTCGAGGGTGGCATTAACCTCAGGAACCTCAGCATTTGCACCAGGGAAGTAGAAGTCAAGTACATAGGTGTAAGCTGTCTGATACTTGTCTTCGGTTGCGTCGTCGTAAGGAATGGCTACCAGACGGTATGAACCGGGGTCAAGTGCGGGCATTTCGGTAGAAGCGCCATCAACAAGAGTGGTAGTGAAGAGGAGGGTATCAACGGTGCCAGCTACAATAGCTGCTTCAGTTTCAGATGCGTCAACATCCTGACTTGTAATAGCATAGTAGATGGTAGAAACGGTCTTCTTGTTACCCTCGAAGCTGATAACAGGGAAAGCGTTCATCTCAGTGTCGATAAACATACCATCGTAGGAAGCAGAGATAGAGTAGTTGGTGAAGCTACCACCATTGAACCTATCGTGAGTTCCGCCGAATGCGTAACCACGGCCTGTAGCCCTTCCTGTATCGGTGTCTACAATGTAGCACCAGTCTGCAATGTAGAAGGTACCTGCGCCGTCGTAGTAGCAGGGCTCAAGGTTGTTCCTTAACTCAAAGGCAACTGCATATTCGCAATATCCAATAGTGCCAGGGCCACCGGCTGCGTCAGCTGCTTCTGTGATGCTATCCTGATAGAGGTAATAGAAACCGCATGCATCAGAAATGTAGATACCACTTTCAGTGCAAATAGGAGCAACTACACAGTAGTTTGTCTCGGTGTTCCAATACCATTCATAATTAACACCTTCATCCCAGAAGTCGAAGATAGCGCAACGGCGCCAAGTATCACTAACCTGCTGATAGTAAACAGTGTTACTATACTCTCCGCCATAAGCGGCGTCGAGATAAAGAGTACCGTCATCAAACTTGTTCCAAGCAAGTGAAATACCTGCGTTAAGCTCGATCTCAGGGAGACCGTAAGGAGTGGTGTAAGTAGAGTCGTTAATCTGGAGCAAAATGCTAGGGAAGTTGTTAAGTCCGAGCGCATCTGCGTCCTCAAGAGTAATTTCCAGTTCGGTCTTGTCCTTGCCCTCTGCGAAAGAAACGGATGCAGGAACAGAGAAATATTGAAGACCTTCGCCTGAAGACAGAATTACAACCTCAACGGCTTCAAGGTCACTGTTGGCACGCCAAACAGGAACGGTGAAGGATGTTTCGCCTTGAGCCATATTCACATTGCTACTGAAGGTATTAGGGAAGAATACCTGCTCTCCGGTAGGAGTTTCAGCGGAAGAATATGAAGGCACAGAGGTCTTATCGCAGGCAGCAAATATCATTGCTGCAGCCGCAATAATGGATAAAAGTTTAATCTGTTTCATCTTAATATTCAATTAGTCGTACATATCGGAAGGATCGGGATTGTTTGTGCTTTCAAGCACGGGGTTGTTCTGAGTCTCGTTTACAGGGATGCAGAAGTTCATGTTAGGCTTAATGCCGTACCAATTGTGCTGGAAGCTGGTTCCAGGGGCATTGGTACCCTCATAGTCCTGGTAAACACCGGTCTTGAACATCTTAATATCGTGGAAGGAGATACCTTCACCCCAGAACTCGATCTTCTTCTGGAATACATACTCATCGTTGAACTCCTCGAGAGAAGATGCGTTGAAGTTATAGTCAGGGTCACGATATTCAGCTACGAAGCTATTCAGAGCTGCAACACCTGCAGACAGGTCGGTCTGGGCCTTTGCGGCTGCTTCGATGTAGTACATTTCCTCAACACGCATAAGGGGAACATCAACAGCTCCACCAACGGTGTAGTCATCGTACTCGCCACTCTTGCAACGGAACTTAAGTGAGGTGTAAGCAGGAACTGCTGCCATCCACTCTTCGTCACGGACAGTCTGATAGTTGTAGTACTCGGTACCTGAAGGGTCAATCCAGCTATGCTTACGGAAGTCAGAGTCAGGAATCCTGTCATAGAGGCCTGCGTCGATACCAGGAATGGTAAGGGATGCATAACCCCAGTTGCTCTCGGCTGCCATCCAACCTGTGAAGTTGCAAAGGTTGCCCATGTTCTCAGCAGAGTAGGATGAATGCCACATCCAAGCGTGGTTGGCGGTATTGAAACCGGTGGAAGCATCTTCCCATTCAGCCTGGGTCAGAGGAGTAGCGCCTGAAAGTTCAATAGCCTTGCGAGCTTCCTCAGCAGCCTTGTCGTACTGGCCGTCGAACATGTATACTTTAGCCCTGAGGCCGTGTACAACTGCGATGCTAGGAGTAAGGGTAGAGGTTACAGCATAGTCGCCAATATATTCCTCTGCCTTGTCAAGGTCGGAGAGAATGAACTCAACCATCTCATCGTGGGGTGCCCTAGGGTTGTTTTTGCCCTCTTCCTCAGTAGTGGATTCGGTAACGATAGGAACGGTAAGGCCCTTAACCTTGCTAATATCGGTGTATTTGTTCTCTACGGGCTCGTACATGCTGGCGAGCAGGTAGTAGTCAAATGCACGGTAGGCGTATGCCTGGCCGAGATAGAACTTTTGTGCGTCGTTTGCGCTCTCTACATCTACAGCACCAATCACATCGTTAGCGCTCTTTACAAACATATAGAGGGTGCGCCAAGGAACATAGGAGCTACGGGTAATGGTAGGACCATAGTACTGGCAGCGGCTTGCATACTGATAGTGGTCGTATCCTGCTTCGCCTACCGGGTACATTTCACCGGTCATTTCGGAGAAGGTGATCATGAGTCCGGGGTATGCCATATCGGTTTCGAAGGTCTGGTTGCCATAGATGAGGTAACCCTGTGTCTGCTGGGTAGGAATACCGGACACCGAAGCCTCAAGTGCGGTGGCAGAACCACCCACCTGCTCGGCAGTTGCGGTAGAGCTCATAGGGAAGGTCTCCTTAATACAAGAAGAAAGGAGAAGAGCCGCAAAAGTCGCAATTGAAATATATTTTAATGTATTTTTCATAATCGCGTCAATTTAGAATTTAACAGTAATACCACCGGAGATGGTCTTCATAGGAGAGTAGGACGAAGCGTCGGCTGACATGTAACCCTGACGAGGGTCGAAGCCCTTACGCATTGACCAGTAGCCAAGATTCTCGGCTGCAATGTAAATCCTGAGTGAGCTCAGACCGAACTTTGCAGTGTACTTGCTAGGAACGGTGTAGCCGAGGTTTACATTCTCGATGTTAAGGTAGCTTGCCTTGGTAAGGAAGCGGGTAGAACTAGCGTTAGAGTAGCTATCAGCATACTGGAAACGAGGAATGTCGCTAGAAGTATTGTCGGCAGACCAAGCCTTGTAGAGGTCTACATGGTAGTTGCCACCAATGCTGCTACCCGAAGGTGAGCCCATGAAGGTAGCGTACTGGCTATCGTAACGCCAACCGCCAATCTGATAACTGAAGTTTATAGAGAAGTCGAAGCCGTAAGCCCTTACTGTGGTACCGAAACCACCGTATACAGGAGCAAGACCGGTCTTGTTAACTACGAAGTAGTCAGCATCAGAATATTTTTTAGTGGTCTCTGTGCCATCGAATACACGACCTTCGGAACTATCCTGGTCTTCGAGAACATTGCCATTCTTGTCAAGATACTCACCATCCTCATTCTGCAAGTACTTAATCTTGTACCAGAGGGATTCACCGGTCTCAGGGTCTACGCCTGCATATTCCTTAAGATACCAGCTATAGTAGGAGATACCCTCACCAACGAAGAGTGAGCCACTCTGATAACCTTCGGTGGTGTTACCCTTGAGGTCGTAACCGGTAAGAGTCTTCTTGTCGTCGCTCAGCATGGTAATCTTGTTCTTGAGCCAAGTGAAGTTGCCGTGAACATCCCAACCGAAGTCCCTCTTGTTGATAATGTTGGCAGAGAGGTCGATTTCAATACCCTTGTTGTACATGTCACCCACATTTGCATAGTAGGAGCTGTAACCAAGTGAAGGAGCTACAGGGAAGCTGAAGAGCATGTCAGTGGTGTTCCTCTTGAAGTACTCAATGCTGCCACTGAGTTTCTGGAACAGACCGAATTCGAAACCAACATTGAAGTTGGTGTTGGTCTCCCAAGTGATGTTCTTATTACCCTTTGAACTGAAGGAAGTTGCAACCTTGCCGTCACCATTTACGATATCGTAGGTGTCGGTGTAGCGGTAAGAACCGATGTTATCGTTACCCTGGCTACCGATGGATGCCTTGAACTTAAGTTCGTCAACGAAAGGATAGTCGAACCAAGGCTCCTTACTGATTATCCATGCACCACCAATTGACCAGAAGGTACCCCAACGATGCTCGGGAGCAAAGCGGGAAGATGCATCGCGACGCAGGGAAGCTGAAGCGAAGTACTTGCCATCATAGTCGTAGAGTGCGCGGAGGAAGTAACCTTCGTTGTTGTACTCGCTGATGGATGAACCAGAGCTCTTGTCGTCTACAACTGCACCACTAAGCTCGGTGTTCTTCTGATCGAACATCATGTGCTTGGATGCGTAGAGGTCGTAGCTCTTGGCATCGTAGTACTCGTGACCTACTGTTGCACCAACATTGTGGGGACCAAATTTCTTGGAGTAGTTGAGAATCTGCTGGAGGTTGTAGGTGATATAACGGTAGTGCTCTACAGAAACGGTACCACCGGTGCTGTCGAACTGGCCGTAGTAAGGGTTGTATACATATTTGTAACGAGTCTCACTCATGTAAGCTGTTCCATTGATTGTGAGAGTGAGCTCAGGGAGGATGTTGATGTCGGTATAACCGTGAGCGCTGAAGGAGTTACCCTCGGAGTTACGGGTGTTGAGGTAGCTGTCCATAAGGGCGTTGGAGTCGCCGAGGTAAGAACGAACAGAACCACCATTCATACCATCACCATAGTCCATCATTTCGAAGCCGTTGGAATCAAGCTTGATGCTGCCATCAGAGTTCCTCAGGTAAAGAGGATAGATAGGAGCAAGCTGGGAAGTGAAAGCCCAGATATTACCGGTAGAAGAGCTGGAACCATTGTTACCCAGGGAGTTGTAGTCGGAATGGGATACTGAAACATTTGCACCAACATTCAACCACTTCTTTGCCTGGTAGTCAGCCTTGAGACGACCGGTGAGACGGGTCATATCAGAAGCCTGGGTGATACCCTCATTCTTGAGGTAACCAACTGATGCAAAGTAAGAACCCTTGTCGTGACGGGCTGCAACGGATACATTGTATTCCTGACGGAGACCCTTGCGGTAAGCGTAATCGCTCCAGTTATCAGGGGTAAGGAGGTATACATCACCATTGTAGTTTACAAGCCTGCCAAGAGTGGCGTTAGGGTTGAGCTTGCCATTGGTACCAATGAGGTACTGGCCCTCGGGAACAGTGTAAACATTGTAACCAAGACCACCACTTGATGTGCCAGCGCAGAGGTAGGTGTTGGCAAGAACATTTGCGCTGAGTGCATCATAACCCTTGTTGAGGTAGTAGTTATTCAGGGCGTTGTAGTGCATTTCATAGTATGCAGCAGGGTCGCTGATGGTATTGTACTCCTTCAGACCCTTGGTGTTTACACCGACCTTCATATCTACAGTGATAACTGCATCACCCTGCTTTGCCTTCTTGGTGGTAATCATAATCACACCATTGGCACCACGGGCACCATAAAGGGCGTTGGAAGCTGCATCCTTAAGCACTGTCATGCTCTCGATATCAGAAGGGTTGATGTTGTTAAGGTCACCACCGTAAGGTGCGCCATCAACGATGATAAGAGGTGAAGTGCCTGCAGAAATTGAGCTCAAGCCTCGGATATTGATACTAGCTGTTGCGCCAGGAGCGCCGTTTGAAGAGAGAAGCTGTACGCCGGCAACCTGTCCTGCGAGGGCGTTGGTAACAGCAGATACCTGGGACTTTGCCAGGTCGTCGTCGCCAATCACCTTAGCTGAACCGGTGAAGGCCTCCTTGGTGGAGGTACCGAATGCAACAACGATGGTCTCGTCGAGCATTTCAGCATCGTCGGCCATAGCCACATTGATGACTGATTGTCCGCTTACGGGGATAATCTGGTCCTTGTAGCCAATTGAAGTGAACTTCAAAGAGGCGTCTGAAGGAACCGAAATGGAGTAGGAACCGTCTGCGTTCGTGGTCGTTCCCTTTGTGGTGCCCTCAACGATGACACCTACGCCCGGGAGCGCCTCTCCATTGGCATCGGATACAACACCCTTCACGGTCAGGTTCTGTGCAGAAGCCACGACGCATGCAAGGAATATTGCTACGGTGCTTAGAAAGAGCTTAAATTTTTTCATAAGCCATTTTAGATTAATTAAACAAAAAACTATACTAACTAACTTAATACTTACTGTTCAAAAGCCGCTTTTTGCAGTTAGTACAAAAGGCTTTGAGCTCGCAAGTTCGGAATTTTTTTTGACAATTACAAACATTCGCATACCCATTTAAATGGGTTTTATTGCGTTTTTTGGGGATTTTTTGTAAAAAGCAGGCGAAATTTCAGAAAAATTTGGTTTGAAATTGAAACTAAATCGCTCCGAAAACTTCCGAAATGAAAGCTTTAAAATTTTTAAAAATTTTTCAAAACAGCTTCTCTCGCGCGCGTATTTAATATAGGTAATGCGTTTCTTGTCAGGAATTTGCTAAATTTGCAGGCGATATGAGGAAAACACTGCTTTCAATCCTAAGTGCACTGTGCTGCTGCGGCGCTTTTGCCCAGGGCGAGGAGTCGATGCCCTTTATGCGAATCGACCGCAATCCTGCCACCATGGGGATGGCTATGGCGGGGAGTGCCTCTAGCGAGGCCGTCGCTTGGTCGTCGTTTAGGAATTCTGCCGTTCTGCCGCTGTACGAGGGGAGTTTCGATGCTGCGCTGGGTTTCCAGAGCTGGGCGCCCAAGGCTGCCAAGAGCACTAATGTCAATTTCGGAACGGCCTTCAAGGCCTCTGAAAAGCTGGGATTCAGCCTCGGCATTGCCCATCAGGGCGGTGCAGAATACACTGTTTATTCTGAATCGGGAATTTCCGACGGTAGCTTTAGGCCCTCGGAATTTCTGGTAGGGATTGGCGCCGGCGTGCTGCTTTCGGACCGTTTCTCCCTGGGTTTAAACCTGCGCTATGCTACTCAGAGGCTGTCTTCAGATGATAATTATTCCGCCTTCGGAGCCGATTTGAACGCCCTTTACAATGGGGGAGTTTACAGGCTGACCGCTGGAATCTGCAATATTGGTTCCTCTATTAAATCCTCTGATAATCAGAGCTTTAGTGTTCCCGCTTCGGTGAATTTCGGGGGTATTTATGATTTTGCTGTTGGTGTTCAGAGCGAGATTGAGGCTGCCCTGGATATGGACTATTATTTCAAGAGTGGATTTACCGCTTCGCTGGGAGTGCAGTACGGCTATGACGATATGCTGTTTGCAAGGGCCGGCTACCACTATGGCGCCGACGACTCGATCTTCCCTTCTTTTGCCACTCTGGGAATCGGGGTAAAGTATAACGGCTTAAGGATTGACTTGGCTTATCTGCTTGCAAATCAGGACCTTGCGAATACGATAACCCTCGGTCTCGGTTTTGGATTCTAGAAAAAAAGCTCCGTTTCACAACGGAGCCTTTTTTCACTTTCCCTTGGGTTTTTCCTTGGGTCCGTAACCTGTCAATTGATGGATTTGCCTTGCCCTGAAATCATCCTCTGCAATGAATAGCCTCGCGGTCTTTTCGACGCCTAGGACCTCTATGAATTCAGGAGCGGCAACTTCCAATCTGTTTTTGTGAGAGTTCTTCGCTTCGATGAAGTCATTGAGCAACTGCTGAACTTCCTCATCGCTCTTTCCTGCTTCCACTGCCGATTTCAGCGCGTCAAACTTGCTGCGAACCGTCTTGAAGCCTTCGCGGTCTTTTTTTACGGCCTCTTCATAGATCGGCCAGAACACCTTTGCCTCTTCGGAAGATAGGTCAAGCTCCTTGGTGATGAACGCGATTTTTTCTGCTTCCACCCGCTTGTGCTCCTTGCGTTGCGCAGCGGTCGGTTTGGGCTGGGCAAATACACTCATCGCCGAAACGAAGATTGCCAAAAAAGTGATAATTAACCTTTTATTCATTGTAAGTTAGGTACTCCTCAATTTGGTTTAACGAAATATCCGAATCAATCAGATACGAAATAATCTCTTCGTCCGTAGCCTTCTCGCTGGACGGCGTAGCGGTTTTGTCGAGTACGGTGTTTCCGATAACCAGTGCTATTGCAAAACTAGCTGCCAAGGCCAGATACGGGCTCAGACGCGAGCGCAAGCTTGTTCTTGTCTCGGGAATGGCCGTCAGGCGTTCTTCGAGCGAATCGAAGTAGCCTTCCGGGGTTGAATATGGCATTTTGTTTTTCATTGCATTTATTAGATAGTTTTTAGTGTCAAAGGTTTAATCATTTAGGGTAACTTGCTCGCGGATCTTCTCAGCCGCGTGAAAATACGATGCCTTGAGCGCCCCTACGCTGGTGCCGGTAATCTCGGAAATCTGCTCGTATGTAAGGTCCTGAAAATAGCGCATGCAAAATACAATTCGCTGTTTTTCAGGGAGTTTCGCTATCGCTTTGGACAGCTTGCGCTGGGCCTCGTCGCCGTTGAACCAGGGGTCGTTGTCGATGATGCGCTCGGCCTTGGCGTCCAGGCTTTCGAACTGCAGGGCGGCCCTCACCTTCTGCTTGCGCAGGAAGCCCAAGGCCTCGTTGGTGGCAATTCGCCACACCCAAGTAAAAATTTGCGCATCCCCCCTAAAGGAGGGAAGCGCATTCCAAATCTTGATGAAGATTTCCTGGAGAAGATCGTCGGTATCCTCATGTGAGTTAACCAAGGAACGCACATGCCAATACAATGGTTCCTTGTATTCGTGAACCAACTGTTTGAATATCTTCTCCCTATCTTCCATTTATTTCTTGCGGGCGATTGCCTTCTTGGCTGCGTCTGCGATGTGGGCTGCGTCGAGTCCGTAGGCTGCCATCAGCTCGGCAGGCTTGCCGCTCTGTCCGAACTTGTCGCCACCGTTGATGAACTCGATGGGAGCGGGGGCGTTGGCTGCAAGCACGCTGGCAACTGCCTCGCCAAGACCGCCAAAGGCGTTATGCTCCTCGGCAACAACTGCTGCGCCGGTCTTTGCTACCGATGCAATCAGGGCCTTCTCGTCAAGAGGCTTGATGGTTGCAACATTCAGCACTTCTGCGCTAATTCCCTCAGCCTCAAGGGCTTCAGCTGCCTGAAGGGCTTCCCAAACGAGGTGACCGGTGGCAACCAGGGTAACATCCTTGCCTTCGTTGAGATTGTAAATCTTGCCGATTTCAAACTCTTCGTTAGGGTCGGTGAAATTGGGAACGCTGGGGCGGCCGAACCTAAGGTAAACGGGGCCTACATACTTGGCAGCGGCCTTGGTGGCCTGCACTGTCTGGTTGTAGTCGCAGGGAACCAGCACTACCATTCCGGGGAGTGCACGCATGAGGGCGATGTCCTCCATGGTCTGGTGGGTTGCACCGTCTTCGCCAAGGGTGATGCCGGCGTGGGAAGATGCAAGCTTAACATTGGTATTGCCGTAGGCTACCTCCTGGCGTACCTGGTCGTATACACGGCCGGTTACGAACTCTGCGAACGAGCCGCAGAAGGGGATGAGCCCGGTGAGTGACATGCCGGCAGCAACGCCAACCATATTGGCTTCTGCAATACCGCACTCGATGAATCTGTCGGGGAATTCTGCTGCAAAGGCGTCCATTTTAAGGGAACCCTTGAGGTCGGCAGCCATTGCAATTACGCGGCTGTCGGCGCGTCCGGCCTCTACAAGGCCTACTCCAAACCCGCTACGGGTGTCTTTCTTTCCAGTATCTGTGTATTTTTTCATGATTTTCGGGTTTTAGAGGTTTAATAATCGCCTAAGGTTTCGGGGAGCTGGGCAAGAGCTGCTTCGCACTGCTCTGCATTGGGAGCCTTGCCGTGCCATTTGTGAGAACCTGCCATAAAGTCAACTCCATGGCCCATTTCGGTCTTGAAGAGGATCATCTTGGGCTTGCCATCTGCCTTCTGTGCAAGGGTGAAAGCCTCGAGGATGGAGTCAAAGTCGTGCCCGTCGGCAACGATTACATCCCATCCGAATGCGGCCCATTTCTCGTTGAGGTCCTGGATGCCGGTAACGGTCTCGATGGGGCCGTCAATCTGCATGCCGTTCCAGTCGGTCATGGCAATCAGGTTGTCCAGCTTGTGGTGCAGCGAGAACATTGCGCACTCCCAAATCTGGCCTTCCTCGCTCTCACCATCGCCCAGCAGGGTGTAAACCTTGTTGGAGTCGCCTGTGAGTTTCTTGCCAAGGGCGATGCCGGCAGCTGCCGAAAGGCCCTGTCCGAGTGAGCCGGAGGGCTGGAAAATGCCCTTGAGGTGGCCTACACTGGGGTGTCCTTGCAGGTCGGAACCGAACTTGCGGAGGGTGCCGAGCTTGGCGGGGTCAAAGTAGCCTGCGCGAGCCAGAACTGCATAGTACACAGGTGCAAGGTGACCAGCAGAAAGGATGAATGCGTCCTGCCCCTTGGCATCGCGGGTCCATGTCTCAGGGTCCTGCTTCATTACATTAAAATACAGGGCAGTCATAATATCTGTACTGCTCATTGAGCCTCCTGGATGGCCACAGGTGGCAGCGGTAACCATTCGGATTATATCGCGCCTAACCTGGGAAGCTATGGCTTTTAGTTCATTAGTGCTTTTCATAACTCACAAAGATAACGAAAAAACTCTTATCTTTGCAATCTATGGACATGAAGAATATTCGTAATTTTTGCATAATTGCACATATCGACCACGGAAAGAGCACTCTTGCCGACCGTTTGCTGGAGCTTACCAAGACCTTGAGCGAGCGCGACATGGAGGCTCAGGTGCTTGACGATATGGATTTGGAGCGTGAGAAGGGCATTACCATCAAGAGCCATGCTATCCAGATGGAGTATAGCCGCGGTGGGGAAAAATACCTGCTGAACCTGATCGATACTCCCGGGCATGTGGACTTTTCCTACGAGGTAAGCCGCAGCATCGCTTCCTGCGAGGGGGCGCTGCTGGTGGTGGATGCTTCGCAAGGTGTTCAGGCTCAGACAATTGCGAATCTTTATCAGGCCATAGACCACGGGCTGGAAATTATCCCTGTGCTGAACAAAATCGACATGGACTCAGCCCAACCGGAGGTGGTTGCCGACCAGATTATCGACCTTATCGGCTGCGAGCCGGAGGATATTTTCAGGATTTCTGCCCGCACCGGGGATGGGGTTGCACCCATTCTGGATGCCATTGTGGACAGGATTCCCGCTCCCCAGGGCGACCCCGATGCTCCGCTGCAGGCCCTGATTTTTGACTCGGTGTTCAATCCCTTCAGGGGGGTTATCGCCTATTTCAAGGTTAAGAACGGGTCTATTTCCAAGGGGCAGAAAATTAAGTTCTTTGCAACCGGCGAGGAGTATGATGCCGAGGAGGTCGGTATCCTCAAGATGAAGCTGATGCCAACCCAGCAGGTTTCCTGTGGGGATGTGGGCTATATCATATCGGGTATAAAGAGCGCCAAGGAGGTGAAGGTGGGAGATACCATCACCTCGGCGGAAAATCCTTGCTCTGAGGCAATTGCGGGATTCGAGGAGGTGAAGCCGATGGTGTTCGCGGGTATGTACCCGGTGCAGGCCGACAAGTTCGAGGAGTTGCGCAGCGTGCTGGAAAAATTCCAGCTCAACGATGCTTCCTTTGTGTACGAGCCGGAGTCTTCGCTGGCGCTGGGAAGTGGCTTCCGCTGCGGTTTCCTGGGCTTGCTGCACCTTGAAATTGTGCAGGAAAGGCTCTTCCGCGAATTCGATATGGATGTTGTTACCACCGTGCCGAATGTTTCCTACAAGGTGTACACAATGCAGGGGGAGGTAATCGAGGTGCACAACCCTTCGGGGCTGCCTTCGCCCTCGTCCATCGCCAAGATTGAGGAGCCGTTTATCCGCGCTCAGATTATCTCCAAGGCCGAATTCTTTGGCCCTGTGATGAAGCTCTGTCTGGATAAGAGGGGAGTTCTGGTGAGCCAGCACTATATCACTGCGGATAGGGTGGAGCTCAATTACGATATGCCCCTTTCCGAGATAGTTTTCGATTTCTACGATAAGCTCAAGAGCATTTCCAAGGGCTATGCTTCCTTCGATTATCATATCACCGGATACCGCCCTGCGAAGCTTGTGAAGCTGGATATTCTGCTGAACGGCGAGCCGGCCGATGCGCTTTCGACCCTGATTCATGAGGATAATGCCTACGAATTCGGCCGCAAGATGTGTGTGCGGCTCAAGGACTTGATTCCCCGCCAGCAGTTCGATATCCCCATCCAGGCGGCCATCGGTGGCAAGATTATCGCCCGCGAGACCGTTAAGCAGGTGCGTAAGGATGTGACTGCGAAGTGCTACGGTGGCGATGTTACCCGTAAGCGCAAGTTGCTTGAGAAGCAGAAGGAGGGTAAGAAGCGCATGCGCCAAATCGGCAAGGTGCAGGTGCCTCAGAGTGCGTTTATGGCAGTCTTAAAGCTGGATTAAACCCCTTTTTATAGGCCGTTCTGGCGTTGGCGAACCGCTTCGAAAAGTAGAATTGCAGCGCTGACGCTGACATTCAGTGAGTCTAGCCTGCCCAGCATCGGGATTCTGATGTGGGCGTCGGCGGCTTGGCGCCAGATGTCGGTTAGTCCTGTGGATTCGGTGCCCATT
>Ga0181612_120699_pt1 | contig 13462 bp, 9 predicted proteins | sample HoacroProtozoa21_FD_119630 | JGI IMG/M metagenome (GOLD analysis project Ga0181612, IMG submission 119630) | Hoatzin crop microbial communities from Cojedes, Venezuel. Combined Assembly of Gp0051906, Gp0051904, Gp0051908 | reverse complement strand
CCTGGCTCCGCAGCCAGGATAAGCAGAAGTGTAACCAATGAAAGAGAAATATTCCAAAAACAGTAACCAAGCAGCTCTTTATGTTAAGATTATAAATAACTCTGCATGAGCACAGCTTACTCACCCACCACAATGCACTCCATCACTCCACATTAACTTTACTCCTGCAAACCAACTGCTCAGCACAATCTCAAAGTCTGACACAATCACTGTGTATCGTAAGGTCAGCTTTATCTGCCAAATTCCACATAGGTCAGCCTTCATGACCCCCTCTTGTTGACTGACATGGAGAAATGGTGCAAAGCTATGAAGAACTATTGAGTGAGCATCAGTGCTCATCAAAAAATCTAAACAGATTTCCTATGGGGCAGTCAGGAAAACTGATGTAACTGATTTCCATTTTCCAGAGGTAGCGCAAGGAATGCTGGAATTTAATGAGAGCAGGAGCCTACTGAGCCACCTCGGACTAATTCAAAGCCCTTTGGCAATAAAAAGATGTCAGTCACTGTCATGGGGAGCAGTATGTTGCTTGGCCTTAGTGGCTTCCCTAAAATACAATTTCCACTGCACCAAGAGGAAGATTTGGCGTATGTTACACACACCACACTTACCACGGCCAATGCATTTACACACTATAGAATATTCTGCCATACTTACAGGATGCAACCAAGCTGCTTGTAAAATAGCTCAAGTTTTTAGAAGTGCTAATGTACAGCTATTATCACTGCTTAGACAAAACCAGTATGCATGACTGCTGAACAACATATAGCCATGTAAAGAAGGATTTCTGCACCCAAAGATTAATAGGACTACTTCCTGGAAAACACTACTACCCTTACAGTCCCAGCTTCTGGAGCATATGTTCTTCTAAGGCAAGTTAGACAGCTATAGAACAGGAATTTGTTACAAAACAGCCTGCGGACCACTCATAAAAAAAAGTAATAGAAGAATGAGCAGAGAACCCTCCAACTACAGAAGCAAGCACTTGCTCCTCAATCCCATCCTCATTGCCAACATTTCTTTGAGACAGAGCTACCACATCACTTGGCTTTATGGTTTATTCAACCTAAAAGTAGCACCTGGACTTTATTTCCTGCACAGTGATTTCCCAACTTAATCACTTGCAGGAGAATCAAATAAAGCCAGTTTCATTTCTGTGGTCATGCCATTAGCCTGAGGTGCTCCCAGCTGTTACACAGCAGTTCAATGCCCTTTTACTGTTCCTGCTCAAAGACACAGGCAGAGGAGGATAAGGCTGACTCCATAGTCTGCCAGATTGCTTCAGTTTTAGCCATTCGATCACAATTCCCAAATTGTAAAAATAGACCTCCTTCCTCCAACTCATCAGTTACCCCAGTCTGAGTTCCTGTTAGGGGAACATGAGCCATTTCAGAAGACATAAAATTGGAAATACTGGAGCATTTCCCAATTTTCTGCTTGGCAACTCGCAAAACTGGGCAAAGGAGTAGTTACTAGTTTTTAACCATTTATATGTACTAAATTAAGGTTAGTACTACTCGCTCTAAGACCACTGAGTTTATTTCCCCTTATAACAACTTAATCTCCAGTCTTATTTGTATTCTAAGAAGGTAATTTAAGTGTTTTTATCATTAAAAACAAATTTGAGAAGACAATCTTTTTAATGTCACCCTTGAAGTTGTTGCTAACCAACCTTTGCTTAGCTGTACACACAAAACGTCCTAGAGGACACGGTACGAAATTAGGAGCTTGTCCATGGACTCAGAATTAAAACAGTTTTCTGATCCAGCCCAGGCAAATAGGAATTTCTCTGTACCACAACAGCTACTGAGACAACACAGAAAAGCTTCCCAGTTGTCAAAGTTGTGGGAGTATGAAGCCATAGTACACAATTCTGGGAAGAAGACTCAAGATAACACGTTATCTTAACAACAAATCAGACATTTAATTGAATCAGGTGTACCACAGGCAACAGACCCCATTCCACTCTCCCCCAAAACAGAGTGAGGAACTTGCTAGGAAGACGCCAGTGTAATTCCACTGTTAGTTTTCTTTTCAGCTTCTTCACAGCCACTGCATTGTCATGTCATCAGCACAACTAGGTGCCATTTTCAACAAAACATCAACTAGAAATTGTGTTTATTCTGACATTTCTTCGAGCCCAGAAGATAAGGCTTCAGCCATAATTCTCATAACATAAAACCATGACTTATACAATACTGTACTGCCTGTTAGGATGCTGTCAATACTAGCCTTAGCATTGGCCTAATTATATCTTGGTTTTGATGTGTTAATTTGTAAGCACATTAGACAAGTTGATAAAAGCTTTTATTTTCAAGTATGACACCTATGAACGACATAACTGAGTGTATACCATTCAGTCCTAATAACAGGGGGGTAACTTTTTCCCCAGGTTTTCCTTCAACAGAAAATTTGAAGTACCTCCCTCCCAATCCCACAGACAAATCTACAAAAGCTACAGTAACTACTACACCCAGGAGCAAACTATTAGTAATAGCAGTACCACATGCAGAAGCACAAGAAGAGAGTATCAGTAACAACCACAGTGTGTCACACAACTGCTTACGCAGTAAAGTAAACATACTTATGGTTTCTGAGAGCTTTGAATCTTCAGCCAAGATGCCCATAAGACAGAGAGGAAGGTAACTCCCTCCTATGCTGTTCATTTGTTTTCGCAGCCCACAGCCAGGCAGAAAGGCATCAGGGTGGCTTTCTGGCTGTGCTTGACATCACCAAGGCCAGGCATTCACGTTCACTGTACTGATTACGCAGATCTTTTTCTTGCACTTATTTACATCCAGTCGTTAAATCACACCAAGCCAGCCTTTCGGCTGCCCTCCTTCCCTTCCCTCTCTCAGGCAGCTTTCATCAGCCAACGCTTCCACCTGCCCAGCAGGTAAACCCAGCAAAGGGGAGCGAGAGGGGCAGCAGGCAGGAGAGGTTAACACAGAGCCTTTCAGCAGAGCTGAAATAAGAAACTAGAGTGCCCACGATGTGCCCGCCCTCCTCAAAAGGGCCTTTGTTCTTTGAGGAAAGGTAGGATCTTTAGTTTTCATTTTCCCCAGACCACAGATTTGTCAGGTTCAGTAAAAGTAAGCCTGATGTCAGCAGCATTAACTAACAGAAACGCTTCACGTCAGTCATATTTACTGCAGGAAAAATGCGGCCAAACTTAACAGTTGTTCCCAAGCCACACCAAAGCTGTGCAGATGAAATTCAGTGCTGTCTTCCTCCTTTCATTTCTCTCCGCTTCTCCTCTCAGCTCGTTTTATGACAAAGCAGAGACAAACCCAACCACAGGCAATACAAACCCTGTATCTTTGTTAATCTGTCTTCTGATGAAACAATGAAGCCTGTCTGTGTTACACCTACTTTGCATAGACACTAATTCAGTATTTACGGTAAGCTATCCATCACAATCATTAGCAAAGGGTTAGCAGGACTGAAAAGGGGGAAAAAAAACGCAAAGCCATAAATTTAATGCAATGTTCCCCGTTTGGTAACACTCAGCTGTAAGACAGGCTGGTTCACCTGTGTGTTACCCATCATCTAGTCTGACAATGCCGGCCTGAACATGTCTCTTCTGCAGGGCTTGGACTGAGCCAAAGGCATCCAAATACTACTTCCAAAAGCAGGATAAACTTAAAGTAGACTGCCAAGTCCACATACCTTATCCTTCATTCTATCCACTGAGCTAAAAACAGATTCTTGCAACAGGTACACACAAGTATGGGAAGTTCTTACTCATACAGAGAAACAGATACGCAAAGCTAAGTGACTAGAAGAATTGAGGAAGGTGTTTGTTGAAACAAACACAACTTTGAGGACAGTTTGAAGAGCTAATCCAGTAGTGCATCAGTCCTTTAACACCACCTGGACCACCTCTTACCTGGTACAGAAATGCAAGAGGGAAATAGCGAAAAGACTGTAACGTGTTGTAAGCTGAGGGAGCAAACAAACAAAAAGTCCACCACCACCAAGTAAAAAGACTTTTTTAATTGAAGTCCATTACTAGGTCAGCATGGCCAAATACATTCCACGACATTAACACTAAGTGTGTGTGGCATCATGCATTCCTATTCAACTTCAGTGTAAACAATAAAATGAAGGCAGGAATCCCCAGCACTTCTAAGGAACAGACCTTCCATTTAGTCACTACCAGCATCACAGGTAGTCACACACTCTGCAAATACACCATGCATTTTCTCTGATCAGCAACTTTATAGTCCCACAAAGTATTTCCCAAGCAGGTTCTTAACAAGAAGTGTTTCAAAGACCTTAAATAACAAGCGTTTAAAAACTTGCTTACCAGCACTAGTGTGCTTGCTTTACTAGCAAGGACAGTCTTGGCACAGAAAGTACCACGTTTCTTGGCTCCTTGAAGCCACAACCTTCAACAGGTCAGAATTAAGGTCTGACTTTCCCTCTCAGATCTTCTCAGTCTACCTAGCTGCGAGTAGATGTCTATTGTATCAAAGGGCAGAGGCCTTCAAATGATCCATTATCTCTGGAAATACTGGAATGGGACACACAAGACGTGGGGAAAAAAAAAACTTCACACAAGAGAACACTATAATGTAAAAGATTCTGCCATAATGTAATAGTGTAATGTTCACTCCCTTTCCAATTCTTGTTTGAAAAGAACACGGTACCGTGGCTTAAAAGTGTAAATGCATTTTGCAAGGCTTTTCATTAACAAGTTGTTAATGAGAGTAAACCATTGGGAAGTGTCCAAAGCAACTGCCTCTCTGAGATGAAATTTTTACCTTCAGGACTGAATCAAATGAAGTCACAAATCCTGATGCCGGCTTCTAATATATTTGGAAGTTTCCCTCTGCTACAAAAGCTAGTTCTTTCAACCCTATTTTGCATCATCCAAATTAGTCTGTCTCTAGCAGGCAAAGTTTGGCCAAACATTCTCAGAAGAGAAAGGCATATTCAAGGAAGTGACATCTCTGAAATAGCAAAGGTTTTTCCACAGTATATACAATTTTATATGTTTAAAAGCCATTCTGACCCATCCCTAAGATGTCTTCTGAAGCTGACATTGCATTCAGCTGCATGGAAGCAACTCAGTCCTGGTCTTAATTTATTGAAATTTTTACTGCAACTGCACTAGCATTTCCTCCTGGTAGCAAAGAGAAAACAGGCCTGAAGCATTTTTGAGTTCCTTTTGACTCCCCAACGGGAGGGAGACATGCATGCAAATGGTGTGGTTTGCTACCAAATTACATTAAATCATTCATCTCAAATATCCAAAGTTCCACTTTAAGTATATATCTACACTAGGATTTTAATGAATCAAGGAGGTTATTTCCGAGGCTGACTTCATTTATCCATCATACTTTTCAGCAAAATTCCATTTAAACCTGGGAAATAAAAGGCTACTTCTGATACGAAATGAAGGTGCTTGTAAGTAGCCATTAGCCTAGTAGTGAATTAATACTAGGCATTTACAAAGATGAAAGCACTACGTTCCTGGCCAGGGCTCCAAAGAAAATGCCCAGAATGTTGGGTAGATAGCAGAGACTCTTCGTAGAGGGAAGGAAAAAAACCTACAGATTCAGACTAAGATAATAGCAAGTTCATTACTAATGGCCACTGTGCTCCCTAGGTGCTACCACATTCCTACCACACACTTTTCAATTCGCATTTAAAAAAACCGAGGTATACTTATAAACACAAAGTATAATCATGGACAACGCACTCTGACTTCAGTTGCATCATAAGCTGGGTCTTATTCTGCACCTTTAGAAAAAGGTTTACTTTCACAGCGGTACTGCAAAGACTACCTATAACAAACAGCCACAGCACATAGCAGGACAAACACTCAGAGTGTACACAAGCTGCTGTGAAGATCTCTTCTTTCAGCAAGTGCCACTCGATGCTGTGACACTATCCTTTTTCTTAAAAATGAAAGCCGGAATTGAGAGCACGCTTGTGAGCTTAACGAAAACTAGTCAGGCACATCGGGGAAAAAAGGACAGAATTGAGAAAGAAAACAAACCACCTCTCCTAAATTTAACTTTACCACCCACACTCAAGTAGTTTTTCCTGCCCTTTACCCTGTGCAGTGGCTCAGGATAGATTTGCCTCGCACACACATGCCTTGACGTTTGAAGAAAAGCACTGTACCTTGTTAAACTGGAAAAGGTCGCGTTTAAGCCTCTCTCTCACTGGATCATGTCCGGGTCTTAAAAACCTTCTCATTTTCCTCGCTGTAGTATCTTGGCACTAAAAATCCTAACAAAAAAAAAAAAAGCAAAGCCATATAAACAAGAGCAGCCTGAGAAAAGAAGGAAGAAGAAGGTTATTTGTTTCAGTTTAGCAGGTAACAAATCAGCCAGAGCAGAATGAGACAACATCACTATCGAGTAACTAAAACCTGATACCACCACAAAGCAGCATCTCTGGTGCAGGACTTACACAATACCATTTTCACATTGCTAGGGCAAACCAGTACACATAAGCCAAGAGGATTTTAGAAAAGTTTTTACACTTGGTCATTTTGTGGTCACTTCAGCTGACCTTATCCAAAGAAGAGGCAAGCAAAACTGCAGCATTTGCATAAACACGTAGACAAACCCAATCTAAAGGCTAACTCCCAAGCTCACAGGCATTATTGACCAGTATCAGTTTTCACCCCAGGTAACCCTCCAGCTATTGAGCTACAAAGAGAAAGGATCGCATTTTCAGCTCGCTCCATGGGTACGGCAGAAAGGGCGCTGTGCCGCCTGCGGGGCAGCCGCATTAATTATTAACTTGCTTTTGTAAAATATCAAGCCTAACTCCCTGCTCAAGGTGGGGGTGGGGGAAGGAAATCTTGCACCTGCAGTTCAACGCGCAGCTAGAAGCACAAGCCTTTGAGTGTACCTCACTCCCGTGTCTCTCACAGTACCAGGAGGATCCAAGCAGGACAAATCAGACCTCACTTGCAAGTCAGCAATCACGCTGGGGATACCAGGCTATAGCCTCACATTCTGTACAGCTCAACAGATTCACTGCCACATCTCCCCTCTGCAGAGGTGCTAAGTGGCAAGTAAAACTCTGCCAACTCAATAGCAAAGGCTTGAATCACATCCTGACAACTTACCTTGGCCTAAGTGCTTCTGCCAGCCCTGCGCATCTTTCACAAGCTCCAGTTTCCAGCGTGCAGACAAGCTCAGCTGTTCACGAAGCAGCTACTGGACACTCCAGTCAGTATTTTATTTCAACTTGTTGGACAGGCAATTATAGTACTTTGTCAGCTATTATGTACACAACCTACACGCACAGTGCGGGCCAGAACTTCTGTGGTGCAACCAAGAATCAGTATAGATATTTTATAGTAGCCCATCACCAGAAGAGGTTCCTACACACATACGTGAAGGTGGGGAGGAGGGGGAAGGCTAGTACTGCAAGGCAAAGAGAGGGACCAGGAGCACCAAAGGCACTGCCAAGTGAACAGAGCACCTTGGGCCCTTGTTCAAACTGTGGTGCTGGAGGGCGAGTGAGGGAAGACAGCTTTCACAGCTTATCTGTATAGATGGGAGTAGCAGACCTGGCAAACAAGGTGGCTATTTGCATGCTCCTACCAATAATGATGGTCTTTGGTTAATGACTTAAACCAGCCAGCCACTCCTGAGGAGCTCGAATTGTTTTTCAAATGGTTTCTAGCAAGGAATTACCAGTTGTGAAGGACCAAAAAAAAGAGGAAATGGTTTCTAGCAAGGAATTACCAGTTGTGAAGGACCAAAAAAAAAAGGAAATGGTATTAGGAACAGGATGCTCCATAGCTATATTTTGAGGAGTCCCTTTAGAAGCTCTCCAAGCTGGAGTTTGTACCTATTCGTTGCATTACTCCCCTTTTACCTTTCCTTGCTCACGCTCCAGTCTCCCGCCACCTACACAGTACTGTCTGGAGCTCACTAAGAGGACTGCAATGCAGTCCCGGTTCAGAGGACCAGAAGATCACATCAGCACTAAGCCTGAGTCACTTAGTCCCCACCTAGAATCACTAGCATCTCCACTCACCACGGAGAAAAGCGGCTCCGAGCAGGCAGCTACAGGCATCTGCGCTCGTGAACCATGCCATCAGCACATGCAGGGGTGAAGAATATGAACAGAAACACACGTAGCAGGGGACCCAAAAAAAGGAGAATAAAAGTGTAGTTTACTTGGAAAGTAGATCCTTGCCCAACGATTTAGGTACCTCAACCGAAATCTCAAAAATTGTATCGGATCCTAAGTCTTCTTTCACCAGACGTTCCTGAAAGACGGACATATTTACACAAGGCTATATTTAAGCTAGCAAAAGCTACAGAGCAGTGACAAGCTGCTGTGCTATGCAAGGAGAGCGTATCACACCCATGTGTAACACACAGTCTGCCCCCAGCCAGACAAGGAAAGGAAAGTGCCAGAGACACACCCTCTCCCACTGTCAATCAATATCCTGGACCTGTTAAACTAGGCAAACCCACAGTGAAACTCTGCTAATTACCCTCCCCACTTTAGCAAGGAGACCTCCTCAGCTGCTGCAGCAGAGACAAACTCACTGCTACAAGCAAATTAAGGAGAAGAGTGGGCTTGATTTGAGAGAGACACAACTTTATATTTAACACCCTGCTAGAATGTTTTATCCCAAAATATTAACTGCATCTAGAAGCATGCTGTTTTAACCTGCTTATGCAAGAGATCTAGCATTCACACTCCAGCCCACAACAACTTGCTCAACTGGCTAAGGAGCATAGTAGTTCAGAATCAAGCAGTAACTCACTTGCAGAAACGTCATCCTGGCAAGCTGATGTCTCCATTACAATCAGAGAAGGCATGGTACAAAAGTCATAGAATCACAGAATGCTTTGGGTAGGAAGGGACTTTTAGAGGTCATCTAGTCCAACCCCCCTGCAGCGAGCAGGGGGGTTGGGCTAGATGTCATCTCTCATTGACTAGTATCAGGGTTTCATGCCTGGCCAAAGCATTTCTGAGTGTGACAGTACGGGAGGAGACGAAAGGAAAAGCAGTTTTGAACAAAAGCAAAGAAGGAACAGCAAAGAGAATGGCATCCACCATAGCGCAGGTCGTCCAAGTAGAATTATTATTACAAGTTTACAAGGCTCTCATCAATGAGAAGAATTTTCTTTTTAGTACAGTAAGCAAGTGCCTTTTCCAATTCTAGAAAAACAAGAAGATTCCACAATCTGTATAATCTTATCTTCCAGATGCACATTTACACATTAGCAGACCAGTTTCTCTCCCACACACCTTTGGTGTCTTACATAAAACTCCAGACCCATGTGCTCTGCAGTTATCCGCCAGTCAGCATTTACAACCATATGGTAACAGTTGAGGCTACCAGTAGCCAAAGAGGAATTCTCCAGTAGCCTCTGAAGCCATGCCAGGTCTGCATGTATCTAATGTTCTTATTTTCCAGGGAAACAATTCTTTTGGCTTTCAAAGACAAGCCTTTTACCAGCAACACTCTCATCTTCTAAAACGCATTGAGATCAGCTGTTTACAGGCAACAATAGCCCAAGGCTGAGTCAATCCCAATTCTGCTCATGTTCAGAACGTGGGCACCTGACAGCAAAGCTCAGAGCGCCCTGTACATCGAGCTCCTGCTGCTTCGTTAGCTGAATGCTTAGCTAAAAGTGATGAGGTACCCTTTTTCATCTCCTTTGATTAGCTCCAGCCACAAAACAAAAGCTCTTCACTATTCACAGAAAGGCAATGAAAGTGTGAGTTGCAAGATGATCCTGTTTCCAATCACAGACTAAGGAGCAGTTAACATCGAAACCAGATTTCACTCTGGCTTCCTTGCTCAGCTCCGTTCATTTTAGAAGTCAACATTTATGGCAAGCACACATGCCACGCCTCACGACAGACCCATATTCAACAGAAGGCCAAATGCTTCTTCCTAGAAGAAGCATTAATTGCTCCCCACTGCTGTGTGTTGGCAGTCCCAGCAGAGTGCCACATTTTGTCTTCATTGCTCTGGCACACAGCAATGAGTCTTGATGCCCATGCACAGCTTGCTGAGACACCCTGGATTTTTCTCAGCTAGGCATGGGCTGGGAGGGGCATTACTCTTTGTATTAATTTGTAGCAATTTTTGCTTACGTCCTCCCGTGACAGTGGAATTTCCAGCTAAAAGTATAAGAGAACCAATATTGTAAATCCAAATCACACAAGTTAATCCAGTCTTACAAGATGAGGAAGCCCAGGTCAGAAGTTTTTACTACGTAGACACTATTAAGTGTGGATACGCTCCCAAGTTAACCTCACAACAAAAACATACCCATAACAAGTTTATTTTGCTCACGTAGGAGAGTTGCAAGGTACCATCTGTGTGCTTCCTAGGCAACCATTACTCAACTCAAACAGGTTTTCAACGCAATAAGGTCCAACAGCTTTCTTTTCAAAATGCCATCAAGTATCTCAAGAATTCTTAAGTCTTGTCTTGCTTTAGGTCTCCTTTTCATTCCTTCCTCATCACTCCTTCCTGCTTACAGGTCCTTACAGTGAGAACTTCTACCTATGCATCTGATAATACCTTATCAACCCTGCTAAAATAAAAGAGGCCTTATCACCAGGCTTTGTTTGAACTACAAGCAGTTAGTGCTCCTATAACAAACAGTCACCGCCATGGCCTTGTCTGAACTAGGTTTCCTCCTGCACCCAGCAGTTTGTTCCTGTTACCAACAGCCAGCAGCATCAGAGCAGCGGCCGGATCAGCTGCACAGGAAAAAGCTTAGCACCAATGATCTCACAACAACTAAAATGATCAAAGCATCATTTAAATACTAGCCTTACCAAGTTTATCGATTCCAGGAGTCATCAGACTCATCAGACATGACTCACTGTGAAATTACAAGTTTAAAAACACTTTTAGCTTGAAATCAATGAAACAACCCCTAGCTATTCGTTAACTGGGCCGTCACTGTCAAGTTCATCTCTATAATCGTGCTCGGCTGTAACACACTACCAAGACAGATACTCAAGAAGAAAGCACAAGCCAAGCAGAACAGCTAGAGCAAGGGATGGAACAGTTGCAGCACGTGGAAAGCTTGGAAGTGTAAGATACCACCCCCCGTTTCCCAGGATAAGGCTTCACCACGAAGCTGCTCTAACGTTAATCTCACAGTCTAACGAGACGATGCAGAGATCTCCCTTACGCAGCACAACTGCTGATCAACTGCTAGACCCCAGCACTCGCAGTTTTATCAACAGGAGAGTGTTCAGATGCACCTGGCATACAGTAGCAAGGCACTAGACGAGAGGTAAACCAAGAGATCCTCCTCCTGTAAAAAGGATTTATTTTAGTGAACCTGGAGAGACAGACAGTTAAGAGACCAACTGAACAGACTGCGTCAACACTACATGCAGGTGGCCACCCTCACAAACCACAGAAAATATTACACAAAAGGTCAGAGATAGATTCCCCAAGCACTATTGGAAAATAATTGAGAACGAACCACACAAATCAGGCAACTTTGTGTACTTCCACAGCTTTGTGCTTGGAGTTACCAGGGACCGCCCACTTGCAATGAATTTACTAATTGTGCAAGCTTTGTGTGTCACTATGACTCTTATTGTGTTCTCCTTGTCATAGGAGCATGACAACGTGAAGTTTCAAAATGCTACAGCAGAACAAAGTCTTTGCACTGAACAACATCATTGCACACGATGCAAAACTCTTTGTAGGCTTCTGCTACGAAGCACAATTCAAATGGAGAAAGGGCTTGTAACTCTGGAACAGCTATCTACACCAAACACAGCGGGTCCATGGAGTAAACCACAAAAGCATTTGCTCCTTCAAGCAACACAAAGATCTAGCTAGAAGAAACTTCTAGATGAGAGTTCAAGTTTCCACAGAATTTCTTCACAGAAAACTTCTAGCTACCACCGCTCCCTCCTTTCTATTTTAAAGAAAGATCAGGCTATTAGCAGTATCACATACTTTTATTGCTGTGTACTAATTGCATTACTTTATGTATGTTTAAAACCTCTTATTCTTTGACATCTCTCAAGCTTCTGTCAGCCAAGAAAAAAACCACACCTCTTCCATATTCATTTCACAGTAATAATCACATTACTGTACCAAAAAGCTACTAGAAGATACTGGACTCTCAACTCCTCCAACAATTTGCTTCAGTCAGTAGTTATGGCAGGTGCAATTTGTTCAAAACCGAATAAAAGACATTCCTCAGCACCACCCTATGAAGATGTTTGAGAACTTTTCTCCCTTTTCAACACCGTAAACTAAATGGAGCCTCCCAAGTGGCTACAAGCAGCACCCAGCAGGATCAGGGAGGGCTCACTACTTGCACAGATCATCCTTGTTCCCTCCGTGGGCCAGGCTGTCTCCACAAGGAACGTGCCAGGAGGCACGGAGAAGCCCTGGGACGTACCACCGCTTTTGCATTCCGCTTGCCAGAAGTGCCAGCTTCCCAAATCAAAGCTAAAATCACCAGGCAGGTGCTTTGGGCATACAGCTTCACCTGGGACTTGGTAAAGCAAGATATTCCAGCTGACTGAAGTGCTCTCAGATGACTACAAAGAGCAGCGTTCCCCACCAAGTAACACTGTGGACAGCTTTTCTCATCTCAGTGAAGCCGTCCTCCAGTCTCATCACTATACTCACCTGAGTGTAAAGCTCTGTGCCACTACTCTGCAGAAACACAGACCCAGAAGTCTACTTCAGCTGCTCCACGCCATGAACAACGCCAAACACAAACGCACAGAACTCTCTCCAAAGCCAAGGTGAAGCCTCACCTCCGAGAGAGATGGCAGCCACCGGCTCGTTCCCATGCCACAACCGCGGGGCAACCCGAGACAAGAGGCTCAACAACCTGTTCCACCTCGCTTCACCCGCTCGCTGCCCGGCGGACCTGGGGTGCTCCCTCGCCCAGCTCCTACAGCTTCGGGGGGGTGGGGGAACGCCCCCGGGAGCACGGTGTGTTCGATACGGGCGGGGACTGGAAGGAAAACAGAAAACGCCAACGGAGCGTTTTAGCCAGGGCCGTTCTCACCGGACACATCTGCTCCGGGCCCGGCCAGGGCAGGGTGCGGGCAGGGCCACGGCCCGGAGCCGGACCAGGAAGTCACGGAGCGCGCGGCCCCCGCCGCTGCCCCCCGCCCGCCACGGGACGGGAGGGGGGGAAACACAAAGACCCGAACAAACCCAACCCCGAGCGTTAGGGGCGAGCCAGAGCCAGCGGCCCGGGGTGCGCTGGGGCTCGGCGGTGGGCAGCGCCAGCGCTGGGGGGAAAGAGGGCACCGGGGGGGACCCGGGCACCCCCCCCTGCCCGTGGGCGGGGGACCGGCCAGCACCTGCCAGCCCCGCCGGAGGGATCCCGGGAACAAGCGCAGGAGGACCGGGCAGGGCCGGACCCCCGCGAGGACCCCGCTCCCCGCAGCCTATCCCGGCCGGGAGACCCGAGCCCCCCCACGCCCGGGGGACGGCGCGCGGCGCAGCGGCAGG
>Ga0181612_107976_pt1 | contig 13462 bp, 4 predicted proteins | sample HoacroProtozoa21_FD_119630 | JGI IMG/M metagenome (GOLD analysis project Ga0181612, IMG submission 119630) | Hoatzin crop microbial communities from Cojedes, Venezuel. Combined Assembly of Gp0051906, Gp0051904, Gp0051908 | reverse complement strand
CTCCCTCAGCCTCTCCTCATAGGAGAGATACTCCAGTCCCCTCCTCATCCTCGTAGCCCTCCGCTGGACTCTCTCCAGTAGCTCCTCATCTTTCTTGAACTGGGGAGCCCAGAACTGGACACAGTGCTCCAGATGGGGCCTCACTAGGACAGAACAGAGGAGGAGGAGAACCTCCCTCGACCTGCTGGCCACACTCTTCTTAATGCACCCCAGGATCCCATTGGCCTTCTTGACAACAAGGGCACACTGCTGGCTCATGGTCAACTTGTCATCCACCAATGAACCGGTCTGCATCCCTGACTGATCCCGTCCACCCGCTGAGGGTCACTGCGCAGCTCAGGCACTGATGTGCTCAGCATCTATCACTTCACCACTGAAAACAACTCTTGTGGGCCGCAAGGATAGGGAATGGCGGCAGAGTTCTTCATTTCCAAAAATAGTGCTTCAGAAAAATAAGCTAATCCTAATGACTTTCAAAAATTAGTACTGCATATGGCGAATAGAAAAAACTAAAAACTTTCAATAGGCATTCCAAAGTGCCACTTAGCACTATAATTCAACTAGCAATTCAATTTTCCAAGGTCTAAATTCAGGATATGATGTGTAAAAAAGACCCAATTCAAAAGACATATGAATGAAATGGAAATGCGAGCGTGTGTGATTCATTCCGTCAGCATCATCAGCTTTATAAATGCAGGTTCAAAATGCCCAAGGTCAATATTCCTCAGTTATAAAAGTGAAAGGAAACTGCATTCATGAGAAACAGCAATAACTCTGGAGCTGTAAAGAGGGATTTTTTTAGATGTAACAGTTTCTTTCAAAAATAAGTTTTCCCCTAGGCATGAAAGGTAACAATAACAGTGCAGAAATCTGAGAGTCAAAATAGTCAAAGGTTTGTTTATTGTCTGAATCTGGAATCTCCCATACAGTCAAACAAGATCCAGAAAAAAACCTAAACTTTTCCATTACCATTTCTTCATCCCATTTATGTTCTTTAAGTTTCCCCGCACCTTGCCACTGAAAGTTACTTCCATTGACCTTTTCCGTATTTTTCTGTCAGGCAGTGGTACACCCTGTAGATTCGTTTTTAGCATGTACTGGAATTATTGAACTTTAGGAAAAATCTATGCATTTGTTATAAATTAACTTCTCCTCAATATTTCCTATTTTCCCAAGGCACTTGCTTTTAAAATTTTTGAGACATTCAGATGTAAATTTGTAAATTATATTTGAAACAAAGTTTAGATTGGTCTTGAGATCCTAAATCTGCAGTGACAAAATTTCATTTGATTTAATGAATGATACCAGTTCATTCCCAATTCATAATATAGTTACTTTCCATCTGATTATTTCTTGGATCTACCTATAACTAATCAGGTACATGGAACACAAGTTGGTTTAATACTCCTTGCCCTCTAATAAATGCCAAAATTTTAAAATATTGGGTGCTCAGTATTGTTTTTATGGATGCTTATTAAGTCATCTGTATTTACAGTGCTGAAAACTTCTGTTTCATTTGCCTATTAGCTGATTGTCTTATGTAAGATCTGTATCATTAGCAAAACCCAGGTAATGTTCTGCTGTGGGACCACTTTGTTCTCACTGTATCTGTCCAAGTCCATCTTAAATACTTATAAATTCAGTGCCAAATGCCACATTGAGAGAACCTCTCTGACATCAATGCTAAAGTCATCTGTCATTTTCTGTGTCTACTTTGTCTGTGCATACTATACCTGATGTAAAACCACCATATCATATTTATTTTCTTTTTGCTTATATAGTGTGCCAAGAGGGAAGCTATCAAATACTTTTGTAAAATCTGTAGTGCATATTTTAAGTATTTGTTGCCATTTGATGCATCTTTGATTAGTCTTCTATGACTGGAAATGTGGTTAAAGAGTGGTTAAGACCTACCTTGCTCTTGCTAAGCTTTGTCTTTATTCTCTTTAAGATGCTTTTGTAGCATACTTGGCTTATTAATTCTGTTGTTGAACTTTTCTAAGTTTAAGCTTCCTAATTTATTTAGCCCTTATAATTTAAGAATATTATAGGTGAATGTAGTAGGCCTTGGAATTTACTATCACCTCTTCCAACAGTTGTATCTATTTCCTTATTATTCATGTAAATCCTCTTGGATTTTTCTGTACTGCTTTTATTGATGAGGTTTTTATTGATTTTACTTCACACAGAAGAGTTGTGGGCGTGCTGAAGTTTTTGAAAATATTTTTGAGAAGTGAAAGTTTATTTTGGCTGATTTCCTCTTGTTGATAGAGACCTGTATTTTCTCTTTTACCCATGCTGAAGGATTGCTTCTCTGGAAACTGTATTTTTTCCAGAATTTATGATCCTCTCGTACAGAAAGGGCTTCACGATGTCAGTATTGATGTCTTGTGATGAGTCAAGCCTTGCCACATGTGAAATCTTTACTTCAGTTCGAAAAGCTGCAAAAAGTGTCACTACTTATAGTACATTGTGGTCAACTTTCTCATTTATTTTTCAGAGGTTTCCTTTCTTATGTTTCATCTGCTTTCTTATCACATATAGTTTGTTATCTTTGGTTCTGAGGATTAGAATAGTGCTATATCCAGCTATTCATATAAGTTTTTTCCAATACATATAAGATACTTGATAGCTTTATTGGTAGAATTCCAAATTACTTCATGGATTTCTTCATGAGGAAATATAATTCATGAGATGCCATGCCAGAAACAGTTCAGACATCTATGCATCATTCTAGTTTGGAAACTCATGCTATATTGTGCATTTATTCTGGGTTGTTTTCCCAGCCACTGGGTCTGAAGTTCCTCATTAACCTATTTGCTGTAGGCTTATCTAAATAAGGTAGGGCAGAAGTTTATGTGAAAACAGGAAATGTTCTTGCCTAGATTTTTTGTTTAGTTCAGATTTGGTATTCCTTTCTTTCTATTGTTTGTGAATTTTTTTTTAATAAACTAAAAAAGTTCCCCAAAGTTAGATTTAGATATTATTACAGAAATGGCATAAGACACAGTCAGTCAGTAAATATTTCTCTAAATTACTGTCTCACAATGTCTTTGACAGTACATGTTTATATCTCAATAGCATTTTTTAAACTGCAAAAATTATATTTTTTCTAATCAGAAGCTCCTCATATGACAATGATCTGTGCTAGTAAGATGTGGCATGCCTGGTTGGGTGTACCAGCTGCCTGGGGTTTGTTTCCTATAGAGCCTCACCGCATGTTTTCACTCTGTCGAGTTGTGTTGAAGCCTGCAAAATCAACCTTAATCTCTACTTGGTAAGAATAACCAACGCTGCCTATTCTTCAACTAAAATGTAATCTTTGATTTGAATTTAGAGGTAGATCTTACTTTCCTTCTAGCTAGTAACCTCTTAGGGACATAGCTAGTTATAAACAGAGGTAGACAGCAGAGTGCTATTACCATAACCACGTTAACTTCAAATGCTTTATCACTTTTTTTTAGTACTGTATTATTGGTATGAAATAGGAGTTACTAGCACTTGTTTTTGTTTCTCTTATCTCTAGTGGCCAATTTGTATTTCATCTACTGCTGTACATGACAAGACCATACTGCCATGTATTGAATAGAGAGTTAAACCAGAGCAAGAGAAATTGAAATGAGGCCTTTTGAATATAGTTATGTTCACCATATGGTAAGAATTATTATTAAGCAATATACAAAGGTATTGTTTTAAGCTAAAACATTTAGAAAGGCTTTCTGAAAACTCTAGATACTTTTAAATAATTCATCCACGTTCCTAATCCCTGAAAGGCCTTTTGGACTCTTAATCAAGCCATGCTGGTTTTTGCCCTTCACATTTTTCTTCAGACTAATCCACAGAAACAAGAAAATAAATTACACATTAAAATTTATGAGTACAAATATTTCCTTCCCTCTAACTAATGTGTATGATTTTCCCTGGAGAAATTCCCTCCTGCATAAGAGATCAGAGCTTTTAAGCAAAGAATAGTTCCACTGTCAGGAAGAAAAACAAAACCATTGCCATAACCATGTTATTTTCAAACATTCTATAATTTAAAATACTGTATTATTCATATGAATGAGGGCTTAGTAGCGTATATAACCATAGTTACCTCCTGAATGTCGCAACACTATAATACAGTACAAAAAAAAATAATTGTGAGTTAAATATTTTTTTCTGCCAACAAGAAGACTTTGTAAAAGTTTATTCTTTAAAGAAGCCTCAAAAGGAGTAAAACTGTTAAAGCAGCAAACTTAGTTCTTTTGATCTCCTGGAAGCTGAAATAAACTACTTCAGAGCCTATGGATGCAGTGGTTTCCAGTCTAGATGATGAACTGCATTTACAGGAGATTAACTGTTTATAGGGAATGGACAGAGAAACCAGATGCATAACTTCAGAACGGCATCTCAGTTCAGATGAAAATTTCCTCAGTTTCTGAAAATTCAGCGAAACTCAAGAATAGGTTTTTATTTTAGTCAAGAGTAGCACTTTGAGGTCAAAACGGACCTTTTGAAAACCACAAAAAAAGAAGATGTAGGCATTTTAAACTCCTACTTGATAAATTTCAATGGTATTGCCACTGGAGGTTACTGCAGCATACTTATTAACATCATTTTTACATTGGAATGCTTTTCAAAAGCAGATTATTTGTGCAGAAAAATAAGGGCTTTATCTTGGCTTCCAAGAATATATCCAGTGCACAGTTATCTGGTACACTATAAATACACATTTTTGCAAAAGAAAAAGCATAATTGTCTACTGCTAGTGGCGTTGATTGTTATTTTCTAGTGGAGAAGATAGTTATTTTCTTGGGTCATGTCAAGATGGAGCCTTGATTAGTTCTATATTAAGCCAAATTATTGCATCAAACATTTGAGCCAAGCAGGCCTTAGTTTTAGCACAATGTATGTAAGAATGTTATCTATATACTGCTAATGTGACTTTTCCCTTTGTAGAGTGGAAGGACCGGCAAACGAAGAAACAGCGCACAGTTGCTGAAATTTGATCTGTTACTTACCCAACAGATAATACTTACTTACCCAAGTAAGTATTACTTACCACTTTTTAAAAAAGTGAATTTGGTTGTAGGCTTCCAGCAGTAGGAGGCCTCACGAAACAGACAGCAGTGGACTGACAGTCTCTTTGCAATCAACCTATTCAATGTACTTGTACCTTGCTGTTGCCCAGATAGGTTTGTTCTTCTAAAAGGCGGAACAAGGTGGAACTATGTTTTGTCTGAATTAGCTGCAAAACAGCTTTACTGAGATCAACTCCATATTATACATAGAAGAAATAAAAGAAAATAATATAAAAAAAATCTAATTACAGAGTAGGTTAAGAGTCGGACCTGCAATAAACTGGCAAGAGGTTTTAGTCTATACAGCACAAAAGCAGAAAATTTCCATTTTTTCCAAGTTATAGAAAAATAGCATTCAAATTTAATCTTAGGAGATATTAGAAAGTTTTTTCTTTCTTATTTTATCTTCAAGAGAGCTTATCTGGAGTACTTGACTTTTCCAAACTACAGGGAATTGTAAGGCTGTATTATCAGATGAATTATGTAGATGTTTACTTAGTAGCCAGACACCAAGGCAGAACTTAGAAGGGAAATGCAATCCATTTGTAATATACCACTCCAACAAGTCTTGAAACTACAGAATTCAGCATGCCACACCCCCTTTAGTCCTGGCTGTTCAGCTCCAGCTTTTCGATTTCAAGGGTTTGCCATGTTCCATAACGTTCAGAAGAGATCCTGCTGTGCTCCAGGAATGAGTGCTGCCAGTTTCACTGGGACTGTCAAGCTGTACTCATTCTCTGGACATGTTGAAAAAATGCAGAGGACATGAAAGTGTGTCTTGACTTAGTTCCTGAGCTTTCATCCAGCGAGAGATTTAATAAACCCAAGAGACAACATAGCTTCATACTTTTGGAGGGAAAATAATTTTCAGGAATAAAATGTTTTGTTTTTGAAATAACTCCATGTCACTTTGGGGCAGGTTGGGAATAAGAAGATATTACACATGAAAACAAAAAAGAAAAATGTACGGATAGCCAAAGAGTTAGTAAATCTATCTGAGATAGCTACATTCTCAGTTTGACAAGAGAGAGTCTGAATTGCTGGTCTGAAAAAAGAAAAACACTAATATCTTCATTTTCTTTCATTCTTTCCAGATCTGCTATAAAGATTGAAGAAGTTCAGTAAAGCCACCGAGATTTTGAACCCTTAGTCTAAGCCAAAATGAACAGCCAAAATTTTGAAACCTAACTCACCACATGTATTGGAAACAAACATTATCTTTGACCTAAACTGGTACTACTTGTTCTCATAATTTAGGAGAGGAATTGGGGGGAGTTGCTGGGTTTTTTTGTTTGTTTGAACACTTAAATATGAAAATTGCCAATGACTGTGGGAATGGGTGCCCATAATCGCAGCTTTTCGTGTTTCTCTTGATAAGCTTAATCAAAGTATCTGATTATATCCCTTCCCTTAGCACTTCATGTATTGTCTCCTTGGGAGCACAATAGATGTAATCTCACTTTTTCAGACTAAATGATTTTCATGGTAATTTCATTGCCATTATCCATCCCACACGTGGTGGTTTTGTGTATAAATGTGTCTGACCCATGGCTTCTAAATGGTAGTCTGAAAAGAAATAGCTTTCAAACGTAATGAAAAGGTAGAAGTCATAGCAGAGCTAATATCATCAAGTACAGATAAAAAGACACAAGCTGGACACAACATATTTGTTAAATAGAAACTGAATTAGAGGAGGATTATGAGAGTATACCTGATTACTCTTCAGTGGAAATAATTCTTGTAAACATATAAGTTAGCTATTGCTGGCTTATTCTGCACATCAGATATTTCTTTTGCATAGAAATCTGATGAATCACAGACGTCTTTGAGTAAGAGAAGAAACTTAATGTGATTCATCTTTGTCTCTACTATTCAAGTATTACAGCTTTGGAACAAAGTGGTGAGATAGATAAAATGTTGAGAGAGCAGACCTTCCCATTGACTGGAGGCCAGCAGAAACCAGTAGTCCAGCTGAAGAAGCCTACTGGTAGTCAGGTAGGAATGCTCAATGTTACTGCTTGGTCATATCCAAGAGAATATCCCTTCTAGTACAAACACTGCTTTCTTTCAAAACTGAGATTATTAAGCACAGTTGTATAAACAGCTGTATGGAAATGTATGATGAGATACTACATGGAGGTTACAAAACTGACTTTACTTGCTTATCCACTATTCCGCTATGACAAAGGACAGAGAATTAGTCTTGCGAGTACCCCGATTACAGCGGAATTCAATATTCAGGATCGCCTATATAATGCACAGACAAAGCTGTCCTGTGGAGTGGTTGGCCTGCACTGTTCTCCAACTCTGTGAAGCATCACAGCTGCTTTGGAGTTCACAGCCAGCACCTGTCTCCTGCAGTTAACCATCTGTATCTGTTTGGTCATTTCTTTCTCATAGGACAGACACTCACCTGATGATGAAGCTGGCACAGTTAGCTGTCTCACTTCACTTGGCTGGAATAGAAACTTGAACCAAGGTCTCCCAGCTTTCAGGTGTGTACCATAAAGACAGATACATTTGGTTCTGTCCACTGAAGCTGTTCTTGTGCAAAACACCTGAATGCCTGCTGGTCAGAGAGGACTTCAGAATGTGCTGGTCAAAGAGCACTCGAAAACCATGGAGGGTCAAGACACGTATGCGGGCCAGAAAAGACAGGACTTTGTTTCTGCTTCACTTTGGGTTAAAAAAACAGCGATCTCACTACTTTTGCCCTCCTGGGACTTTTTCCTCCCCCAGTTTACAATGCTGTTACTACTAAATGTTCAAGAGACTGTATTGGCCCCAAACTTTTTTTCATCTTATAACTTGTCCTTTCACCAAACAGGTAAGCTGCCTTGTCTACTACACTTGTAGAGTTGGCCTTATTGCATAGCAGGTGGTATATGACTAATAAATATTCAGATTAAGTCAACATTGCATCTAAAATTCCTTCAAGACCACAACAGCTTGGAAAAAGGCCCCACTGAAATGTAACAGTCCATGCTCATGTGGCTAGAGTTGGGCATTAAGGGTCTGTGCTCAAAAGAAAAGTGTATTTCTCTAATCCGTAGCAAGAAATCTCCATTCATTCTTCCTTGGGTGATATAGCAGGAGCTCATCAAGCTGTTTTAAAAGCATCTTACATTTTATTTATTTATTGTTATTATCCTTATTTTAAATTTCATTTCAGTATGTGTGTTTGACAATTTTAGGCTTATGTTGATGGGGCAGGTGAAGGGAAAATTTGAGTTGTTTCAATGAAGAAAAGAAATTGCTAGAGGACAGATAGTTTGTTGTATCTAATCAGTTAACACAGAAAGTTTTAACATGCTTCAGTACACATAAGACTCTCTTTGAATGCCATTCATGCAATGTTTTTGTTCCTTTTTAAAAGACTGTCAGAAAGACTGAGTCAGATTTGAAACTCAGAAAATATACTAGAATACAATTTTAAATTACTTTGTACTAATCTGATAAACAAATCCTCCCTTTCTATAGTGACAATTTATTGTATTTTAGCAATCATGATAGCAAATGTACCAAAAATGTATTCATTATTTTTCCCAAATGCATAACACCTCATGAAGGAACCTTTGCTTTACCTCAAGCCTGAATTCCTTGAAAGACCAAATTAAAATCATCCAGCCTCATCATGCATCCTGGGTTTCAGGCAAAGTTTCAGATCATCTTAAAGCAAACACCACACGGTGAGATCACCTTGGACTGCAGCAGAAGTAACACAACCTGCCTTCCTATGGGTTGTGTCCTATCCCCAGGGGATCCCTCAGCTCCTGCCGGCAGCAGCGTGCCCAGGGGTACCTGCTGGGTGGGTACATTGTGCCTCTGATATTCCCAGTCCTAATTCTCTCACTTCTTTCCACATGTTTGGTGAGAATGTCTTTTTTTGCCTGTTGCAGTAGAACAATTTACTGTCTGTTTACGCTTGATAGCTGGAGCTTGGGCTATGGGCAACGCAGCTTTTTGTTTATTCTTGGTCCTTCTCTTTCAGAGGACTTTGGGGAGAGTAGTCCTTGAGCCCACTCTCATGGCCTGGGTGAACATCTAGGTGAGTCTCAGAAACGTCATGAGGTGTCCCAGAGCCCTTGTAGTGCCTGTGTGACAGATGATGGGCTGTCACTATCTAGTCCATAGATGGGACTGTTGTCATGGGAACAAAACTACATGGAAATACTAAAAATAAAGCTGGCCAGACAAGTTTGATGGTTTTTAGGCACAAAACCAAAGTGAGGGAGTGCCATGGATATACTTGGATTTTAGACAGGCATTTGATAAGGAGACATATAATAGTCTAGGGAGAAAATAAAATCAGTTTGGCTTAGACAACAATACAATTAGTCCAGTCAAAAGCTGTCCTTTGAGCAACTGACAAAGGAAAATTATAAATAATGGATTAAGGAGAGAGATATTGGCTGGTGATGTCCCACAAGGATCGGTATTGGATTACCTGTTTAAAGTTTGGATAAATATATCTACAAATTTCTACCAAGAATAATGAGTTATTCAAGATACACTTAGAAGAGAGAACAATATGGACTGCCTCACTAAAGTAGAAAGTAACTAATATGTATCACCATACTAATTGCTGGGGGGGAAGGGAGGTGTGGCGGTGCTTATGAAAATATTTGACCAAATTTCCCAGCCTTCATGACCCGAGCACTTTGGGCTTCTACCTGTCTGTGGAAGTTTTTTGCAGATAAGCCTGATTTTACACGTCTTCCTTCAGCAGAATTAGCATAATAGCGCTAAGAACTGAGACTTATTTTTGTTTGATGGAGAATCAAAAAATCATTCGCTCCCAATTTTCTCATGTTAAGACCTACATTTCTGAGTGTTTCCTTTAACATCAACCACACTAAGTAGCAGCATGACAGATGGCCCAGCACTGTAGGTCCCTGGGCTGGTATCCAGCCACGCGTTGAAGAATACACAAAATCCTTCTCCGTTATCAGGTAGCTCGATATAGAGTGACAACTTTATTCAGCTGCATTAACATACATGATTAGATTAGACTCCTGCTAGTAATGTCTATGATAGAAAAAGGTAATTTTTTTCCTTTGCCTTCTTTATGACAAGAATATTTTTACTATCTAGTCTCCCATGGTGACACCTCAACTGTGGAAAGCACAGTGCTAATAAAGTAAGCAGACTACATAGAAACATTTGGGATGGCTGCAGTTACCAGTTGCTGACTCTACTAATAATCATATAAGTCATCCAACTTTTGCAAACATTAACTTAAAGTAAGCACCAGCAGCTACACTCATAAATACGTCAGCAGTCCAGACGTTTACATTTGAGGTTGTAATGAAATAACCAGAATAACTGTTTCATTGTAAATCTTCAAATGGTCACTATTTTCTGAGACAGCTATTTCACTTCTTTTCTGAAGACAGACAACCTCTGAGTCATCAAGACTGTCTTCCCTACCATGGAACAGTGTTCTTCAGGTAACTAGTTTTATTTTAGGTCTCTTCCTCACAGTCTGCTGATTTATCTGTTATTCAAGTAACTGCATTGTCCTCTGTCCTTCAATTATTTAAAGTGCTGTGCATCCAGACAAACACACTTTCCCAGCTCTCCAGTAAGATTCTATGATAAGAAGATATTTGTATCTAATCACATGATTAATAAGCATAGAGACAATATATCTAACGTTATGATCTTTCTTGGATGCAAAACCCCATCAATACCATTTATAAAATACTTAGAGCTTTCAAATAACATTTTATATGCTAATAACTCTTTTGTTAAAGAGACAGTCTAGCTGTGTTAAATACTTATTCTCCCAAATTAACTTATGGAACCTCAGGCTGAAGACAAAATTTATATCCATGATTTAACAATACTACCTTAAGCAGAGTGTTATTTTGTTGTTATCCTAATACTCAAAAATGCATTTCTTGTAGATAAACTAAATATAAATCAAAGCCCAAGAATAACTGACTCCCCTGAGATCAAATAAAGTAGGGAATCGAAAGATGTAAATAAAATCTATTTATTTCAAATTAAAGCAGCAGCAGCAGGTTTAAAGAGAGTTCTATCTGAGACTATTATGCAATTGTAATGCAGGGATAATTAGCTTAGAAAAGCTCTTCAAGATGTTAAAGTAACCTGTTTTGAAGCAGTCAGTCCAGAAAGTATTGACAGCACCATGTCAAAGGCTTAATCGGCTGCAAAGCATACTTGAGAAACTCAGTTTCGCTATGTCAAAGAGGTAGCAACCTGACTGCAAAATGTCTGAGGGTGGTTTGAGACTGTAGCTACATAGAGTGCTGTGGCTAACTCTCGACGGTGAGAGAGAGAGGGGCACCTGGGCAGAGTTGAGATGGTTTTATTAAAAAATATAACGCAGAATTCTCATTCCAGAAATTACAAAACCCACAGAAGTGGGGAGTTCGTACTCCAGCCACTGTGAATGTCTTTAAAAGACTGAAGAGCCTCCATCTCTGGGTTTGCTACCGGGAGAGGGATCGGACACGAGGGCACAGAGCTACCGAATGTGCAGCCCCTGCGTTAAATCCCTGGCTCCCTGGTGACACGAGCCCATCCATCTGCCCTGTGTGTCCTGCAGGCAAGGAGCATCCTGCTCAGCCCAGCCTCCTCCAAACCCGCCTTGCACAAACTGTTTGCCTCTTTCGAGACTCAATTTTTCTAGTGAGCTCCGAAGCTTTAAATGCCATTGCACTGAATCAATCTCATACAGTGAGGTGGCAAATTCTTAATAAGGTGATTTGTAATGCAGGTTACTCAACACTGCACACAAGTAGATTACACTCTACAGTAACTAATTCTAGCTCTGTGCAGACTGATCACTTAAGTCACATGGGGTAGTACCTCCTCTTTACTAAGGTAACAAAATTTTACGCTTTCTAAAAAAAATTAAGTATTTAAGGAAAAACTGCACATTAACTCACTCAAAGGATTACTCATGAGTTGTTTGATTTCTTTAGGAAGTCTTTCTGTAACAAAATCTATACTTACACAGTCATGAACAGAAAATATGTGCAAAGAGGTATGATATAAATTTGTGGTTTTAAATTGAATAAGAAGTCCTGAATTTTATCCTAGGACTTTCCCTATCAGAGCTCTAATCTGCTTGGAAAATTTGACAGCATATCAAGAGGAATCAAAAGAAATACATGATATGTCCTAAAACACCCCAACTGTGGAGTGCCTGAACCACGAGAAAGCTGTACAGCAATGCATGCTTCCACAGGCATTAAATCTCTGTTAAGGGTGAAGTGTGAACTAATTTATGCTAAGAATTATCACAGTCTCAGCAGAGTATAAACCAAGAAAAAATGTCACTTTGAGCTTGCCTGCTCCTGGCTTTATACCGTACACATGCTCCAACACTCAATGAACTGCAGGCCTGGTATCATCCTTGGGGAGCGCAGGGGCGGTGGCAAACCCAGGCTGTCCCCTCGTTCGGGCAGCGTGTTTCCCTGCCCAGCTCCACAAGGCGCAGCCGTTTTGCTGGCCGGGTTCAGCTGCGTCCCACAGGTCTCCAAGTTCCTTCCACAGCAACCTAGCTCTACACTAGCCAGAAAACTGAAAAAGATCTAGAAATCTGTTTTCTATTACATTTCCAGTAAATAGTTAAGTGCTTTGGCTGGTGTCTTTGCTGACTGAGCTGGGCCAGAATCTTTAATTCTCAGGAAAAGGAGGAACAGAAGAGAGGCTGAGTCTGTTACGGTGGGCATAAAGCAAAACACTAATTTCTCCTACTCACCACAGCAGTTTTCAATCACTTCTGTGGCACAACTTTCTGCTTTTACAGATCTAGTGATAACTATAGTTTTGACTGCACTATTCTCCATTACTCCTTTAAAATTACATGTGTGATTCAAATGCTGTTTGTTGTTTCAGACCATCACGTGTGTGTGCATGAATATTTTGGAATCTGAGACTAGAATACCTGGGTGCTTCTTGCTCAGGATGATATCATTCAAATAATAAGGATTTTTTTGTACAGTATTTGCAATACTGTTTTTCACAGGATAGATCCAGAATCATAGAATCATACAATTGTTTAGGTTGGAGGGGACCTTCAAGATCATGAAGTCTAACCGCTAACCTAACACTGTCAATTCCACCACCAAATACGTTCGTTAATAGAGAGTCTTCATCCTTCCATTCTGAATCATTGACGGAACACTATTCAGAGGCCCTTTCATCTCCTGAAACATCCTGCTTGTGCCTTTGATAAGCTGGATTGCTGATGTCTCCATGTGGACCACAGCATCAAACATACTGTTTATTCAGAGACCCTGATTTCAACACATTTCTTACATTACGTACATCTTCATGTCAGATATACCCTGGCATAAAAGTAAAATTTTAAAAATATATCAACAATGATACACATTTGGATACCAAGAGTAAAATGAAGTGTT
>Ga0181612_134805_pt1 | contig 13464 bp, 5 predicted proteins | sample HoacroProtozoa21_FD_119630 | JGI IMG/M metagenome (GOLD analysis project Ga0181612, IMG submission 119630) | Hoatzin crop microbial communities from Cojedes, Venezuel. Combined Assembly of Gp0051906, Gp0051904, Gp0051908 | reverse complement strand
CACACATTGTCTCTGCCGCTCCTTCCTCCTCAGGGGAAGGACTTCTCACACTCTTCCCCTGCTCCAGCGTGAGGTCCCTGTCACAGGAGACAGTTCTCCACAAACTTCTCCAACATGAGTCCTTCCCACGGGCTGCAGCTCTTCACAGACTGCCCCAGCGTGGGTCGTTCCCATGGGGTGCAGTCCTCCAGGAACAGGCTGCTCCAGTGTGGGTCCCCCACGGGGTCACAAGCCCTGCCAGCAAACCTGTTCCAGCATGGGCTCCCCACAGGGTCACAGCTTCCTTCAGGCATCCACCTGCTCCGGCATGGGGTCCCTTCCATGGACTGCAGGTGTCGATCTGCTCCACTGTGGACTTCCATGGACTGCAGGCAAGAAGAAATAATGGCAAAAATGTAGACAACAGAGATTTTTTACCCTGAGACATTTAGATACAAAAACAAGTCAGTGAGTAAATCCTAAGAATCAGAGGTGGAAAAAGGTGGAGATGAAAGGCTGTAATCATTATGAGCTCCAAAACAGAATAAAAAAAGTCTTTATCTAAAGCAAACCCCCTGGCCAATGAAAGAACCACCTAGCAGGCTTGAGGTGGTCTCACTAGCTGATATTCTTTGTGCAGCATCTATTTGAATGAAGTCTTGGGCAGACCTCTTTGATACAAGCTTTTTGGTGCCTGAGTGGTGGACAAACGTGTTGGATAAGTTTTATGAGTTTGTAGGTATGAGAATTAAAGAATATAAGATTTGTTTTCTTTTAAATTAGTCACCTTCCTCTTCTAGAAGATCTCACATTGGGAGGTGCTGCTTTTTTGCTAATGTCACAACAGAGTTTCCTTCACAAATAGATTAAATTCCACAGTGACAATGATTCATACTTGTCTTACTTCTAACCTTTCCATCTTCTTTGTACTATAGCCTGAATTCTGCTCCCCCACCTCCATTTTTCTGTCCTTCCTGAACAGTGTTTTCAGGAGTAGGACATTAACCCACTGCTGTTTTCAGATAGACAGTGTCTTTTTCGTAGCATATAGTGGGCAACCAGATATTCTTAGTAAAACAAAAGTAATGTGACATCACCAATCATTAGTTTTCTTTCTAATGATGTTCTATCATTAAACAGATACCAGGATAAACTTTGCAATGCACAACAAATAGTTTGGCTTATAATAAGCAATAGCATTTATTGCCTCTGATAATACCAGAGCCTTCGTTGCTGTGAGCAGGAAGCTTTGATATTGTCACCCTCTGGACAACAATTATTTTGTTTACAAATCTGGGAAGAGGAAGGATTTTTAATGGCAGAGGTCAATGGAATCAGAGAGATTTTTTATTTCCTCTTTAAGGATTATATCTAAGAGTGGAGTATTACACTGGTGATACTCTATGGAAAGCCATTTTTTGGAACAGTATTTGTTTCTCGTCTTTCTTTTTAGCTGCCTTTTGAATTACCAAGAGATATCCTTGAAGTGATGCAATACCTCTGGATCACATCAGTCTATTATAATACTACTCTTTTCACAGATCTAAACTACATCCCTTTGAGATCTATGTTTTCCTCATCCCACCCAGCAAGAAGTAATCCAGTCAGCATTCTACATAAACTACCTTGTTGAACAATGTTGATATACAATTGAAAATCCCTTGACATAAGGGGTCTTTCTTTTATTTTTTTTCCCCCGAAAATCTACCTGCCTTCACCCAGTTATGACACTATTTATTTTGAACATTTTGCCATCCATGTAATGAAAAACACACTTGTGACAAAATCTACAAGTTTGGAAACAAAATTTCTATTTGAATGAATGCTGGTGTGTGGTTCAAAATATTGGAGAAATTATCTTAGGAAACAAGAAATGACAGAGGTTGGAGATAGAACTAAGGATTGCAGAAGCATCAAGTTCATGTAGGTGGCTTATTTTAATAGACAAACATCTCTGCTTTGGAAAAGAAATTTTTCCTATCTGGATAAGAAATGTCTAAAAATTCAAGGTATGTCCTTGATTGAGTAAAGAACAATGATTTGGCCACCTATCAGTCTATCAGAACTAATCACTCATGTTAGGCTTTATGTTTCCTTCCACCAATGTCAACAGTAGAATTTCTTTTTATTTGGAGCTTTTTTCATAGGCTTATTTGAAAAAAATATAATTGCTTGTACTTGTATGTCTCATAACGCAATTCTTGAATGCTAGCTGTTGCATAGAAAGTTCCTACTTTAATGTAAACAGGTAAATTTTATATAATAAAAAAATTTAGTCTACATAGAGTCCTATGTAATTGATACAGAACTGTTTAGCTTAACAGAATTCCAAAAGCATTCAATTAGCATACTTAGGTTCTTAAAAAACTTCATCTGCTTACCCTTGGGTACTTTTTATTTGCTAGGTCTTTCTAAGATTATTGATATTCATATGAGAATCAGATGTTTGCATAAGAATCAAAGGTATTATTTCCCCATACAGTACTAAAAAGACTATTGGTTTTGGTTTATTACAGTTGTTCGCTTGAATATTATATTACAGGGACATGCTTTAGCTTTCTGGCTATGTTTTACTGTATTTTAAGAATCTGTTTAAAAAATTGATTTCAATTTATCTCTACTGTCCTCATGCCAGCAGTTCTTCATAGTGTATATACAAATAATGACAGAAATCAAAATATTTTGCCCTCAGCAGGGATCAAAACATTACAGTACTGACTTGCAGGTTAAGTACACATTACAGTTTGCACTTAGCTGCACTGTGGCTTTACTTGTATCTAAACATCATAAAAATGTTTCAGAGAGACAGAAAGAAGTAGAAGTAAAAGTATTTTTGTGACTTCAGGGGAAAAAGTCAAGAGTAAGTTTTAAAAATTAACTCTTCTGTTTGAAGATAAAAATGTTTTCATCAAAGAGAGTATGAACTGTGGGTTTGAAATCTTTCTTAGGCCTGAATATCTTATTTCTTCAAACATTTCTTTGCAGAATTTTGACACTCCAAGCGGCTTCTGACTGCCCTGGCAAGAGGTGTATGAAGTCATTTAAATATGTGTAAGTGTAATTTATAAAGCTGTTGTATAGTGAAACAAATTTCACGTCTTATGAGACACTGTACACAGATCTTCATTATTTTTGTTATGTTTGATACCCACTGCTAGCATTTCATCTGCAAATATCTCTCAAAGCCTCCAAAAATTGACATACAACATAACAGATGCATCAGCATATCTTTGGATAAATTTATTATACAGCCAGACTGCTATTTCACTCTTCATGATTGTATTGTCGCTTACTCATCCACTTTCTATAATGATTTAAAGAATTCATAGCAATGAATTTCATTACAAAACATGATTTTTAGGTTCCAAATTAACTAAATTATTTCCTTGCCTTGCATCTGTCTATAGCCAGATTTTTCCCAGTATCTCAAACTATTCTTCCTCTTTTGATACACATTATGTATGACTGCAGGATCAAAACATTATTTTTTTGAAGTTCAACATCAGTTATACATTTCAGAAAGCTGAGAAAAAGCCAAAGTGCATGCAACATTTCTATTTAGAGTTTTGTTCTATTAAGCTATCTTTCCCTCACAGGAGATAGAGGATTCAGAATTATGACATTTCTGGGGAAAAAAAGTACACAAATATTTGGTTGTGTCTCTGAAATTGAGATTATTTTAAATTCTCTCGAATTAGTCAAGATTAATGATAAATAATTTTACAAAACAGTCAAAATGTGTCCTGGGTTTGGCTGGGATAGGGTTAATTTTTACAGGAAGACAGGAGGGGACACGGCCAGGCCAGCTGACCTAAACTAGTCAAACAAATGGGATATTCGACACCATGTGATGTCATGTTCGGTTTGGAGTGGAGGAGCTGGCTGGGCAGAGGTTAATCGTTGATGGGGAGCATGCTGGGCATTGGGTGTGTGAGTTGCTCTGAGTGTTTCCTTGTTCTTATCAGTATCATTGTTGTTACTGTTCATTTGCTTTGCTATTCTGTTAAACTGTCCTTATCCTGACCCATGAGTTTTGCCTTTTTCTTCCAAATCTCCTCTCCACTCCACCAGGAGGAGGGACAATAGAGGAGCCATGTGGTTCTTTGTTGCTGGTCAGAACTAAACCACGACAGTGCTTTCTGGGTGCCCAATGTGGGGCACAAAGGGTTATGATAATAGTAGGGCTGAACAGAATTTGTTAAAACAACTTTGTTATAATTTTTTATGCACAATTATTATATTAGTTAAGTAGTCACTGGTCAAAATGTGCTTTGTTTGGTCACATGGTTGTGGTATGTAAATCCTTACTTGCTGTATGTATTCACTGCTGTGATCTTTATCACCTCTGGGAAAAGGATCAGGATTATAATTTTGCTGTACTGTGTAATATCGACTTATGATGCAGTAGAAGAAGTCAGTAGAACAGAAAATATACTAATTCAAAGAATACATTCAAGGCCAGATAAAAACATAAACAGCAGAAAAAGAAATTGCGTCTTACAAATTTATCTCACAGAATTAGGCTCTGTTATATATTATAGCACAACCAAAGGTGTGAAAGATGCAGTTAAATGATCAGTTTTTGAAAACTGAAGGAAAGAACAAATTAATAGAAATATGCTGAAAATTCACAATACTTCAGCTTATAAAACTCCAAGATTTGAATCAGGAAAGCCTCCAAAACAATGATGAAGTAACATATTTTGAGTGTTAAAAGAATGGAATGCAACTGCAAGACATCATGAAATATACTTCTCCAGAGATAAAGTGTTTCGAGGCATCATTTTAGACAGAACTAAGAAATTGTTAGGGAAATGAAGGAGGTGAGAAATCAAAAAGCTCCAGACAAATCTGAGCATTTTTATGAAGGAATATACCATAAGCACATTTAGTGTTAAATGATGAATACTAGCATTCATGAGAGAAATTAAGTTTCCTTCCTCAAAGATATACAGAAAAGGAGGAGTCAAGACATCAAAGGTGTCAACAGTGAGGTTAGGACCCCAGAGAGAATTATCTGCTGCAAGAGGAAAGCCATTGTGGAATCACAGAATCATTAAGGTTGGAAAAAACATCTAAGATCAAGAAGTCCAACTGTCATCCCATCACCACCATGCCTACTAAACCATGTCCTGGATTGCTGTATCTACACAATTTTTGAACACCTCCAGGGATGGTGACTCCACACTTCCCTGTGGGCAGCTTGTTCCAATGCTTCACAACTCTTTCAGTAAAGAAATTTTTCCTAATATCCAATCAAAACCTCCCCTGACGCAACTGGAGGCCATTAAACAGAGGAACAAAGGACTGAATCTTGAAGGTTCAGTCAAGTACCATTAACAAGGCATCCTGTTTCCCCATCTCCCTCAATAAAAATAAGTTTGAGTTCTTGTACTTGAATGCAGAAACAACCAACAGTACTAAGGCTTCAACAAGCCTGTTTATCTATAGTGAACATCTATTAAACTAGGAAGGATTTCAAGTGAATGTATAAAATTGTAATTCCACTTTATATTTTGTACTGTAATATATATTTTTAAGGAATGGTGATAACAAAGTTTGCTTGTTCTTGTTGAGACACTCCACAGGCTGAGATTAGTATACACATCAAGCTATGCACAGTGTACCAGACCTACACAGAAAACTTAGTTTGGGGATTGCACAAAGCAGACATTTGAAATACTTGAGATTTGGCAGTACTTGCAAATCACAATTTCAACATCACTTACAACGCTTATTTCTCTATGACCCACAGTACTACGCACAAGCTCTACGTCCATTTCATTTTCATTTTGGAAATTTTCAAGAATTAATATGCAATGTGCACCTATGAAAAATGAAGAAAATGTATATAAATATCAGAATAGACCAATAATAGACTGTAAGCACTAGAATTCACAGATTCCAATCAAAGATTTATAAATTTGCGAAGGTACATTTCTAGTCTTGTTGCAGCCATTTTTGAAAGGCAGTCATTATTGTTAACTCTTGTATTAGGAGTTTTTCATCATCTGATGAACATTGATTGGAATCTTTGGAAACCAAGACCCCCAGCTTTCCCTTCTTTTTTAGAAGCTCTTCAAGATCAGAAAGGATTGTGATCTTTACCCTGTGCTGGGAATGGGATTCAAGTGCACCTGTGTATGTCAGCTTAACTGACCCACTTGAATATCTTGTTGGCCTCTAACACATCATCACCTGACACCAAGTCACAGCTGTTCACTGAACAGATGGGACACGTTATGATATTTGAATATTTCATTATTAGTGGACAGGTCACATAACAAGCCATAAATCATCTGTTTGCAGGCACTTTATCTGAGGTAAAAGATGAGGGTTTTTTGGTTTTACACCTTGAAACTTTTCATCACTGACAAAGTCAGACATTAACATACTGAAAATATCATTAGTGTGCAACATCTCAGAGCAAACAGACGTAACATAACACTTTTGCCAATTCCTAGGGTTTTTTTAAATACACAGACATAAAACCTGTTTAGTAATGTTTCCCATATAGGATATATATATATATACTATATGTGAGGGGAATAAAATGGGGTTTTTTTGGAGTGCAAGGGGACGTCAGTGTCCTCGAACACCCTGTCCATAAGAGTTACACGTTCCCTTATTAAAGCAATCAACTATTGTACAGAAAATATTTATTTTTCATTTTTAGCAAAAACTCAGGAGGACTGATTTCTCTAAAGCTTTGTAAGTCTTTTGTGTGAATTTAACAAAGAATAACTAAGGTTGCTGGTTAGTTATAGGCATAAGGTCTCTGGTACTTAGTGAGATGAAACAAAAGAGAGAGATACCATCTGTAAGCAATGAAGCTAGACAGCAAGAAGGTATAAATTTGGTGGGTGCAAAAATTTTCCTTGCATCTAGGACAGGGATAGGAAAAAACCAAAAAGTAATACCACTGTATATTCTGAAACAGACTTCTCTTCTGGGGGCCCCTTTAACATGCTGACTATGTCCAATACTGCTTCTAATTCCCATCTGGAAGGTAAAGTTAATTGCATTAGGAACTGACCATTTGATTTGTTTCTTCACTACAGGTGGCTTCTTCACCCTATCACCTTCAAGCTGCACAATCCTGTCATTGCTTATCCTAACGCACACTCATGGGGAGGATAGTAGTCTTATAATGTTGCATTACGCGCAGCTCTCTTACAAAAGCGTATGTATCCATTTATATTTTTCCCGTTGCCTAGGGCTAACACTGAGAAAATGTTTTCATGATTTTTGTCCTATTGCTTATCTTAAGCTTTTGAAAGAAAAAAAATAATGTTAATATATCATAGAAAATATATACAATGAAGAAATGAATGACATTTATATTAGAAAATGAGAGAAATAATGCACAGAGGCTGTTATCCAAATTTCAGTTGTATAGTAGTAGAAGACGAAACTGCAGTAGGATCAGAAACATAAAGGCAATTTAAAAGACAGAAAAGCTACAAGCCATGGATACTAAATTTAGGAATATAAACCATTTCCTGTCATCTGCTAAGAGAGATGAGACAAATCAGTTGAGCTCTATCTATTGTTATACCAATGGTTTACACTTTGACATCCGACCTGTGCTTTCATTCCACTTTTTTGTACTTACTCAGGTTTTTATCCTGTTAAAAAAAGTGACTGTGAGAAATACAAAATTATTACTTCAACTCTGTAAAACCCAAAAGTTTTGAACCATAAATAAACTAGCTTCCTAAACCAAAGACTATTACCTCCCCAGCACATCCAGAGATTTAATTACATGAAAGACTGAGAGCAAGGAACTTTATGATGAAAATATACCATTGACAGTTTTGAGTGAAAAATAGGAATGGGATACAATGAGAGGAATACTGATAGAACATGGGAATTTTGAAGCCAGCAAAATGTTTCCTCTTCATAAGGAATCACAAACTTAAAAGAGCCTACTTTGAACACCCTGACCCCTACCATATTCTGTGTTGTGATAAGAACTACTAACACCTTGATGTAATAGTTGTTTAGCTTCATGTTCAAAAGCAGTTTTAAGAAAATCCAAAATTACGTTTCAACAAGTTTTCTTAAAACAAGTGGATGAGACATTGGATTTTCAACACATCCTTCCCTTCTCATCTTATTAATTTTTTTCTAAGTCTGACATCAAATTCTTCTGTTATCACCAAAATACTTCAAGGAGTTGTGAGGAGAGCAAAGGTGAATTCAAGACTAAATAGCAAACATTTTTCCAGGTAACTCAAATATCTGAATTCTGCCAGAGCTCCAAACTTAATTTAGAAAACAAAATCCACCTCATGCTTAGGACCATGCCTTTGACTTCCATAATCCTATGAGTGGAATGACATTTATTGGATTTTTGTTTTTTCTTTAATTGTTGGTGGATGAGAAACCACAAAATCCCAAAACAGGAGGAAAGACATGGCACTGTACACATATCTCTTTCAGAGTCCTTCAGCATGCTCAGAAGGTTTGCTGCAGGACATCACCTTGGGCTCTAGTGATATGACTCAAACTATCATCCTCATAATAACTTGACTTGATGTACAAGAGTTCAACACAAAAAAAAGGCAAAATATTTGGGAAATAAATCAAAAAATGAGATTCTCTTGACATACAATAAAATGGTTATATAATATTTTCCCAAAACACTTTAACAGCCTAAGATTTCCCTAAGGAAATGCATCCATTTACCAACTTTTTAATGTAAAATATTATCTTTTTTTAATATCTGACAGTCATATGAAAAGAATCTGATGTCTTGGTTTGGACTTAGCAGAAATCTATTATTTCTGCTAGGAAAGTGAAAAACATCTCATGTCCTGTTTAAAGGTACTCCATTAAAAGGACTGAACAAAAGGTGATTTACTGTCTGTCATTTAGGGTATAGAGAATGCATCACATTTGCATTAAATGTATTGAAATTGCTGACACCATGCGTCAGTTGACTTACTGTCATAGCTAGGATAAACATGTCTCAGTACAACATTTTTTAATGTTCTGGTCAAATGTCAAAACTGCTTAGCATATAAACAGGAAGAATGTGAATTAAACAGTGGAAGTATTGTCATCCTTAGTTTCCTTGTGACGATTTTACTTCTGTTTTACTTACCAAATGGAGTGAGATTTGTGAACTTCTGGTTCTATACAGTTTAAAAATATTTATTCTTATAATGAAGATAATGTTTCTTGACAATAGTAATGTGAGTTGAATCAGGATGAATATCCAACAAACTGTTAACATTTTCTTAACTGCAAAATGCCATGATTTTCCAAACTAACATATCACCTAGAGAAAACTCAAGGGCAAATAAGATTAATACAGTCAGAATTTAAAAATATAATGATCTTCCTTTCAATTTTCTTAAAAAGTTTGGGTTTTGGAAATCTGGAAATAAATATATTCTTATTCTTTTTGAGTAACATGCTAATTTTTAGATCAAAATTTTAACTAAAAGCCATGTGAATTAAGACAGGATTTTGCAGAAACATATGGTGAAATTTTAATTATATGTATGCAAGAATCTAAGTAATGAATTACAAGCCACCCTATTCAACGTCCTTTAGTTTCTTGCTTGTGAGTTTTGTGTGAGCCACTTCTTATATGAAATAGTATCAACAACATAATATCAATCAGCATTTCAAGACAAACAATATAAACATTTGCTAACTTCAGTGATATTCATTGCAATGATATTCATCAGCTTAGCTCATCGATCATCGCAGACACTTAAAATAAATACAAATACATATATATTCATAAGTGATTAATATGCTTCTGGCCAGGATGCCTTGAAGCAATTCCATCTCTTTTTCACTTACTCACTAGACCCATACTTAGTGTGATTAATATAATCTTGAATACTAAAATATGCTCATTCCATAAATACAGCATTGTTATAAAGGAAGATACTTATATCCATAAGGTGAAATCCACAAATGAAATACACTTTCTTTAGGATTCTTTCATTTTACCAGTTTATTTCTTCCACAGTATTTAATTTTAAAGAAAAATATTAAATTTATATATGAAATAAAACTGTTGACTGTATTCCCTAGCAGCAAGTGTAATGCTTGGGCTCACTGGATGTTTTGTTTCAGTTTTACCTTCTTAACATGTTTTTCTTTTCTTTGTTCGACTCTTTTAATTGTTTTTTAATCTCTGACTTTTCATTGTAATATTTAATTTCTGCTTTAACATTTAATTTTAAATTTCTTTTAAGAAACAGTTATAACTGATCCTGAATGATTGCTAACCTCTTAACCCTTTGATATAAGGTACGCATTAGGATATAGAAATATACAAACAGAGGTGATTTACAATTTAAATCCTCTTGTATTCCAATGAACAGTTTGAGTTGCAAAAAGTATGTAGAGTAATATTCTCCTGTACTTCATGCATTACCGAGAGAAAAGGTGGAGAACATTAATTGGTGAAGTTGAGGTTAACAATCCTGTTAAAACAACAGTATCTACAATGAGAACAGAACTTGTCAGACATTGTCCCATCAAACCCTGGATTTGCTTTATATTTACCCTGTTCCTTTATAATATCTCCAGAGCATTGACTAAAAATGCTTTCAGAAACCACACAGAAAATAAGTAAAATGTGCATACTTTTGCACAAAAAATTACTATATCAAGTCAGTCCTTCTAACACTCCAAGAATTTTTGCCTGGAACCACTACTAACTGTGATTATGTGACTATACACGTATAAATCCATGATAACCACAGGTTAACGATTCCTGCGCATATTAGCTTCAGTTCAACACTGCTGGTTTGGACTGATCATTGAAATAGCTATGAACTTTTTTTCAAGGCTGTCTTGTGTATGTGAAGAGCTCTTACATGTGCTTTGACATACAGGTACCCATAGTTAAATAGTTCATGGTATTGTGAATAAACTAATTTGTTTGATAAACTCAAGGGCCACAGAAGTAATAGCTGATTTATTCTAATAGCTGATTTATTCTACTAATACCTACACTATTATACATGGTTTTGTAAAATATTTTCACCATCAGATACATTAATCTGTAACTGTATACTAAAGGTCCCATTATGGTATCCATGTTAAGCTGGAACATGTCAGTTTATAGTAGGTGAAAATTTATCAATATAGGTGAAAATTCCCACTCTTATTTGTTTGTATGAAGTCAAAATTCATTTACAATACACTAACTAATTAAATAGCACTCATTTTGATGACTATGTAACCTCAAAAATGCTTATACTGTAGTGTTACAATCTCTTCCTTTACGGAGGCTGCTAACAGGAAAGATTTATACATCTGAGATCACTTTCTGATTCATTTTTCTTGAGAAATACCAAAAGCAGATTAGCAGATAATACCTTAAGCCAGTGTTCCCTGTCCACCACTCCATTGCTCCCATTTGGGAGATTTTTCTCAAATTTTTTTCACTAATACAGGTCCTTTGCATAAACTATTGAGAATTTTTCATGCAAAACTATTTATGATGCATCTGCAAAAAAAGTCAGAAATAATACCACTCTTATTTACAGTGACACACATATAACATACGATAGCATGAAATTAAAATGAATGCTCGTGTGTGTGTGCTCCAATATGACCGTCTGGGAAGGAACAGTAGCAATGGAGGGAGAGGTATGTGTAGGATCTTTTCTGACCTCCACAGAAAAAGTGCAGAAGACTGGCGACTGGATTGAGAAACACTTATAAGGAGACTTATTTCCTGTTCTTGATGTAGCACTGATAGAAGTAATGTAACAGACAATGCAAGCTTTGCACAGCATATTCAACTTGAAATGGGAACTCACTGCTTGCATTCACACTGGCAAAGGACTAGTTTTTGTCACGTTGTGTTTACCTACACACAGTTATGTCAACATACTTTGGGGCTAAAATATTTTTGGCAAGAGATTGTCTTTGCTTTACTTCAAGCACTCTTAAAGATCTGAGATCTGGCATGCTTTTTTTTTTCCTATTAATGACATAACAAGTGAAAGTGCATACATTAAAGAGCAAAATATCATTATTGCAAGCCTTATGTACAAGATCAATGAACCTGTGGCTACGCATATTTAAGCAACATGGTCAACAATAATGGACAGGAATAGACCGGAAATAATATAATCCAGGATGTTCTAATGGGCAGGAGGGGAGGGATGGAGGATTTATAAATTTATGTCACTGGCAAAAAGGAAGATTATTTAATATATTAATCTTACTGAATTGTAAAAGAAACAAATTGAGGTAGAAGACCAACTACGCTTTCCTTGGTTAGATAAGGAAAACTTGGTTTCCTGGCATCTCTCTGAAGTGGTCAAGCTTCACTGCATTTCATGTTTACAAGCTTATTTCTAATATGTTGGTAGACCATCTATTTCTGTTGACACTTACCACATGCTTAGCCAAGCTTCTCTGTAGAACTGTCTAGTCTCCAGGAAAGCAATAGTTCATTAACCTAGCTCCTTCTAGCCAAGGCTGAGCAGGACATTTTGCCATTTATCGCATCATGGTTTGTAGGGTTCAATCTTCAGGACATTTTACTGTTAACTGTGTTCCAAGTATAGTCATGCTCAAAGCAAATTAGTTACTGCAGTTTGTTGAAGGAAATGCAGTAGAATATAAAAAAACTTTTTTCTGAGTTTTTTCGCAGTTTAAACCCATACATGTTCAACTCATTCAAGCTGCCCTGTGATTACAATCATCTTTGCAGATAACAGAATCCCATACTACAGTTAATTTACTCACTGATATGGGGGAAAAAAGTGATTTGTTGTTTGTATAAAACCCTAAGGTATGAAGTCGTACTTAATTTTGAGTTGAAGATTTTCAATAATGTACATGTTTTCTTTAAGCATTTGCTTATATTACTGTTTGCTTTTGTAGTATTGGCTTTAAGGGCCATTCCTAGGAAGCAACCATAAAACAGAACAAAAAGAATAAAAATGAAAATTATGGTAATAAAAATTGTTGGCACAGAAATAACTCAATTTAACTCTAAGATTACATTGCAGTTGAAAACTGGATCTTGCTGAATCTAGGACTGAAATTAACTAAACCCAAAATCTTTAAAATATGACTCCTTATGACCTCAGACTGAAAGTCCTGCTTAACAGCAGGCAGGAAAACTTTGCTCGAGTGGAGATGGCTAAATTACTCAGAAATCTATTGAGAGAGAGAAAAATCACTTTCCTCCACTTGAAGAGGGAAACCTTCACAATTCCAAATGAGTGTTATTTCCTAGCTCAACAAGTTGAAGGAACTCAACAGAGTTTACAGCACAGAGGCAGACACAGGCTAAAGACTTTGCACTGCATCACAAAGACCATTAAATGAACTGTATCCAAGAATTAATTGCTGACCTGTGTTTCTATTTCCATTCTGATCTGTGTGCTTAGTTCAGTATGGGATAATAGCATGAACTCTTCATGAAGCAAGTGGGCATCTGAAGATGACCAAAATTAAAGCAGTCTTTTCATTACCTTCTTTTAATTATCT
>Ga0181612_104780_pt1 | contig 13464 bp, 5 predicted proteins | sample HoacroProtozoa21_FD_119630 | JGI IMG/M metagenome (GOLD analysis project Ga0181612, IMG submission 119630) | Hoatzin crop microbial communities from Cojedes, Venezuel. Combined Assembly of Gp0051906, Gp0051904, Gp0051908 | reverse complement strand
TGTCCTGTCACTGGGCACCACTGGAAAGAGTCTGGCCCCGTCCTCCTGACACCCACCCTGAAGATATTTATAAGCATTTGTAAGGTCCCAATTCAACTGTTCTGTCACTATATAGACCCAAGTAAGGTTAAAACTCACTGCTTCAACTTTTTCAATCTGGAGATTTGAGAAACATTACAGTAGTTTTCAGACAAGACCTGCTGCCACTCTGTCAGTCCCCCAAATCCACCCACTCATCTAAGGAGAAACAAGTGAAAGGCTTTGGATACCGAAAACCAGGTCATGCAGGAGGAAAGAAAAAAAAAAAATAGACACTTCCACTGCTACATCAGCATTTTCCTTCAGCGCTTTTCTCCTACCTTGCCTATTGCTTGACACATCATTACCTGGTAATAGGTCTCTCAGCTCTGGGTGGGAACGGGAGTGGAAAGAGCTGCTGGGAACTTAAGGACCACGGCAAGCCATGTGCTTAATAAAACCAGGGGTGCATGTCTGGAAAAGGTAGAGCAGACATATAGAATTGCAAAAGAGGCCCTCGCTCACACGATCTGGGGCTCAGCCCTGCAAAACTGCTGAATACCTCCTGCAACGAGTGGGAGTGAAAGGCGCTCACATGACGTTACTGGATCGGCCGCCCATTCACTACTCGACTCCTGGTTTTACTATTCTCCTTAATGGACTCCACTTCCTCTCCTTCCACTGTACGTGCGCGTTAAAAGGATCGGACCTCCACATGTGCTGACTCTCCGCTGAGAAACACCCCATATAATCACAGGGAATTTTATCTCGTTTGCAGTCTGCGACACCTTCCCACAGAGGATGTGCTTTGTACTGCCCAGCCGGGATAAAAAACATTGCAAAACAAAACAAAACAAGACAGTAATTTGCCTTGTTTAGATTTCACTGGGGCTGCCAGAAAATCCAGCTGGTTGAAGCACACGAAGTGCGTTTTGCAACTATTTTCCTTCAAGTTTTCTTTTGTAAAGACTTGTGAACGTTTCTGTTGTTGCCTTTTCACAAAAAAGCCTAACGATGCTCCAGAAATTTTCTGCAGTTGTTTCTCTCTTTCTAAACCTGTTCTCAAGAAAGGCAAATTCAAAAGCTTAAAACAGTTTATGGTTTAATTTCTTAGACTTCTGTTTCAGGTGAAGGTCAGGGCCTTTTCGAAGGTTTTCATTCTTTAGGTGAAGAAACTTTGAATGCCGACCTTCGACCAAGTATGAATTAAACTATTTTCTTTATCTGGGTTGAAATCTCCCAAGACAACAAACTCTAAGCTGAAAAATAGACTCATCCAGTCTAACTTCGTTAGACCCCAGTATCTGAGATAACAACGCTGGTTGACTTGGCAGCTCACGGAGGGAAATGGACAACTCCAGAGACACTCAGAGGAATCGCCCGCTTCTCTCCACTGGCACTTGTGGGAGATGTTGGCTGGGTGACACTTAGCTGCCAGCTCCCAGAGAAGTGAAGCCTGTCTATTCCATTAAACATTCCTGGCATGTAGACAACCCAATATTCAATGAATAAAGAGCCTGCCTTGCTTGCTCTTTGTCCCCAAGACAGAAATGAACCACACGAGGTTTCTTCATTGATTTCCGCAGCCCCCCAAAATCAGAAGGCAAATTTCCAACTTCAAAGCCCAGACTTTGGGAGCGAGTCCCTCACCTCCCCCACGTTATCAGCTGCATGAGATGACAATGTGGCCTGGTCTCACCCAGCAGGCAGCCACGCCACCAGTTAGGATTGCTTGTTGCTCTGTTTCCAAGGAACAAACCGATCTTCCAGAGCATGCAGCGAAGCTGCGTGATGGCCAGTTCATTTTTAAAACTGGCTCTAGCCCTCTGTGCCTCTCCTCTCCAGCACGGGTTGACCCTGCAACAGCAGCAGAGCTGCACCTTCTCCGGGTGAAGCGCCGAGCGCTGCCTGCCTTCACAGTCGCAGGGCTGCAGCAGGGACCCACGCTGCTCTTCTCCGCCAGGTTAACACGGCTTCATAGAAAGCTTTAGTATTACAAACAGCAAACCCACAAAATACAGGCCTTCAGGTCCAACCAGTTTAAATTTGGAAAAGCATCAAGAAGATGCAGGTTATCAGATTCTACTGCATCTGGAGCACGGCAACTCCTATGGTGCAAACTTTGCGTTTCTAATCTGGCCCTGGTGGTTCCCAGGAAATGCAGTGCCCCCTCCTCAGCTCCGCCCCCGCCCCCCAACAGTTCATAGTCTGCATATGAGGCAAAAGCTTACTTCAGATGTACATTTTTAGAAGCCACTGCACCTGTAGGACCTCAGCTCTTTTGCCAAGAGTTTTGCGTGATCAGAGGACTACGGAGTTGCGTAGACTTGGCAAGTCAACGCGAGCACGTTTCTCTAAACAACGGCACAACGCTCGCTCCCTTCCACACCTCAAAGTAACGTAACTCACCCAAACTTCCTCCCCAACCCCCATCAAAATCACTCCCAAGCAACAACGCCATGCCTGGAGTTGCCAACAGCCCTTTGAATTTCCGCTGTTTCAGACTTGGTCCTCCTTTTGGGTGGCCCTGGTCATCCACGGGTACTTCAACTGCCAGCTGTTGGCGGGGAAGAGCTGGAACGTGTCCACGACCTAGAAACCTGCAGGTGATTCAACCTCAGCCTGCGCATCTGCGCGGTTCTGTAAAGCAGTGAATCACAAATAATAAGGGGGAAATGAAACGTCTCAGCCCTACATGACTCAGTTTTCTGATCTGAGATCACTTTCTCCTCCTTTTATCCTTTACCAGTTTATAATACTGCACTGGAAAGGAGAGAGAGGGATTTGAAGAAGTGAGACACATGCATACGTATCTTCCTTCGTGGTCACCTGGCGTGCGACGGAGCTGAAAGATCCCGGAAAGCAGTCGCACGAGCCAAAGCCCACAGGCCGGAGCTGCCCGCGTGCCAGCCCTGCCGAAGGGGCTCTGCCGGCGCTCAGGAACTCGGCCCCCTGACTCGGTTCATGGGACGGGCATGGCTTTCGCATTAGCAGATCTCAGGCCTGCCCTTCCACCGCCCTCGCCCCGGGTACCACCCCTGTCACTTCCGCACGCAGCAGCACCAGCCGCGTTTCAACCCGCCACTTTGTCTGCTTAGTGTCTTCATAAAGGAGGGAGAAAATGAAAGAAAGGGGCTGGGGGAAGGGGACGGGATGACTAAATCAGTAACTTGTCTCTTTAATTTCTCTGCCCCCCCTCCATACATCCCCTGGGGACACAGGCTTCAAAGGGAGCTACAAATATTTACTAATTCTATTAACAGGATACAAATTGTTTTCAGGGGAGCATCAACCACACAAAGCCCGTGTCAGCCCCCCCTGCTTGCAGACCCCCAGCGCGCACCCCCGGCCTTGGCGCAGCCACATGCACTACACAGGCAACTAGTCCTTCCCACCCCCCCAATTTTTCCTAAGTTCAAGATGAGTTGAAGGGTCAAAAAGGCAAAGGGTGTTTCAGAAGTTTAGCAGACAGCATTTGGTAAGGGGAAGGCAGCGGGAGGGGGCGGGGGGAGAGCAGAGAGAAGGAATCTGGCATGCATTAGGCTGAACAGTTCCAAACATCCATCCTCCACAGACTTGTTACTTTCTTTCCTTCTCACAGGATTTTTTTTTTTTTGTAATTTGTGGTTTATTTAAGGATTTTTTTTTTTCATATCAGCCAACAACTGTATTTTAATTTGCTCCCCCCCCTCCCCGCTCCTATGCTGCCTGCTTGCCTCCAAGAGCATATGCTCGCTTGCCACGCTCGAACCAAAGCGCTCGGCCATACCCTACGTGCTGCACCAAGGAGTCTGCAACAGTTGCTGGAAACCTGAAAGGTGAATAAAATGCTCCACCGCGGACGAGACCGCAGCCTGGTGCGGCGAGACGCTCCGCTCCCCCCAAAATGCGGCAGAGGAGGAAGGGTGCTCACTCGCGCGGGGTCGTGTCCTGGTGCGTCTCCCACCGCTCAGACGCCACAGTAACGCTGAACTTTCCACCAAGGAGAACAAGGTCTCCGTCAAAGGCCACGGCTGCTGCTGTACAGTTCGACAGAATATAATTCGAGTTAATACCAGCTAAGCCTTTGGCTCCACAAAGTCTTCCAGGATGTAATTTTCCACAGAACTTAAATGTTGACCCATATCTCATTAGGTTTTATGAGCCCAAAACAAGAACAGTACAGGCTACGTATTTAAAAGAAACAACACTTCCCAAATGCCCAGCCACCTCAAGCAAACCAGCCGGCTGACGGGACAGATGACCAAAGCCCTCACAAATAAGTCAGGAGGACATCGGTTGGGACCAGGGCATGAAGTGGGCCAGGCTGGACCTCCAGACAGTGTCTCCTCATCCTGGAAGAGAGCGGAAAACTCAGCCAGGCAAGACAGCGCTGCGGGACAACAGCATGGGAAATGACTTGGAGCAGACGTGTCCCCTTGCTGTCGCCAGCCGGTCAGGTGAGACGCAAAGAAGATTGCTCTCTCGCATCGAAGTGATGTCATGGGGAGAAGAGGGCTGTGCATCACTTTGTTAGCCTCTTCTGGCATGCCACATTTTCACTTTTGTTCTGGGTCAAGGAGTACTAAAGACGGAGGAGAGCGTTAGGCACGTTGTGGAGGAGCTGGTGAAGAGGACCTGCCTTCTGCCAACCAGATGTGAGAGCTGAAAGTCGTGGCACACGGCGATTAAAAGAGAACGAACGCCCTGACCAAAGATCCCCCTCCATCTTACCTACAAATCTTGTTTCTTTGCGTCTCATAGGATCTGACCCTGTCAGTCCTCCAGAATTTTTGCCACCAACAGGAAACAAGCAGATGACAATGTATATTCTAGGGGAAATCTCCTCGCTCTTTGAAAAAGTAAGACGACAGAAATGCCAAAACCCAGCTCCGAACTTTTGTGGAGAGCAGGCAGGGCATACGAACGCAAACGCGGCAAGCGGAGAGGCCAGGCGGGCGAGGGAAGAGTGCCACGCCCTGTGGCGCGTCACCCAACTTCAGGCAGCTACCGCAGACGCACATCCTCGAAGTCACGCTGCCCCTGTCTTCTCAGTGAAAGAAATAGGTACCTCCAGAGGGCAATTTAAATCTCAGATGGATCGAAGGGCCCTGTGGCACTAAGCAGTTCAATAGTGCCTGAAATTAGCCAGGGGGAATCTGGGCCTTAATCAGCAAATGGACTTTTCATCCCATGAAAAGTGTCAAGATTGCAAATTATTTTCCATTTCAAATGAGGACCAACAAAACCTGACCAACATTTCATTTTCCCCATGATTTATTTTTAAATTCATTTGAGTTAATCAAAATATATATTTTCAGCTCCTTCAAAACATTCCCATTTAATTTTACACATCTTTAATTTGTCTACATATAAACTGCATTTTAAAAATTAAATTTTTTCCCCCCCAAGGAGAAAGAATAAACTCCTTTGATTTGTAACTACTGAAGTCAGAGTCTGACATTGTCTCCCTCTTCGGTTATTTCAAACACGAATTCCTGAAAACATACCCATTTGCACACAGAAAAAGAATCCCTTTTCATCCAGGTGATGACATTTTCTTAGAAGAAAACGGTACAGTCGCGTTTCCTGCACCACGCAGAGCTGGCACGGCTTAACTGCCCTAGAGAGGAAAATGAGTCAAGGGCTGGGCAGTGCTTCGGCAAACGACAATTTATCCCAGTCCAGGATCCAGAGCAGCCGAACGCTGCTTTTACCAGCAGCGGATGACAGGGTACCCATCTCACTCCTAACACGTGCTATCACATTTCACCACTGCTTGAATAACGCGGCTCTGTTAGGAACATCAACCTACGGCAAGAGTCTTCTAATGCACAGTTCAAGACGGAAGGAAGGAGGAGAAGAAAAAAAGTCCACCACCAAATCAGTTCTCTGATAGTTTTCAAATGTTACAGCTGTCCATCTCCTGGCAACACCTGCACGTGGCACACAGACCTTGGCTTTCTGGAGTCCCTGCAGCATCTTTCCAAGTAATCTATGGGAGAACAGAAGGATGTGGCCTTGGAAAAAAAACCTTTAAGTGCACAAACAGCTGTGGCCACATTTCCTACGTCTGACATCTCAAGGTTGCTGCGAGAGGGGAGAATCAGGACAAACAAGGCTCTGTAACAGGCTCTCCACAGACAAGTATTTCCCATGTGTTAGCTCTTCGTTAAAGAGCTCAGCAAATGAATTTGTAGAAAGATTTTAGTTGCTTTCTGGTAGCTGCTTTTTGCAACAGCAGCAGAGTAAAAGGTTTCTGTGCTGCCTATCTACAAATACCTGTGGGTATCTAAGTACGAGCTATATGGATGTTGGACTAGATATAGGTGTGGTAAAATACAAACACCCTTACTCATAGGAGCGGACTTAAAGGATGATAGGCATTGCACAAAGTGACCAGAACAGTCAAAACTGTTACTGAAGCGTGGGCATTGTGCTACAAGAAGATAATCCTGCGGAGAATCTCCAGCAGTTTCAGTTACTGTCATAGCTACACCACGTATAACGCTTGGTATCGCACCAGTATGACTGAGGAGGCGAATCATTTCCAAACTGGGAACGAAACAGTCCTCCTCCTGGGCAGATGTGACAGCACAGTGCTCACCTATGAAATGGTGCAAGGAATCCAAGCTGCTGGTGCAGCCATTAGCGCTTTCTGGTTAGCTCATCAGAACGCAGGGAGAGCTCAACACCGACCTCGGAAGGGATGTCTGTACAACGCATACCAATACTGAAGCAGATCTGCACGAGGGGCTGGGGGACTCATCCTAGGCCAGGAGCGGGCTCCAGAACAAAAGCCATAAGGCCAAGCAGAACATCCTCAGTCCGGAGGAAGCACAGGCACGGGACAGCCTCTCCCGTGCTTCCTCCATGCCTGGCTGGAGAAGGGAACTGGGAACCATCTCTCCACACATCCAACCTCCACAGGCACCGAGAACTCCGCCCGCTCCCAGCCTTCGCTGTGGCCTCAGGCAGCCCGCAGGCAGCAGAGGCTGGAGAAGCATGGTGAAAACATCAGATGACATCGACCTCCACAGAGCCGGTGCAGCAGCAGTGGTTGCTGACACAAGGCCTCTTTCCTTCTCCCAGGCTGCAGGGAAGGACAGTGGCAAGCTGGCAGGGACGGCACCAGCACCAGCGCCTGCAGCTGACACAGCAGCGATCTCCCCATGGAAGGACGAGCTCGGACTGACCGCACACGCCTGAAACTGCTCTTAGGATTTGTCTTGCTACTCTCTATAGAAATCCAAGCCCCGTTTTGCTCCTAGCATTCTATCTGACTAAACGCCGCATTCCTCACGCTACCAAACCTAGAGATAACGCGGAATCTAGGATGCATCTCAAACACAAAGGCAAATCAGCCATTTGCTAGAGGCACCTTTGAGCGCTTTGCTGAGCACTTCGTCAGGGAGCAGCAGCGCTGCCGGGGCTGCGGCAGGTGAAGCCAGCTGTTACGGAAAATGAGCAGAGAGCAAGAGGCTGAGCCTCCATCTATTCCCCTTGCTGGGCTCAACTCTCCGTAATCCTTAAAAAAGGAGGAAGCAAAACAAACCCAAGCCCCTCTGCATCAGCCTGTTTTGGCCATACATCCTCCCTACTGCAATGGCACTCCGACCATCACGGCAACCCAATGAAGTGTTGCTGTAATTAAGGTTTAATGGAGCTGCAAGGCTGTGTCATAGCAAAGAGCCTTATAACAGAGGTGGAATGCAATTTACTACCCACCAGGTATAGAGCAATAAATCTGCAATATTTATTGGCAAGAGAGAGAAATGTGATCCAGAATTCCATATGCTGGGTTGGGGGAGGAGATGAACATCACTTCCAAGGAGGAAAAACTTCCTCGGCTGTTCCTGCCCTCCTACCATTGTGTCCTGGAATAGAGATAGCATTTCTGTGCTGGCAGCCATTCCCAAGGATCCCAAAGCACCTTCCGAGCCACACGCAGACGGCACCAGGGAAGCCTGGCTGCTCGGCGGGCAGGGAGCGGCAGCTGGTACCCCATCAGTTAAGGAGGGGATACTGTAGCTAGCACATCTGGCCAGCCCTGCATTCTTGCAATATGAGCCCCAGGATAATGTGAACGTAAGACCTTGGGGCCAGCCCTACGGCTGGTGTAAGCTAGCAAAGGCACACTGATTTGCACCCACCGAGTGGCTGGCCTCATGGTTTTCTTTCCCCCTCCCTACCTCTTTCACTCGAAACTCGCGGGCAGGCAGTAAACTGCATGTTGTTCAATTTATTGCCCTCAGAAGGCGGAAAGGCTGAGCAGACCGCGGAGCCGAGCCTGCTGTTCCTGAGGAAGGGAGGCATTCCCAGCCTGCTGCTCCAGACCATTAAACTATCCCTTCTGCTCTTGAGACCGACTCCAGGGAAGCATCTGTTGCACTTCCAGTGCAGTGGCAAATTTGGGTTAAAACCAAAACCAAACCCCAAACCCAACCCCACGCCAAGCACACTTCACTGGGTGCAGTGACACCATGGAAGCAGCGGTGAGAGGATGCCACTGACCAGTCCATCAGGCACAGAGAGACAGAAGCGGTAACTAGAGAAGATCCGTATTTCTCAAAGGTCTTAAACTGCACAACGCACCACCAGAAAGCACGTAAAGGAGATGTGCATCCAGCACGTGCAACACAGCTTTCTCTATTAATATTTAAGCTGAGAAGGGATGCATGCATGGGAATAGGACACACAATATTTTTCACTGTCCTGAGGTGGATGGCCAAATATCAATGTCTGAGCAATGCTACCATTAGATAAAAGCAAAATGCAGAGCTGCTGTCAGGTGGAAAAGCAACCAGAGAAAAGCCACAGTGCCCCACAGTCTGGGAAGGTGCTGAGTACCTGTGCTGTACTGTGGGAATGACAAACAGCTTGTCCCTCCCAGGGGACTGGATTAGTTGTTTCCTACGCGTCCAAAAGGCATTTTCTCCTCGAGCAAAACAACTAGCAGGTGGCTAGTCCTGCCTTCCGAACGGGCTGCGGCAGATGCAGGGCTGTGCTGAGGGGAAGCTAGGGTTTCACATCCTTTAATTCCCTGCTAGCTAACTGGGTTGTCGGAGGGTCACCGAGATTTGTTTGTGTGCATGTGTGAGTGTCGGAGACCAAGCAATGAACAAGAGGGAGTTTTCCAGCAAGATTAATCCTCTACCAGAACTGGCTCTGCCCCAGGAGTGACTCTCGGAAATGCTGGCATAAATCTACAATGAATGCCGTCTGCTTCAGTGGAGCGGCTTGCGAAGCGACCGACAGTAATGTTTGGCCCACTTGGTGCTGATCCCATATGCTCTCATTTTCCCTCTCTGAATGAATTTCCCACACGAATTTCCTATTCCTCTCCACAGTTCAAGTATTTAGGGCCACAGAACATCATCACTCTGCAGGAGCGATTCCCACTGAAGACCTCGGAGAAGACGCGTCGGCAGCGATGCAACTCGTGCCTGGTACCATCTGCCGTAACCTCGCGGTGATGTTTGTGCTCTGGTTCCTTTCAGGCAGGACGACGCTGAGGCGACAGGGCCACGGGGCCCTTCGCGTGGCTTCAGCATTTCAGCACGAGCACGCCGACGACTCTGGCAGCATTTCAAGATAGCGTCCGAGCTCACTGTGGACGTGCCAGGATGATAACCTTGGCCATATCTCCAGAGGCAAAGGTTTCAAAGGCTCCGCACTGGTCTGACTTCCAAGCTGAAAAAGTTCATCATCTATTGACTTCGGGAACGAGGTTGTTACCAGCTTGGAGTGCACTTGAGAGGCTGAACCCTCCAAGGAACCCTGAGGAACTGCACGTCTACCCAGAATGCAGGCTCCCGTCCTAAAAGGTGTTGTGCTAGCAGGCAGCCTTATAGTTCATCACTTGGCCCGGCAGCACGCCTCTGTGGCGTTGGTAGAGATCTCTGCCCACGGGGCAGCAAAACCCAGCAGCTTCCATCACGTGGCTTTTGAACAACTCAGAGGAAGCATTTTCCCCCTAGTCTGCATGGCTGAAGGTTTCTTGTGGCCCTCGTGTATTCACGTACCACACACACATAGCACAGCGATAGCCTCTGTGTTGTACGGACAGGGCTCAGAGGGAAAAATGAGGGGTTTTTTTCCATCCTTAGGTTTAGACCATAAACAGGTCCCATCTGGATGCCCTGGTGTGCACCTCTAACCGCTGCTGGCTGAGCCACATAGTTCCGTGAAGCCAGGGTTGTCTGGAAAAGCCTCATTTCCATGGCACGCAGGAAAGGAAAATACAAGGCAGACAACACCTACCATTTCCATAACACTCCTTTTGCAAAAAATGTCTTTTGTTGCCCCAAGCCTTCCACCATGATCAGGGATCAGGTCACACTAAGGCGGTGGGGAACTTGAGGACCCCTCCTCAGCTCTCCAATCGCTACGGTGAACCCCCAAGACACTGGGTTTTGCCTTGGCCCGTTACGCTCTGCTTGGCTTTCTTCACATACAGTGCAAAGTGTCCTGTGACTCCTTCCAGAACCCGAGACCCTTTCTGGAAACAGCCAAGGACACAAAGAGGCCTTTCGGGATTGTCCCCAGCCTCTTCGCATGACGGCCCTGAACTCATGCGCTGTACCATCCTCCCTGCCCTTCACTTTCTGCCAGGGACTGATGGCTGATTACCTTCACAACAGCCATCGTCAGCCTTCCACCCCTGTGCCTTCAAGGCTAATATCAGACTCCCTGTATCCGTCAGCTCAAAGCCTCCATTTTGCTGGGCTAGATGATCTCCAGGGCTGCTCTCCTTCGAGCCAAACCTTCTCCAGCCCCTGGAGCTCCCACGCCAGGGCCTGGCTGCAAAGCACCAAGGGCTAATCATCCCGAAACGAGCCACTTCTGCTCTGTCTCTGGCTGAGGGCAGACGCGGCTCCTCCTTCCTGAAGGCACTCTGAAGTGCTCTGTGAGCTGCCCAAACACAGCAAAGATTTTTGTTATTGGGTTTGTTTTTCTTCCTCCCTCCTTCTCGCTGCCTACAGAGCCAAAGGGCCTGTTTGTTTTCCTGTTACTTATCAGAAAGGTTTATTTGCGATTGCTTGAGAGGGGAAAAAACCCTGTGTGGCCACAGGCAGACAAGCTCAGTGCTCAGGAACATAATGGCTGGAGCCCGCGGGCCCATCTGCTCGCCGTCCTGCGAGGTGGAAGGCCAGCTCTGATCACATCCAGCTGCTCAGGATACGACTGATCAGGTATGGCTGAACGTCAAGAAAACTGGCGCGGGTTGACCAGGGGTTGCGGCAGGGAGAGGAATCGGCAAGGAGCTATTTAAAGTGTGTTGCAGAACTGGGAATTTTCCTGTTTGGAGATGTCAGGGCTGCAAACACAGACACATACACAGTCCCCCCGAAGGGAAGGAGGGCGGGAGGAGGTTATATTTTCCCTGTCAGCTGCTATAGCATCCTCTAAGCTTCATGAGAGAAAGGACTAAGCTTTCATACTGCCCTGAATAATTCCTGCATTTTTAGGTTCCTATTTCCTCCTCCCTGATGAATTAAGACCTAGGAATTCAGCTTGTTTGTTGTTGCTTTTGTTACTGAATATCCATGAAAAGCTCAGTGTCGCCGGGAACTAATTAGGTATTAACCCTGCATTATTGCTGCAGATCAACCATGGAAACACGCCATTTGGATAAATCTCCTTGAAATATGGAAATATTGAAGGATCAGGTGGAATGGCTAAAAAATAAGCAAAAACCAGGAAGATTTCTAATACAGGGAAGGAAAGGAGGAAATACTTCAAGCAAAAGCAACTACACAGTATTCTTGTCTACAATTTCTATTTCACTCTAACTAAAACTACTAGATAGGAATAAATCTGTTTGCAGAAGAAAAATGAGGTCTCAGCTACCACTAGGAATCGTGTTTGGGAGAGATGTGGGTGAGGCTGGGAGCTACACGGGGTCCTGTTCTAGCCTAACCTCAATATCTTCACTTGTTTCGTGCTTAGCACCTCACCGCACCCCCAGTGCTCCTGGGCAAGATACTTTTGGAAGACCACTTCAACCAGATCGTATCTTCAAAGACCTGAACCTTCAGTGATGTTAGGCAATAATTTTGTATTTTGGAATATATTCTTACTTCTATGCCTTGCTACCTTTCACAGCGTGCTATCGCCTGACACAGAAGCACAGCCCGCTAATGGCATGATATGAAAAAGTGTGCACATATCTATATTTTATTACTCAAGCCATTTCAGGAATTTGCAGGTAATTAACTCACAATACTTATTCATCTGTTCTGCCCTCAAAAATCTTCCCATTTGACTTAAAACCCTTATTTGTGGTCCAAGCAGCAACACACTTAATCAGACTGAACGGGGCCACAGAGCAGCTTTGAAGAGCCTTAAAATACCTGAAGACTCTAAACCCAATCCATCGGAAATAGGATTGCTCTCCTCCAGCCTCCCCTTGCCACAACGAGCTGCGCGCCCCTCTCCAGTGTCTTGGGAGAGACAGCCGAGCTCCCAACCCCGCCAGTGACAGGGGATACAGCACCCTCAAAACCAAATGTTTCTACAACACTGTGGCAGCCTCGACAAACACTGATTCAAGTCAACAGGCCGCTGAATCAAAATGTTTTGATTTGATAAAACAAACTCCACAACTGTTTAGACTTTGGCTGACCAGACCCACGATGGAGGTTTCCTTTTCGACTTCCCTATTTATTCTCCTCTTCGCTATCACGCAGTTAGGTGACCACAGACCAATCTATTCCCTCCCTCCTTGTCTCCAAATCCCCTACGCGCCCATTCAGATGGCCAGTTCCCCTGGATTGTCCCGCTGCACGCTTGCATGGAGCCAACACAACAGGACTCTAGACTTCTCCTGCAAACCCCATGTGCAGCTGTAATGAAAAATCATTATTACAATTCTTTGCTTTCAAGTTCTTGTACAAGCACTTCCTACAAACCCAGTCTGGAAGCGAAAAGCCTCATTTCAACTGTTAATGGGTTTACAGAATTCAGTGTCCTCCCCAAAACATCCCTGTCTCCCTGTTACAATAAAATAACCCTGCCTCTGATCACAACTACGCCCAGCTTCCAACTCCCCTTGCACCAAACAGACTCTTGAGTGCTCACAGTGGGAGGTCTATTCTCACATCAAATTAAAGCCAGACAGAATCAATTAAAGCAAAAAGGATGGGGTCTGCTGAGATGACAGAAGGCATTTGGGGCAAAGTCTCACAGCTGAATGCAGGAGAGATGCCATTGCCAGGCTCTCCTGTTCCTCCGTGGAAGCTGGGGCCCAACACCACCTCTCCAGAAAGACTTGAGACTGCTGGCCCTAATTATTTTTTTTTGCTGTGGCTCACGGTGCTGAACAGCAACGAAGACTGAAGTCAGAGACAGACCAAAGAGGATATGAATGTAGGGAATTATCAGAAAAGGGACTTTTCGTAACTGGGGGAGAGATGAACAATGGCCACGCTTCCCTCCGTTGCTCAGAGATGACTAATTCCTGTG
>Ga0181612_126590_pt1 | contig 13465 bp, 7 predicted proteins | sample HoacroProtozoa21_FD_119630 | JGI IMG/M metagenome (GOLD analysis project Ga0181612, IMG submission 119630) | Hoatzin crop microbial communities from Cojedes, Venezuel. Combined Assembly of Gp0051906, Gp0051904, Gp0051908 | reverse complement strand
TAAAGAGAGAGGCAGGAGGGAAAGAGCTGAAGGGCTGAGCTAAAGCAGTGAAAGGGACACAAGGTTAACAGAGAGGAGTCATAGGGCAGAGGACTGACTGCAGCAGATACCACTGCTCTTGGGGTGATGGGAGAACTCCTTCTGAACCCAGAAGGTCTCTGCTGGCTTGTTTTCATATCATAGGACTGGAGATGCACAATGATGTGGCTGCTTGGCAATGAGAGTGCTCAGCAATGAGGGCTTGGGCAACATGTAGGCTACTACACTAAAAGCAAAAGTGAAGATAGGATCCGAGGAGAGCACTATTTGGCCACACACAGGGAGAAATGCTGTGGAGCACTTCTGGACTAAACATTCACGAAGTGCAGGCTTGACATGACTCCTAACATAGCAAAGACAAAATCTGACCTATATATTCTCCATGTCTTGGGCCCCAGCAACATTTGGAAGGGCCCTACACCATACAGAGAGGCCTTTGAAAAATGTTGTGCCATTGTTTATAAACCTGGCATGCAGGCACAGAAATTCAGATGCTCATCATTTGTGAGGGCAGGCCCAGAGGCTGTCTCTGTGACTATCAGTATGTGCGGGACATGTGGATAAACATATGATCAAATGAGTGTCACAGCTCCCTGGTGTCGTGCCAGAATGCATCTGTGTCAGCTGCTGGCAGTGACTTTTGCAAATTTGTGGCTCTCTGCATCCCTGGGTTTATCAAAGATCACACAGCAGCCAACAGATTATCACAGCTTGAAGACCAAATAAATCTGTGGCTTGTCTCCCAAGGTCTTTCCTCTGGTGCTCTTATCTCTGCCAAGAGGAGCAGAGATGTAGGAGGGCAGCAGGTTCACAGACAAGCTATTGCCTTGTAGCCACTGTCTGAACCCTCTGGGCTGCCTGTCTCATGGGCGTGAAGATGGTATAATCGCCTGGTGAGGGCTGAGCTGTCAGCACGAGGTTCCCCTTCTCTGTTACGGCCATGGGAGTCTCTGGGAGGGAGTTTTCCTGGTTGGCAAAATAGCAGTGAGAGGGACTATTTTTTGGTTGTGGAGATAGCTGGGCTGGGTCTGAGGACAAGCATCGCCCTGCACAGACCTTTTCTGCCTTGAGGACCTGCTAGATGTAGGTTCGGTACCGGTTTTGCTTCATTCCTCTGGGTGTTCTGGATATAACCACCTTGTTTGTGTAGCTGGCAGGGGCATTTTGTGCGTTTTCTTTCAGCATTAATACTACTGTGTCAGCAGCAGCACTGGGAGCGGTTTCAGAGAGAGCCTTCTCTGGGTGAAAAAATTGCAGGCATCTGAAAACACAAAATGCGTTCAGACTCATTATGGCTATGAAAGCTTTTTCAAATTCTGAAACATATGAAACATATCCCTTTTATGATTTGAAGTTAATGCAGTTTTATTGAAAACATTGTAAAAAGTTAAGAAAAAACTGAAATGAACAGCTCTATTTTGGGCCAAAGCATTCAGTTTTCCCCACAAAAATTTCTTCCTATGTTTACTGGTTGAACCACCACTGGGTGGCTGAGATCATGGATCCCAGCTGCCATGTAGCAAGGTCTGTTGGCCTGTGGCCTTTCTGGCTGCTCAGGATGTTCATGGGGAGGGACCTGCACGGCGGGCACTAATGCAGCTGCAGAAGGACAAAGTCCGTGTACCCACGGCTGTGGGTATCTGTGCTGGGGCACCAGTACCCAAAGCTGGGCATTGCCTCTTATATGCCAATGGCTGCACATAAAATCCTTTCCTGTGCTGTGCGGAGTTTCTTCATGGTGGCAGATAAAGTGCATGAAGGCAGCAAAGAGTTCACATCTCTAACACTTGCCACATAAACTTCCACCTCTAACAAATAATAATCCCAAGTGATGCGAAAGCTGATAAAATGAACATTCACACTTCAGGTTTCCGCAAAACCCACTAGGACAGACCTCGCTATAAAATCCTGCAGAGATACACAAGGTTTTGAAAATTATACCTATTACTGAAAGATGATCAGGCTGCACAGGGAAAATTTCAGATGCAACCAAGTTTCAGACACTTAGTATTTAAAATATAGAAAATTGCAGAAAATTACATAGAAATTTCAAGCTGAGATGTGAAAAATTTAATCTGCAGAAAGAAAAAACAGATGTTCCTGCCCATTCACAACCTGTTTTGGAGTGAAACCCTGAGTATCTCTTCAGTCTTGAACCCCACAAATCCAGAAGTCCAGGGTGTGAAGGGGCACATTTCTCCTCCAAAGGGGAGAAATACCAGCAGATGCTGAGATATGACGTGGCCAGTATCACACAATTTTTGATCCGAGAGTAAAAAGGAATCAGCAATATTTTATCAGCTGCTTTTATTCTTCCTATGCCCCAAAACCTGTGATCTGAAGGACAAGGCTGAGCTGGGAAGTGCAGGTGAGCTGTGGATGGCAGAAGCACGCCTGGGCCAGCAGCAGCTCCCAGCTGGGCTGCGTGTGGCAAAAGCCTGTTAAAATGCTGTTAAACTACTGCTAGTTTGAGAAACCTCTGTGGGTCTCAGGTTGTGAAGTGGAAAGACTCCCTCAGCACTAACTGCTGTCAAATATTAATGCTGTTCCCCTTCCAGCTCTTATTCACAACAAATTTTCATTGCAGCAGGAAATGTTGCTACCCACCAGCTAGTCTGAACAGCAAAAATATGGGCTTAATTGACAGCTATAAGACTAAATAAGGAGGCTTCTAACTAACGAGATACCATTCCCTGCCACAAAAGATGCTATCAGTCCCAACATGAATAGCAGTGAGGGACAGGAAATGTGCCTTCGAGGAGAGAGTTCAGTATGATGGAAAGGAGGCTTTTGGTCAGAAATGCCACAAGGTCTTGACAACATTTAGCCTCTCCTGCCTGGGAGGGAGGTGATAACACCCATGCCCCATCAGCACACCACCGTCCCCAGCCTAGAGCAGCCAGACTCCTCTGGCCCAAGCAGCCTGGAGCAGATGTTCTCCAGTGCGGTCCATCACCTTGCTGCCTGTCCTCCCCCATGGTGGGGCACTGGGACACCTATGGAGCTGTGGGTATGGAAGAAACCCCTGACCCGCTCCAGCCCCACAGAAAACACTGCAGGTTATCCTGGATAATGCAGAAATCCCCACGCTACAGCTACCAAGCCCATGGCAGCATCTTCTCCCCTCCCATATATCCTTTGTGCTCCTCCTGTCTCCCTGAAAGGTTGCCTTAGGGGGGCAGAGCCCTCTGCTACAGGTGCAGGGCTGCAGAGAGCATGAAGGGCTGATCAGGCCAAACCCCAGGGTTGCTCTTGTTCTCGCACACCCCCAACTTTACACTGTACTGGTCTGTATTCCCTCTAGCTTGGCAGTCTGATCTTGTTCTCAAGCCCAGGACCCGAGCCAAGCAAGGCTGTTGGGGAAGTAAAACCTTACCAGAGGCCAAATCCAGGCCTGATGTCAATCCTTTGGATGAGGATCTGATCTCACTTACATGAGTGCATATCTGAGGTCTCTCTTGCTAAAAAAAGTCTAGTTCACTCTGCAGTGGAGGAGCAGTAGACATTTTTTCTCCAGCATCTCTCTGCCCCTGAGGCTTCACGTCCTTTTGCCTGCCCTCTGTGTGCATTCTGGCTCTTCTTGGCAACAGTAATACCCTTCTTTCAGCCCTTGCAGAGGAGTGGGGATGTGTAAAGGATGCTAGTTTGCTGAAGGGAGAAAAATCGTGCTGAAGTCCTAACTACACCACAGACCTCTCCCTCCTGAACAAAAGCTGCAGTTCCTGAGCTGTAAGCATGCTGTAGGACACGGGCCAAGGCTGAGCAGATTGTGATGCTGTATAGGCAGACCTTTCCTGCAACCAAGCAAGCCTGAAATAACAGGGTGCATGAGTCCATCCTCCCTCTTTACAGCAGCCTTCATTTCCTTGTGACTCATTCGGTCTGGGTAATGAATTTTCTTTATTAGTCAGAAATCAATTCCTCCTACTCCTGACCAGTAGACGATGCACTGTGCCATATTATGTTATCTGTGCTTCTGTCTGGCCTGCCAGAGAACGCAGCAGTGACTGGAAATCTCAAGCTGAAGATGCTTGGGATGCAGCAAGAGCAGAATGGCCTGTACTTGCTCTTCCACAAACATCAGAACTATTTCTTCATTTGACTCTAAATTTCAGATTTAATCCCACCTCCTTTCTTAGGGTGAAGCACCATTAGAAATCATTGCTTCAGTGGAGAGGACTGGGTGGAGACATGCATGTGTGCCTTATGTACCCTGCAAAATGCATGGAAAACCTTTGTATTTTCAGTGGTTGTAATAGCATACAACTGGCGAGTATGTTTGCCTGCATACCACTGCACTCCTCTTGCAACACTCAAAAAAAAATCTAGTGTTACAGATTCTCCTTACAATGCGCATTTGCACTTTTCCATAAGTGTGTCCGCATCTGACCATTACAGATATTCACAGTTACGCTGTATGTGTAAAGGCTGTGATGTAGAAATGTTCTAAAATCCCAGGGAGAACCACAATGGTTTGTTGAACATACAGAACTGCGGTGTCCCAGGCACTTGTGCGACGCAGCTAACCAAGCCCTGGAGAGCCATCCACCACCACCACGCCACCACGCAGAGCCAGCTCAGCCCAGGAGTGATGCCTTCAGCTCCTTCCTGCTTGCTTGCTTTGTTACCTACAGAATGCTTCCGGCTCCCACTGCTGAGCGCAGGAAGGTTAACGGCCACAATCACTGAGGGCAAAACTGGGCAAACTGTGGAAGCGTTGGGTCTGCAAGGTACATGTGGGTCTGCAAGGCCAGGAGGTCCCTGCTGTTAAAAAATTAGTTCAAGGACTTCCTTTGATGACAGTGGAAACAGGACTCAGGAAACAAATGATAAACTCAGAGAGAGAAATGATAACCTCAGCTAGTCCTACTCATTGCTGTGTGCTTCTTCACAGTTATAACTACAAATTTGTAAGGTTTTCATATTCAAGGCACCCAAAATTATTGTAGCAGCCAAGAATCGAAAGGATGGGTCCTAAATACATATTGACTGCTCATTAGAGGGTTACATGCTTGAGACCTAAATCCTGCAGTAGCTCTGCTGGGAAATCTGGGCTGTTGCAGTCTGCTTTGGGAAGTCAGTCCCAGAAGAACAAGCACCAAGAATAGGTGCAGCCCTTCCTGCCTGGGAGCACACGAGCAGAGGTGACGGTAGGGATGCAAAAGGTCGTTATTTGTACTAAATTTTGGATGCTTTTGAAGCAATGCACCTGAACAGCTTTGTGAAAGATTAATATAGACAGCCCAGCAGAATGGAGCAAAGGAAAGCTCTCTTCTGCAAAGAGGCAATTTTAGAAACAAAATAAATAAAAAAACAAAAATGGAAGGTCGAAATAGCTGGATCTGAATGAGGCTGATATTTTACCTGTAATACTGAGGGGTCTGTAAGCCTGTACTTTGCAGTAAGGAAGAAAGAAATCACACTGTTCTACAAACAGCAGCAAGGGTTTCCCAGAACGACCAGAAGAGCTCATAATCCTGGACAGCAGGTCGTTCCACCACCATCCCGCTGTGCTGGGATAACCAAGAGCCATTAAGGCATTAACAAAGCTGCAGATTATAAGGTCGGAGGGAACACTCTGATCAGTATCAGATACTCAAGAAAATATTCACTGTTCAAGGTGAATCACTTTCAAAAGAGAATTAATGTAAAGGAAGCACTGAAGACCTCTGGCAGAATTAATCTCTAGGAGCCTGGTGTAGTAAGCTGGAGAGCGGCGAGGAAGCTGTTTATTTATAGAGTTCAGCAGCTTTGCCTGGTGATTGATAAGATTGCTAGTGCTCATCTTCACATAACATCCTATGTGTGAATCCACGTGAAGAATCTAGTCCTGTTTCTGGATTCAGCAGGCGATGTGCAGAGCCTTGCTGGAAGTGGTGAGATCTGGGGAAAAGGAGCTATTTATCTCACAGACCTTCCTGCTGCTTGTGCCAGTGCTTGCCAGGGCCCTGTTCTCCCGCATCCCAACTTGTGTGTCCTGCTCGCTGGTCCTTGGCCCCGTGCGTGTTCGTGTACCAGGTCTCTGGCATTGCGCGAATGCTGGAGACCAGCAACTGCCCAAGAAGCAGCTGCCATCATGCCACGTGCATGCTAGCACCTGAAGTGTGTCACGCCCTGTGACTTCCCCATCAACCTGCCAGTGGTAGTCCAGCTGAATGCCAAGTCCCAAGCCTGAACGAACAGCTTCCAGCTCTTTGCAGATTCCATGACACGTAGACCTGGGGGCCTGCCCACAAGGAACCAGCCAACTAAGCATGACAAAGCCATTCAGTATGGGGAAAGGGATTGCCAGGATATTTGGAAGCTGGCAGCCCCAAGCTCTGCTGTAGACGCTCACCTGTCAGACAGCCCCACACACAGGCAAGAATTTAAAACCTGACCCCGTGTGGTTCTCTCAGCTTGGGAGAGACGATTCATCTGCATGCACAATGCAGTGGAGTTCATACCCGCATGTGTATTCATACAGGGGAGCAGGAGATTGAAAACCACATTGCTAAAGATTGTCAGTACTCACTTCCATCTCTGTGGCATTATTTTATTCCGTCTAATCAGAGCAGATGTATTTTTGCTGCTGCAATAAATTGCCCAGTCTCCAATACATGTCTGAGAGATACACATAGATGTCTGACAGTGAATTCAGTTTTGAGTCTGTGTTAAGAATTACAGGCCTAAGGGACTCCAGTCCAGAAAATCATTCTTTCTGTAAGCTGGTTTTCTTCTGTTCAATAACAATCCAGGAAAGGTGAGACATGGACACATACTGGAGTTTTAGCCAAGGGCAGGATGCATCAGCGTTTAGGCCACAAGCTACCTTCGAAACCACAGAATCATACCAGCTGCTGAAAGAGACATCTTTAGGAATGGTCTAAAAAAAAAACAACAAACCATTTCATTTTATTCACACGTTGACTACAGGGTAGAGGTGGAGTTTCCAGATCAGATGGGGTTTAAGGTTAGATTCTGGGGCCTCAACCTTTGCTTCATCTGCTTCATGAGGTTCTTGACTCAACGGGCACCTACTTGGATAATTCATTTTACAAGATTTTTCAGAAGCCATAAGAGATGAAAACAGTGTTGACATGTGAATAGCATGTATCAGAATGGCTGTAGTTTCTACCTAGCTTCTGTTGCAGCGATGCCAACATCTCAGAGGCAGCTGAACCCTGGAATCAGGCTGGCTTCAGTGGTGAACAGGCCTTGAGAAATTTGTGGCAATGCTGGAAATCACTAAGGAGCTGAATGACTTTATATTTACATCCCTGACCTGACCAGGGCTTGCTCCTGAGTCCCCATTCCCCGGCAGAAAACTGAGTCTGTTATATTTGCTTTGACCAGAGCTGGGCCAGCAGAGCCAGCATCCCAGAGAGGGCAGCTGCAGGCAGGGGATTGCTCACGAAGACATTTTGTTTTTATTTCACAAACCAGTTCCTGGTGCAGGTATTTAGGGAACAAACAGTCCATTTGTAGACCAAATATAAGCGGTTTGTCATTATCTTGAGAACAAACTGTTTCTACAGTTGTAAACACACGGAGGACAGCTATTTAGTCCTGCCACCACAATTAATAGTGATTTAGGTCTCTTTCGCAAGAGCTTAATGTCTTCTCAATATATACTGGCTGTAGATCTAATCTCCCAGGGTTGGTAGCTGTCCTGGTAGCTAAAGGATAGAAGAAAAAAGGTGAGGTACCACTTCTTCTCTAAAACACAGAAGTTATACAACAAAATGCAGAGTGAATGCAGCAAACAAGCAGCTCCTGTGTGTTCATGTGTACACGTGTGTGTGTTATGGAGGCAGAAAATATATCCGTGGTTTCCTGACAGAACGTTTCTTGTCAGACACCAAAGGGGCTGAGAGCTTATTTAACTGAACATAATAAGGGGAATTTGCAAAGCACGTGGTTTTACCCCACATACACACAGAGCAGTCTCACAAATGTGAACTCTTCTTTCTCCCAATCCCTCCCCTCTCTGGAATCACACACTGTCATACATAACGTTGTGTGCTAGTTTTTCTCCTCTCAAAATATTTTTCAGCAGGAGCCGTATATTTGTGGGAGAGAAGAAGTCCTCTTCTAAGTGGTATTGATCTTACTGCCTCTTGCTATGTTTCTGGGTCATCAAGGATCTGACTTCTGCACTAGAAGAAGAAAATAAGTCAGCTTCTCCAGTCACGGACTGGGATTCCACTTCTTGGCTTTCTTGGCTGGCCCAGCCATCGGCCTGAGCATCCCAGCACGTCTGGCCAGCCCACAGAGCTGGGACAGCGGGAAATGTGTCCCATGTACCAGCAGATTGGTGGCTTGGTATCAAACCCCAGATTTCCTGACCTGTATGGTAAGGGCCCTTTGAGGTCTGCAGGTGGGTGTGTTTGCACCAGAAAAGGAAAAATCCGGGGATTTAAACAACATCAGGCTGCAGCATTGGCCCTGGCCTTCGCTGCTCGCACTAACGCAGGCTCAGCACTTCCATTCATCTATCTGTCAAAGTTTGGGGGCTGTTTCTCTTTCCAATCAATCAGCTCTAAAAGACCAGCGATAATAGTAGCTGACATCCTGACCTTTTAGGGTGGAGAAAAGGCAAAAATCCCTGTCTCAGATTGCATAAAGCACAGTTTTGCTTTTCAAGTGCCCATTAATCACATCTACCGAATGAGAAGCAACTGGAAAGACCCAGAGAAACAGAGGATTGCAAGGTTTGGTGCTGGTGCTTGACTCAGCACGGTTGGATCCCCAAGTGTGCTTTGTTGTCCAGGAAAGTCCAGGAAAGAAAGCACCTAAGAGAGAGTCCAGATGAGAGAATCTTAAGTGGGTAGGGGAGGAAAAAAGCTCCAAGAAAGATGGAACAACTGAAATTATTGAGTCTGCACCTGTATCTCTTAGCCTGTTGCTAGCAAAGGATCACCCAAGCCTTCTGAGAGAAATCCGAGGGGTGTGCTAGCACTTGGCTAATACTTGGCAGTTGGAGAGTAATAGATACTTAGCTTTCAGATAAGTAAAATGTTATTGTTTTATAAAATCATAGTTTGAGTGTTGTAATTAAAAGCATTTTAATTAGGCATTGCCAATTACGCCTACCAGTCAGCACTAACAACAACTTGTCATCCACATGGGTACGTATCCCAAAGACGGAAAGGGACTCTTTTTTTCTATTATTTTTTAGACCATTTTCTCCTGTTTTCTGGGCTGATGATTATCCACAAACTTGCAGCTGAGTAAACCTATACAAAGGAAGAAAATACAGGGCAAATGTCCTCAAGTAGGAGAAGAGCTGTAGAGAGGAAAGTAACCACCTGTTCTCCATGTCTGTGGTGGAGAGGACAGAAGTCACGTTGAGAAGGGTCAGTAAAGTAGGGAGGGTGTAAGGAAGAATGGCTTTTGATGCTGAGGATAGTGAAGCACTGGGGTAGATCACTCAGCAGGACTAGGGGGTGAGGGAGAGGTTGTGGCTGGGAGTTTCTATCACTGAATCCTAAAACAAATAGGTTAGATGGGCTCTTGTGAGAAAGAACATATGTGAAGCTGATTGTCAAGGATCAATTTTGTGAGGTCCCTTCCAGCCCTACTTTTTAGGATTTTTGTCGTACATCATACTTTATGCTAAACGGCAAACTTTCGAGGTGCCTTGTGTGACCGTGTCTCGGGTGCCTGATTCAGAGCCAGATCATACAGATGACTGTTCATCTCATATCTTTGACTCACTGCTTTGCTGTCTACCAAGCAAGATCTGGATTCTGGGGCAATAAAACCTGCTGAACCCTTTGGCTTTGCAATGTGCAGGAGACTCCACAACCTGGATGAGAGTCTGGTCCCACACCTTTAAAATGCAAGGAAATTGCATCTGGTGGGTCTGGCATCTCCCTTGCAGGTTTGTGAGTGCACTGGCAAGCACGCAGCCAAGTCAGTGAGCAGCAGGCAGCTGTACGGCTGCCTACAGAAGGGAGGCATCCCTGAGGGCTGGCTCACTGCGTCACACAGTGCTGAAAGAAACACTCGCCATTTGGGTCTAACTTATGATTATCCCACTCACTTCAGAAAATCCTGTTTATTTTCCAAGACATTAATTTTTTGACTGCGGAATAATTTTTAGCCCAGTTTGTAGGCAGATGCCTAGAACGATGCGGCTGCCCACAGAGCACTCTGCAGCTGGCGTGCAGCTGGCACTCGTGGGCGGTGGGGGGACGAGGACACAAAGACAAGCTCCCACCAGACCAGCTTTGTCCCAAGCCACCTGCTCAACTCTGTTCTCCCCAATTAATTCCTGCCCTCAGGGTCTGCATCCCAAGCACCTCCTATGCTTTTATGGGAAAAATTTTCCAAAATAGGAAGAATTTTCCGTTGATGTCTGGTGCCTGATAGAAGAGCGGGAGGGAAGAGAGACAGATGACTATGCTGGCCACTGTCACTTGTCCACACAGAAGCTCTGGTTGTACAACGCTGGGCTTTCTGACCATCCTGTCCTGATCTCACTTCAAGCCACCGAGGACTTTGCCTTCCAGAGAAGTGGAAGTGGAGTACTTCCATAAGAATGCTCTAGTAGGCACCATTTTGTTCTCAGATTCCTATGTTCATCTTGTACCAAGAGCAAGGTCACTTGGAGAAAGCCTGGATTCACCACAAGCCTTTTCAAGCCAACCTAAGGAAGATATTAAACTTCCTGGAGAAATAAATTTTAAAGGATTCTTTTCCACGAAGACATTAATATTGGGCCTGAGTTGTTCTCCTCTCTGTGGGTGAGATCACCATTATAACCTTTGTAGAATCTACGTATTCATACCAGGAGGAGGTGAGTGAAAGAGGTCACTTGTAGGTAACGTTTCCACCAACACCGCTGCTGTTTTCACACTGCAAACCGTGGGACTGAATCCAGCTCAACACTGGAAACAGATTGCTAACCACCCCAAGTGTTCCCTGCTAAGCAGGATAACCTCCTTTAATTAAAGCAGAAAAAGATGGATCATCTAGCACCCATATCTTGCTTGGGAAGCATATTTAAAAGATTCCTGCTATTCACTTTTTTGGCAATGGATGAGCTGATACACTTACAGCTTTTAAGCTGTGAAGATCATATTCTACAGTTACATGCTACCTATGGAGTCAGGTTAGGATTTTAATAAAAGCTAGCTGAAATGCTCTCAGTATGCCATGATTGCGATGTCAGTTTGCATTGCTGGTGAAACTGAAGCAAATGGCATTTCTTCTGAGGAACACTTTTTTGCAGCTAAATATTTTATTTCCAAAAGTAAATCATTTGACAAATCCACTGCTGCTGATACTAGTTCTTTGTTAACTGGCAAGAGCTGCCTTGTTTTTCAATATTTAACAGAAAAAGGAAAATGAACCAACAGTCTTTGAGTACAGTTTCAGAAATGCTTGATGTTCACCCTCATTCCTTACTGGCTCCTGCAGATGTGTGACCTACAAAGCAGATCATCCTGATACACCACCTTCAGAGCAATTTATTAGGCTGGAAAATACCCAACACGGGACCCTACAGGGAGCTGCCTGGAAGCCAGAATGGCTCTGAGCTAGGTTAAGGAGCTAAGGACGACCTAGGACACCGGCTTAATCCATGGATTGTAATCCAATCCTTCTGGGCTGGTTTGAGGACAGGACTCCTCCTCCACTGGAATGGGGGGAGAGATACCACTGGCTGCCCCTCCTGGTGTGGCAGATCTGGACTCTGGGCACAGACCTGCCCTGCACTTCTTACCCTGCCAGAAAAGAGAAAATCCCTTTCCAGAGAGAGATAATTATCCCTGATCGACTAAGTCCTCAGTCTCTAATCTGCAAACAGCTGCCAGTACATAATCACCCTCCTCATTAAAAGTGACAATGATCCTGCTCCTAGCTTCACCCACACCCTTTCCTCCTGCGCTTGCTTGACGTTCCCTCTCATCTTCTCCTACTTCTGACTGAGCAATCTGATCCCTTTCCAGCAGCTCATCGTGAGCACCATGGACAAAAAGAAGTGGTGATGGTTTTCCTTCTGTGGGCTCTTTCTGGCAAATTAAGGCAAAGCTGAACTCATGAACCTCAGATCAACACTGGTTGGCTTTTGCTGTTGCTTGAACCCACAGTCCTAATCCAGACCCAATTGCTGTCTCATATGTGAAAGCTCCTCATTTTATCTCAGTGCCAGAGACATTGTGGAGGCCATCATGATAAAAAGGACTGGATGTTTCTCTGGATAACAACAAAAGTCGCTACAGAGGTAGGAAGTTCTCCTGGCATTTGGGCTGGAGCATCAACAGTGTGCTGAGAGCAGAACCTTCTTATCAGGGCCAGGAAGACACTGGCTGTCTCTGTTGCATTGGAACTGGTCTCAGCTCTTCTTCCTTTGAACCTGCTCCTGCCAGACACCGCTCAGAGGCAGGATATGTGGTCACCTCTTCTATTCTGCTTTTACTCAGCAGTATCTAAAAAAGTTGCTCATCTGGGGTGCCTCCCAGCCTCTTATATCAGCATGGTTCCTATCTAGTACAAGCCTAAATAACAGCTATCACTGATGTCTCCCAGTGAGTATTTGTCTGCCTAAATTGCCCCGTTTAGTTCGCAAATGTTGTCATGTTATTCTGAATTAAATGAGACACCCATACCATCTTTCTATATGGAGAGGGCCGGAGTCTCAAACTGCCTGCTCCTTTTGGAGGAGAAACAAGAAAAACCACTTGCTGAGTGGCAAAAGGCCTCATTCTGTCCATGTCTCGCCTTTCACACCCATGCAAAAGCCTGTGTGCACATGTGCCTGGGTGTGGGGTGGGGGGAAGCTCTTTGCACTCCACTTGCCGAGGTGGAAATAATGACAGAAAGTGAGAGGCAGCTCTCATTGGGTCTAAAACTTCAGGCACCTGCAGTAGTCTCGTGCATATTGCCGAGGGAACTGGGTCTTGAAGTCTCTGGGGTCAGTTTTAAAGCCTGGTTTTGAAGCAGCTCCAGCCGTGTGTGGGAACGGCGGCTGGAAAACAGCTAATGGAGCTGTTTGCTGCCTGCTCTCCCTTGCCCCTTCTGGGGCTAGTGTTGGGCCTGGCATCCTTTAGGGCCTTTAGAGCTACGAGGATGGTGAGAGGACTGGAGCATCTGTCCTATGAGGAGAGGCTGAGGGAGCTGGGCTTGTTCAGCCTGGAGAAGCGAAGGCTCAGAGGGGACCTTAGAAATGCCTACAAATATCTCAAGGGTGGGGGTCGGGAGGATGGGGTCAGACTCTTTGCAGTGGTGCCCAGCGACAGGACAAGGGGCAAAGGGCACAAACTGAAGCAGAGGAAGCTCCAGCTGAACACGAGGAAGAACTTCTTCCCTCTGAGGGTGACGGAGCCCTGGCCCAGGCTGCCCAGGGAGGCTGTGGAGTCTCCTTCTCTGGAGATATTCCAGACCCGCCTGGACGCGGTGCTGTGCCCCCTGCTCTGGGTGACCCTGCTTGGGCAGGGGG
>Ga0181612_115710_pt1 | contig 13465 bp, 7 predicted proteins | sample HoacroProtozoa21_FD_119630 | JGI IMG/M metagenome (GOLD analysis project Ga0181612, IMG submission 119630) | Hoatzin crop microbial communities from Cojedes, Venezuel. Combined Assembly of Gp0051906, Gp0051904, Gp0051908 | reverse complement strand
GCCCTCAGCACAGGAAAGACAAGGAGCTGTTGGAGCAGGTCCAGAAGAGGGCCATAAAAACGATCAGAAGGCTGTAGCACCTCTCCTATATGAAAAGGCTGAGAGAGTTGGGGCTGTTCAGCCTGAAGAGCAGGCTCTAGCAAAACATTATTGCGGCCTTTCAGTACTTAAATGGGGTTTATAAAAAAGTTCTAGAGAGACATTTTACCAAGGCTTGTAATGACAGGACAAGGGGTAATGTCTTAAACTTAAAGAGCGTAGATTCAGATTGGACATAGGAAGAAATTTTTTACAGTGCAGGTGGTTAAACACTGGAACAGGTTGCCCAAAGAAGTTGTGGCTACCCCATCCCTGGAAGTGTTCAAGGTCAGGCTGGATGGTGCTTTGTGCAACCTCGTCTAGTGAAAGATGGCCCTGCTCATGGCAGGGAGTTGGACTACATGTCTTTCAATGCCCCTTTCGACCAAAACCATTTCTTGATTCTGTGTTGCCTTTATGATTTTCTTTATCAGTATTTGCAAATACGCTGTTCATCACCAAGCTTGTTCAGCCTGGAGAAGAGAAGGCTGCGGGGAGACCTGATTGCAGCCTTTCAGTACTTAAAGGGAGCCTATAGGAAAGATGGGGACAATCTTTTTAGTAGAGACAGCAGTGTCAGGACGAGGGGTAATGGTTTTAAACTAAAACAGGGTAGGTTTAGGCTGGATATAAGGAAGAAATTCTTTACAATGAGGGTTGTGAAACACTGGAACGGGTTGCCCAGAGAGGCAGTGGAGGCCCCATCCCTGGAAACATTCAAGACCAGGTTGGACAGGGCTCTGAGCAACCTGATCTAGTTAGTGGTGTCCCTGCTCGCTGCGGGGGGAGTAGAAAGGGCAGTGGAGTAGAAAGTCTGTTATGCTTGGACCCACTGTTTTCATTAAATCATTTAGTCTTTTTAAATAAGTATCAGGTGTTTATTGATTTCTAATGGAGAAGAAAACACTAATCATGAGCAATAACTATTTGTTTTTTATGGATCAGTCATGTGCCATGTATAGAACTGCAAAGCTGCTGCCACAGTATACCTTGGAAAAGCTTACACAGCTGTGTGATAATAAAAATTTCAATTTTGTTGGTAAAGCATATTCAGAAATTGTTTTCCATGTGATGGTGAAGCTGGCCTGTGTGTACTGTTTCATCTGTTTCTGAAGTGATTCCTGCTCTGTTTATCCTACATGTCAGATTTGCAGGTGTTTTAAAGCATCAATGTCTTCCACCCCCTCAGTATTCCAGCATGACATATAGAGGCCTCCATAAGCATATTCTGTTAAAGCATTGGAACCAATGTAGATGTCAATAGAGTCAGGTTCCCATGTCTACTGTAAGTTAAATTTCATTTGGTATGCTCAGGAAATTGGGAAACTAGACTGTATTTGGAATAGCTCTCACAGTAATTTCAAGTTGCCTGGGAAAATAAGGTATTTTGTAGAAAATATGCGTTCAGCTTAACTGTGGAACAGAAGAAGGACATTCCTAAATCTTTTTACAATAAAATAACAAATGCATATATACACACAGAACAGTGTGTTCAGGAGACTAGTGTCAAAGCTCTTCAGCAATTCACACAAAGCTAGGTGTCCTAACCACTGGTCCTTTTTTTCTCTGCGTGCTCTGTGCTCTTGCACATAAAGGAATTATGTCATGGACTAAATAATGAGGGAGCATCAGGCGCTACTGTTTAGGTGCTATGTAAGTTGTCATGCTGGCCTCCAGCTTTCGCTCTAGAAGGGTACGAGTTTCCTTGAAGTCCCAAATCGTATCTGCCAGCCACGTTGGATGTCTGGGCTTTGTCTCAGATGGCACCAGATGCCTGCGTACGGGCAACTCTGTTTAGCCCATTGTCTTTTTGTAAACATCTTTTGTTCAAAAAAAATTGGAAATCTTTAGCTGAAAATATGTTTTTGAAAAATTTCTGGCCAGATCAAATTTCTGCTTGGTAATTTGCTTCATATCCTCTTCAACTTGTTCTCAGCTGGGGGGGATGATGGGGATGGTGGTGGAAACACCTTAATCTTTTCATATTCAGGGAAGAAAAAAAAAAAGCATCCTGTGGCTTATGTCTTGGAGAATAGAAAGGAAGTCAGTTTATTTCTGATGTTAATAATATGTTTTCATGACTACTTGTTTTATCTTCTTTAGAAATCCACTGTTGTATGTGTACAGTGATCAATAAATGCATTAATTCATGTATTACCAAATAGTGACCGATGTATGATTACATTGGTCAGGCTTCAATTTTGCTGGAGTTACTGTGTAGAGAATAGAGAACTCTGACGGTCACTACTTACATTTACTTACGGACTGCATAGTTAATGAATGATACGCTTGGAGTAGTAATACATATAGAAGCTAATGAAGGATTTAATTTATCTTTTCAGACAAATTTTTAATTTTAGTATTGACTATCATCCCAGTTTGTAATTTGGAAGAGAGTCGCTGACCCAAAAGAGTTGCACTGGGTTAAAATCTGTTGGTTGAGTATCATTGTAATAGTGGGTATGAAAATGAAATTGAATTGCAATAGTGTTGTAACAGATTATCTGAAAGCTCTGCTCATATTGAATTATATTTTCGTAAAATGGAGCTAATGAAATTCTAAATGTGATGAGATCATCACAAAGATTAAAGGTGAAATCTTGAGGCAAATGTTGATTTTTCAGTTTTTCTTTTAATGAATATTAGCTACTCAGTGATATCCTCAAAGACTTGCCTTAGAAACGTACATTTGTATCTCTTACACATGCTCTGGAACTTTTGGGGCAAGATTTGCAGAGTTGTAATTGTATTTTCAGCCTTCTCAAGCTATTTTCCTTCATCAGGTTACCTGGGATATTAACAATATACATTTTCTGTTTTTTTGATACTTCAGATCTATTCTAGTCGAGAACTTGAAGAAACGTTGAACAAAATCAGGGAAATTCTCTCAGATGACAAACATGATTGGGATCAACGAACTAATGCGGTAAACTTTTTATCTGGTTTCAGATTTGGGTGGGTGTATTTCATAAAGCACAGGCAGGTAGTTATTTTAAAATTACTTTCCGTAATTACACAGATAGTCAAAGTTTCATTTCATTTTTTTAAATATTGAATTTCCATATGCCAAATGAGTTTGAGCAAGTATTTTAAAAGGACCAAAGTATGTTTTTGCTGACATTTAAGTGGAAGCTTTTCTAAAAGCCGTCATCTATGTTTCAGTTGGCAGTTATGCAAAATTACATACCCTGCAGGTAAACTGCTAGTGTTGGTACCTCTTATGTGGGGCTATGGTAAGTTCCACTTGCAGGATTAAAGTGTTTGTGTGTATGTAGCTTTTATATTTTTTTTATCATGTTCATGGCATGTTAGTTATTGGAAACAGGTATGTGAACAGAAGTATTTATCTGTATATTTGTAGACTGGAATCTCAGACTTTTTAGCTCTAGAATTTAAGTAACAGAGTTTGTTACTTTTTTTTTAAATTACTGCCATATATTTCAAAATTACGCTTTGCTTCAAAGACATGCCTACATACATTTTTGCAATGAAGTTGTTACGTTTTTATTTTGAAATGCATATTGGTAGTGTCCTAAACTGAATGCCTTAAATTCTGTAGCTGAAGAAAGTTCGGTCATTACTTGTTGCTGGAGCTGCACAGTACGATGGATTTTTCCAGCATTTACGGTTGTTGGATGGTGCTTTCAAGCTGTCGGCCAAGGATCTCCGATCCCAGGTGGTTAGAGAAGCATGCATTACTGTAGCGTAAGTATAGTTTATGTGAATTTGTGTATATTGCTGGATTTGAGTATGAATTTGACTTAAAGATGCTTTATCAGTGTTGCAGGAAAGATAATCTAGTTGGACTGCTGTACACTATGACTGATAAAGAGTCATGTCAGCATCTGATGCCATAGAGAAAAAGAAACATTTAAAGGAATTTGTTCTTCTAGGAGACATACGTAGTTGATAATCCTGTAGCAGATTGCGTTTGAAGAACAAGTTACCATCATTAGACTGAGTATTTAGTGCAATTTAATGCAAGCTGCTGTAAGCACTACTGCAATGTTGGTGGCTACTCTTAGGCGCATTTATGTTTGGGTGCTTGGCACAGGACTTTACTGTGACTACTTGTAATAACAAAGTGAGCTGCTCTGTAGTGTTTTGAGCCCTTCTGCTTGACTGTTGAATTGTCAGAGATGCAATTTCAAAAGATAAAACCTAAGTGAAAGCTACAAAACATTGTATGTTTGTGGTGAGGTAATGTCTTTCATGTCCATGGTGATTTTAGAAGCTGTGCCTAAACAGAAATACAATCTCCATCCTCACCATTCTGGGGACTCTCATTAAATTCAGGCGGTGGGGGGAAAGCCTCATTTTTCCACCACAGCAGTCTTTCCTACTTCCATGTTTTCCGTGGCCTCTTTTTTCCCTCTGAAAAGGCATTAATGTAACTACTGATTCTTCAGTGGGCATGTGGAACAGATATTGCCCAGAGTTCACCCTTGCTGTTCGGGTCTCCGATTGAACAGATCATGGGGAATCTGTTGGAGCATGTGGCTGTCTTTGCAAGGGAAATTCAGGCTTTGAGGAAATAATGATAACCTTTCCTAGTGTGAAGTCAGGAGGAGTGGAAAAGTACTGTGTAAATGTCCTCATCCTGCATTTAAAAGGGAAAATAAAAATGTTGAACTATAAATTTAAAATCTTGTGGGAAATATATACTCTCAAAGTGTTAAAAAGCAGAAATACTATGGTGTTTTATGCAGATTTGAGAATTTTAGCCTTTCAGATGTGGTGTTCGTTTCTCATCATGAAATGAAGTTGTTAGTGTTCAGCCTCTTAACGTGTCTGCTAAGGAACAAAAGTGTTCTGCAAATCCTGCATTTCTAATGAGGCACTGACTTGGAAATAATGAAATTAAGAAAGTCTATTGTTTGTACACTTTAAATCTTTATCTTTCCAATTACCTTTGTTTTACGAATAAGAAATTAATTTTTGCTAACGAGTTTTATTTCTTTTTTCTAAATAGACATCTTTCAACTGTTTTGGGAAACAAGTTTGATCATGGCGCTGAAGCTATTGTGCCTACTCTTTTTAATCTGGTTCCCAACAGCGCCAAAGTGATGGCAACTTCCGGGTGTGCAGCCATTAGATTCATTATTCGGGTAGGTGTTCCTCTCTCACTTTGCTCGCTAGAAATACTCAGGCAGTGGCTCTTAGCAGAGATAATAACAGTTCTGAAATACAGGATTATAAGTCATTCTTTCATGGAGAAGTGATTTTTCTCACAGAGGGACAAATATTATTTATCATTGAAACCAATCGACAGCATCATAAGGGTGGAGAAATAGGTATGAAAAGCAAATCCATTTTCATGATTTTTTTGTAATATGTTTAATTGTAAAAAGGCAAGTGTATTTCAAAGATTAACTGTGTTTAATTGCCTTTTTCAAGAAGACAAAGTTCAGCTAGTAGTTAAGAAGCTAGTAAGAAGTAAAAAAAACACCCCACAAAAGAAACCAAACTATTTTTATTTAAAAAAAAAAAAAAAGGGACTGGAGTTAATGATAAAATGTTGAAGAGGCTGGACATACGTGGGTAGGTTCAGAAAGCACAAGTTCATAGAAGAAAAACCCAATAGAGATTTTAATCCTTGGGTTTAAGAACTTTCTAAGCCGAGTCATTAAAGCTGTAACATATAGAAGAAGGGAATGCTGTGTACTAGCTGGTTTTTTTTATTGTCTGTTTCTTAAGCATCTGCTACCGACTGGTGTCTGAGGCAAGGTATTTAGCTAGATTTTTGGGACTTGTACGGACATTTTTGTATTTCAGATAGAAGTGGGAGGTTGCCTGTAGTTTTTACATTAAAAGATGTGGTGGTCTTAATGCTAGACACTTACTGCTATTCACTACGATCTCATCTGTGGTTTTAATTTTCTGAGTTGTTGGAAACCTAAGTGGTTTAATCACTCACACCTTTTATTGCCATCGTCAGTATGTTTTGGAATCTATACTTACTCTGTCTAACCATCCCTCTGAGAAAGTGCATTACCTTTGCATCAGCACTTGGGCTAAGAACCATTGGCATTTTTTCCCCAGACTCCTACAGTGTGCTGTGAGATGGCAGAGTTGAGAGGGGAGGAGGGAATACACCTTACACAGGCTGATTTAAGTTGTAAGAGAAGAATACTATTTGCAATAGCATTAGACAAGCTCATTCATGTAAGAAACTAACCCTGTTGTGTTCTTTACAGGAGCCAAATCAAGCACAATAAAAGCATCTTGAAACAAAAACTCACTGATTGTATTAAATTGGCTTTATTGGTGCAGTTGGAGACAAGCCAACGCATCAGCTATAGCTGCCCTGATTTTGTTTAAACTTCTGTTATTCTTAGCTCTAATTTAACATTCTAGATTGGAGGCATAGAAGCAAGAAAATCCTTTCCATAGTGTTCAGATAACCAACCAGTAAATGGGTAATGCAAGATGTTCTGACAGAAAATTCAGATTTGAGTGGGAAAATGAAGAAATAAATACCAGTAAAACAAAATACGGTCCCACTTTGGACTTCTATCCTTTGGATTAAATGAGAGTTGGTCAGGGAGTGTGTGATGAGCTGAGTATTTAGAGCCCAAACCATTACAGCTTTTAGAGTCAGCATTTTGCTCAAAAAACTCCTACCAGAATCCAGTGACAGCCAGTTCAGATCCTGGTGCTGTAGTATCTAATTGCTGTGAGAACGAGTATATGTGAAAAGAGGGAGGCTGTATTATACCAGTGATCTTGAAGAGCTCAGTCTCATCTTTGCCCTTTTCTTGGATTTCATATTTCTTCTCCAGATGGTTCTTATACTGTAGTCTGATTTCTTTCTTGACTCCTAGTAAATCAGGAAAGATTTCTGGAGGAAAAAAAGAAAAAGCTGGGGGAGGGTGTGTCATGGTGAGGTGGCATGATGGCAGAAAGTCTTTTCCAGGAGGAGGCAGGTTCAGGTTGGGCCATTGAGCTGCAAGGTGGGTTGGGAGGAAGCAGTTACCATTACAGCATCAGATGGGTCACAGTTGAAATGTGCAATCTTAAAGCAAGTGAAAGCAAGCCTGAGACTTTGAGTCCTTTGCCAAACACTTTCTAGAAATTACGATGTCAATAGCTCCAATGACTTGGAACATACAGGTTTCTCCATCTGTAAAAACATTTTATTCTTCCCCCTTTCTTCCCCCTGGTATTGCTTATTGTTCCCTTTCTGGAAATCGTGTGCCACTTTTCAATCTGAAAACTATGCAAAACACAAACAAAACCCCTAAAACCCTGTTTAAAAGGATATCAGTACAAACAAATGCAACTGTAAGGCTCTTACAGATTTTTGGATGAATTTCCTCCTAATTCTGAAATTGGCAGTACTCTGAGAGATGATAATTATGTCTCTGCTTTTTTTGGTGATTTGTGTGTTTATATTCCACAGCATATAACTGAAGGAGGAAGTATGAATTGTGAGATACTAAGAATTGTTCAGTACTGTACTTTTAAAGAAGTTTTTTAATAGGCTACAGTTTCACACTGTATTTGGGACTGTTCAGAAGTTACTTGTTTGATCAAGAAAGGAATAAAGAAATGAACTGAAAATAGATGTGTTGAACCATACTACTCTTACTTAGAATTAAAATGTTAATACTTTGTGTCTACAGTTAGTTAACATAAGCTGAAGTAAGGGTGCTTTCATTCTGAATTAAAGTATTCAATTTTGGTTTAGTGCAGTTTATCTTGTCCACTTCAAAAGGTAATCCAAGGGTTTTATTCTCCCATTAGGATGTTAGATGTTTCCATAAAGATTATATACATAAGCTTGCTTACATTACGTATCATGCTTTTATTATTTTATTGACATGTTTTGCATGAAAAGAGATTTGATCTTTGTAGAACTAATCGTATTGGTTGATCCCTAAAAGAATGCCCATAGTTTCATATTGATTTCCTTTTTGTTCTATAACTCTGATTTTTAAGACTGCTATGTCTGTTGCTTTTTTTTCTGTGGCAAAACAAAAATAACATCAGCTTACAACTCCTTTGAGGAGACGCTTACATTTAAGCCTTCAGATATGACTTCTGACAGCTAAATATTGCATATCATGATGTGGATGTTGGAAGTGCTTTTGGCTTGACATTTTGGGAAAAAAATAGGTTTGAATTCACTTGCTAGCAGCAGTCATTTAATAAGATTCTACATTTAGTTTCGGTAAGCATTTTAGATCATTGTAATTTTTGTTACGTTGCTAATTCTGTTTGACTTAATTAGTACAGTGCAAATTCAGGAATGCTTTTGTCATTAACTGCTTTGTCTTTTTTTTTCCTTCAGCATACCCATGTGCCACGACTCATACCTTTAATAACAAGCAACTGTACCTCAAAATCAGTTGCAGTTAGAAGGTGAGTGCTTTATAAGCCGCAAGCTATTAAATCAGTTTGTTTAAAGTGTGGTGATCATATATTGAGCCTGAGCCTGTGAGTTAGTGTTAGGGCCAGACTAGACAGGTTTGGTGAGGGTAGCTCTTGTCGAAGCACCGCAGCGTACTGCATGCAGTGTGTGCCAGCGCCTTGCTCTCCTGATGCCAGGAGGACTTTGTAACTTTTGCGCAATGCAGTTTGATTGCATGGAGCTAGGCTGCCTGATACTGTGCCCAAAATAATAAACCTACCACGCTGGGGACTGTGAGATTGAGACAGTGGCTGCTACCTTAGGTAGGACATGGTGGATTGTATTAGTGTGTTTAACAACTAAGGTGCATCTTTAGCATGTTACTTTTTCTAAGAAAACTTGAACACTTGAATTGGCTCTTGACAACATTAATTGATTTCTGACAGTGTCATTTTCTGCACAGAATCTCATGAAAGCAGTTAACATTGTTTCTGGACCCACACTAGCCCTGAAAGTGGTATCACCATGCGTATGCAACAAATAGCTTGAGCATCTAAACTACTTGCTCTAAATCTAAGCGTTCTTCGCATCCAAAGCAAGTGTAATCTCAACCCAGATTATACTGACCTATTGTAACTTCTGGTTTGACTGCAGAACAGCTCACAGGGCTTCAGTGCCTCCACTTACCATGAGGCACTGAGGAACATTAGACCATAGGTGGCTTTGGTACTGCAGTTCACAGTCCGTGAGCGTTAGTGAAGGTGGCATTGTTTTCATACTGACTTCATTCCTTTGGAAGACAAAGGATAACTAGATCGGTTGTAATAGTGAAAATCCTTTCGGGGTTTCTCGCCATGTCTGGTAGGGCGCCCAAAGGATTTGGGCAGAATAAAAATGAAATGTGCCCCTCCAGAACAGGGCAAAGATGCAACATAACCAGATAAAGTGATAGTTCTGGACAGTCCGCTACCTTTTTGAAGACTTATTATCTACACATTTCTAATCCGGGTCACTTTCATTTGTTCACCAGGATCTAGCTTCAGACATATTTTAAAGTATGGCTTTTGCTAATGGCTGGCTGCTAAATCGTCAGCAATTCTGAATTAATAATGAATAAGGTTACATAACTTAGTTTGTACAGTGCCAGCAAATCTTCGGGAATGGTGTCTATGTGCAGAGCCCTGTACTCATGATCTTATGTCTTCCTTTATGCTACGTACTCAGTAACGACAGGTGAAAAGATGGGAGTAGTATTTGGGACAGAAATACACTGCTTGTAGAAACATTATGTTGTGACTTAATAGCTGAATTTTTAAGTATTGATTTTTTTTCATATTAAGACTTTTATAATTGTACAATTTTTAAACTTAATTGATTTTTGTCTTTTATTTTGGGGATAATAAAATTAACATAAACTAATAGAGCTTATGTGCAATAATGTGACTTAAGCAACAGATGGGTAATTGAAACACATCTCTTTCTTTTAAATTTAGGATTAGTTAGCCTACATGTTTGCTTTCTATACATAATATATTAACTTTGCAGTAAGGTGACCACTGTGGTTATTTGACAGAAACATATTTTTGTTTTATGTATTTGTTTCCATCAGGGGAAAAGAATAAAGTTACTGTTTATTTCACAAGTACATTAGAGAAATGAGTATTAATTATAACCTTGTTCTGTCTTTTCAGGCGCTCCTTCGAATTTTTAGACCTGTTGTTACAAGAGTGGCAAACACATTCATTGGAAAGGTATGGCCCAGTGTAGTTTTTCCCCAAGAGTAAACTGCTAATGAATTCCAAGACAGAAATCTTTCCATTCAATCCGTAAACTGGATTGTGCTCTGCATTGCTGGCCAACCTTTCTAGCACAGCAGGTCATGTGGCTCATTCAAGTGCCAGGGAGAAGGAGAGCTGTATGTTCCTGCCTTGACTTTGTGTTGCCGCCTCTCCTTACCCGCTACTTCTTCTGTACTGTATGTGAGCAATGCGTACTGTGCTTTCTCAGAGTTTCACTTACGTATCCTGTGCAGCAAAGATGCGTAGGTAAGCATCCGTCCTTTCTCCCAAAAGGAGGAAATTTGTGTTCGCCATAAAAGAGGGCAAGTGGGATTAGGGTGGGGGACTTCTTCTGGTGATGATTGAGCATGCTGTAGCTTGTCCGTGTAGACAAGAAAGTAGTACGTGCATCAGCTCTGCAGAATATATACTGCAAGCACAAAGAAAGAGCAAAGGGACTGCAGGGCCTCCAGAGAAGGCTCTGAAGAGCTCATCCAGCTCTGTAGTCACCTTTCAGTCTCTCAAGGTGCTTCTGAGAAAGGGGGCAATGGGGAGATCACTTGATTTATGTCAAAGTGTGTGTATGTGTATTTTTTAAATAAAACCTCAAAACAATGTTATATCCTTCCCTGTTGCCCCCACCCAAAAAAAAAAAAAATAAACCCAAACATGTTTTGGATTCAAATCTGTTTGTAATCACAACTTTTTGGTTGTTATGATGAGCGCTTTGCTGTTCTTTGAGCATGTGTTGAGGTTTAGAACTCTTACACCAAAAACTTTGAGGTGAGTTTCCAGGAAAAGCAAGCTTACTGATACTACGTTTTTTCTTTTTCTTGCTCTTCATATAGTAGCGGAAATAATTTTGCCTTTTCAGGAAATTAAGTGTCTTTAAAAAAGTTGGTTTTGAGTAACTTTTCAAGAGTGATACGTGGAAGTATGTCTGAAAAGTAGATTATAATTCTTTGAAGGAGGAAGTTTACCTAAACCTCTAGTGAAGGTGCAGTTATGTTACCGATGTGCTAAAGTGTTTGTTTACTTTGTATCTTAAAGACCTACTATCTCAGCTGTTAAGTGCAAAACTTCACTCCAAATTCTGTTTTAAGTAGTAGAAAAATAGCAAGAAGAATGTCTGTCTTCTAGGCACGCAGCTGTCTTGGTTGAAACAATCAAGAAGGGCATTCATGATGCGGATGCAGAAGCAAGAGTGGAGGCGAGAAAGTGAGTTTTGACTACATTTTGCTCTGAAAAATTATGTTTTACATGAATGATAGAAAGCTCTTATCGGAGATGAGCAGCTGACTGTGGCTGAATAAGAGGACACAAGTTAGATTGAGAATGGGTGTTTGTGTTCTTGGAGTCCTGAAATGTCTTTGCAAAAGACATTCTGAAAGTTGAGGCAGTTAATACTGTCGTGCAGCATTTGAGGATTCCACTGAAAAAGGAGTCATAAAGGTTGGTACTGCTGCATAATCATTCTTTTTTTCCCCCTCCTGTTAATTAAGTCATTAAACAACTGCAGCACTCTGAGTAGCGAGTAGGCCAGAAAATAATTTCTCTTGCTTCCTCACAGAATTGGTAAGTGAATGTGAGAATTTCAGGACAGACTTAAGTTATTTTGAAAACATGAATTCAGTCAATGTAACTGGTTTCTTTTGTGATTTAATGAGCAGTATTATATGCATTACATATTTTCAGTCTGAGTTCCTTTCCCTCCCATCCCTGGTTCATTCTATAGTCTTTACTTCCTGACTGCACACTTTGAAGAATACGTAGAGCAATTACGTATGGTTATTCTCTTACTTTGCAGGGCTTATGTGGGCCTTAGAAATCACTTTCCTGGTGAAGCTGAGACTCTATACAATTCTCTTGAGCCGCCCTATCAAAGAAGCCTCCAGACCTACTTGAAGAATTCTGGCAGTATAGCATCTCTCCCTCAGTCAGACAGGTCATCCTCCAGCTCCCAGGAGAGCCTGAAGTAAGGGTCACTTAACTGTTTCTGAGCCTATAAACAGTTAAAAACTTTTCTCAAAAGCAAACAACCCAGATTTCTGTGCTGTACAAAAAAGCTGCAGTTGTATTTTGTCACTTTGAATTTTGTTTTAAATAAGAAATGTTTTAATGTCTTCTGCTATATGACAGTATTTACCCCAGCAAGGTGGAAAATAAGCACAGTCATTAACTGGATTTTATCAGGCTGTTCTTATTCATGTATTTATTCCTCAGCAGCCTCTGTTACACCAAAATGTCCTCAAGATTCACATCTTGATCTGCAGTATTCTGGTGCAATGAATAAGTCTAGGAAAGAAGTAAAGGTGCTATTCCTTTTTTTTATCCCTTTTCACTGGGAAGTTTGGGAAATGGACTTCGACAGTGAGAGTCATTCAGATTGGAGATCTGGTTTTTTTCTTCTGTCTTCACCGTATTGAATATGTATTAGCAGTATTATGCAGCACTGCTCATTACTAGAGGGTAAGTCTGTGCTGCAAGTACTGGTGTATTAAAACATATAGACAATCTTGAGCTGACTAGATAAAGTTTGCTTAGGTACCAGTAGCAAAAATCTGCTAGCTTTTTAGTAGAAGTGAAAAATAGTAGTGTGTGGTGATTTTTCCCTTCACATACTTTGAGGAAGCTTTCTGGAATTTAAATCTGTTAAGATTTCGGTTCGGATGCTTCATTTCCAAAGCCAGGAAACTTGTCTGCTCAATTTTGACTTGAAAGCAAAGACTGCTTCCAGCATAGTGGAAGCTCATTTTTTCTCTTTTTCTTTTGGCTGCTGTCTTAAATACCAGAGGCTTAGCTTATCTTTCCTGTGATACTTACAAGAAACATTTTTAAAATAATTGTCTGTAATATAGGCTAACACTTCATTTTTCACAAACAAATGTTTATTGAAAGAGTAATTACTCTTGTTTAAATTAATCTATATTGCCTGTCTGCAAATCCAAGTGCTGTTAATGAGTTACTGGTAATAAAATGCTGAAAACTAAACTACAGAGAAATTAGAATCTTAAAATACTCTGAACTCCTCAAGTGTTACTTCCTGTATTGCAAGATATGTACGTACTACAGTACAGAAAGGGAGGAGTAACATAAGAGATGAAATGAGGCAATCATGATATTGGAAATAAATTAATATTTAACTAATTTTTCACCAATTTTACATTTGGATGCATGTTACTGTTCCTGTCTTATCCAAAATTACATTTTTGGCTTCTATAATACAGATGCTGAGTTCTCCCTGTATATACTATAT
>Ga0181612_116636_pt1 | contig 13466 bp, 6 predicted proteins | sample HoacroProtozoa21_FD_119630 | JGI IMG/M metagenome (GOLD analysis project Ga0181612, IMG submission 119630) | Hoatzin crop microbial communities from Cojedes, Venezuel. Combined Assembly of Gp0051906, Gp0051904, Gp0051908 | reverse complement strand
TGTCACCGCTCCCCAGGCTAACATGCCCCTCTGCACCGTGGGTACAAACCTGCCCTTCTTTCAGGCTGTTTAGCTGATAAAATGCAACGTGTTTAAACTCACGAGTAATTGTTTGAAAGATGGAACTTTTTTGCTTCCGTTTCAGACCTTGAGAAGCATTTGTGTGGCTGAGAGTTTGCGTGTTTGCTCTCTCTATAATGAGCTCTGCGGTAAAAGATGTGATGCCTCAGATCTTGTCTGACACAATTTTAGAAACATGACTAATCTCCTTGAAATCAATGGCACTATTTGCCTAAAGTTATATTTGTCTAAAGTTATACACGTTCATTGAGGCTCTTCTGAATTTAAGCCATTGGTAGGTTCCTTGGCGGACAGTAAAGAGCCCCAGGGTTGATTTACCTAAGCAAAGGGATTTAAGTTACAGAGCTGAAACTCACTTTCAATCTACACAACAAAAATCTTGGTTTGAATAATTAGAATGAGTCCTCCTTTGCATTTGCCTTTTTAGTTATTTTTTTTGAAACAGGTTGATTCTGGTGGGTTAATAAGCATTGAGATATGTTGATTTGCAACAGAATATAGCCTTTGCTTGTGAATTTAGTACTTCTCTCAGGTAACCGAGAGGATAAGCTACGTAGACAGCTCCATAATCGTATGGTTTCGGAATCTGTCTGTGATTTCATGACTTGAGCATTCTGTCTTGACACAAAATGGGAAACAGTAGTTCTGTTCACAAGATGACTAATTTTTTTCTTTACCTTTTTTTACAAGCTCCTTCAAGATGAAATACAAGTTTAACTGAAATGAAGAGAACTGTCATTTTAAAGGGGTTTATTACTTAAAGAGAAATACCTTGAAAGTATTTGGCACATTTTTCTCATCAAAATTGAGAATGTATAATCTGTAATTATTGATTTGAACTAACTAATTCTGTTTACTTTATGTGTCAGAAAGACAGCATTCGAAAGTCTCTCACCTATTTCTGTTCTTCTGAGCCACTCTCACCTATTTCTATTCTTCCACTAAAATAACTATAAAAAATTAGTCTGCTCTTCTTGTTTTCCGTCTTTGGAGTATGTCAGTAGGGACAGACCTAAACTAACCCCCTTGTTCATATCTTTTTGGTTTATTGTTCAAGATTAAATGCCGAAATTACCAGCAATTGAAATTATAGGAAACATAAATTTGCAGAAAAAGATTACTTCCTTCCCCACCACTTTTATTTGTCTTCCAGTTTGTGCTTTCTCCTGTCAGCTTGGGGAATATTGCAAAACATAATTTAAAGACAATAACTATATAGAAAACAGAAACCCAGACCAGCTGGGGCATGGACAGTGCTAAGTGGTATTTGGTGATCTGCTTGAACCTTCTTCCTTCCAGCCGGCGCAACCTCTGCAGGACTATCGCGTTTCCATCTGCAGAAAGGCTCGGAGTTAGCGAAAGGGAACTGGAGATGAAGGCTGAGACCCAGGGCGAGGATAAGCACTGTGAGGTGATTTTCCTTTTCCACTCAAGAGCTTTGTGGTGAGAAGACAGCTCTACTGTCAGCTGGCCACTTCCACGGCCCTGGACGCCGGGCTGTGCGTGGGCCCCCCAACCCCTCAGTGGGACATGTTGCAGCCCAGCTAGCAAGCTGCTGCAACAGGGGCCTGAGAAATTTGGAGGAAAGTGTATTTTTGCTTTCATCTCTCCCATCTCCCCAGGTGCATTTTGATCTTGCATGCTATTAATGCAGAGATGTAGCACCCTGTAGTTATTTTGGGTTAGTTTGTATTTCTGGTCCCCATCTTTGCTAGTGCAGGCATATGGCCTGCCTGAGTCCCAGAGGACAAAGTGTCCTCTGCTGACCTTACCTGGGGATCCAGGAAGGGATTTGTGCCTTCTGGTTTCAGCAAGTGCCTCCTGCGGGCGGGTGGGAAACCAGGGCTGGCAGCCAGCCTCTTCCAGCCCCACTGCTCCAACAAGCCCACGGGTGGAAATAGCCCCGCTGCTGTTTCGGGTGCAAAACAGAAGTTGTAGTGATTTAAAACAGAAGAGGCTGTGAAATAGCCACTGGCCTATGTAATTTTGGGTTATTTCATTTTGTCTATCTATCTCCTGTACAGTCTATACTTTTCGATCTCATCATAGTTCATAGAAGTTTTCTATATTGCTGTTATCTTTTAAATATTTAGGAGTTCCTGTTCTGAGTGCTTATAAGCATTAAAAACATTAACAGTCCTCATAAGAAAGTTGTGAAGTTGAAGATACAAGTGTCAGTTTCCATTTTCTGAGAAGAGAAAACAAGATATGTGGGCAAACTGACTTGTAAAGTGTTAAACAGTAAGTAAAAGAGTAGAGATGATCATAGGGTGCTACAAGTCAGACATGGCCATGTGTCTTATGCCTGAAGTCTTGTGTTTTCAGTGAAAGCTGGCAAAGACATTTTACTTCGTGTGAGCAGGCAGGTAATATAATAAATTGTACTGAGGTGTATGAACTCAGGAGCATCCTCTTCAGCACTTAGAGCCTTGCTGTATCTCCTGCTCTCTGGGGATGGCAAAAATGCAACTACCATTTCAAATGTAAACACTTCTGTGTGCTTTTCTGTGTTGTTTCATTTTGATTGCCAAAATCTGGTATCATTTGAAAGAATTCAGCAAACTGAAGACGACCAGATGACCCATGTACTGGTATAAGATAATGCATTAGAGAATGAAAACCTAGAGCTTTGTTTGTTGGTTTAAGTCCTCTCTAATATTGATCCATTCACATTTTGATTCATATTTAAATTGTGTTTTCAATTAAAAAAAAAGATGCATATTATTAAAGGATGCAGATGTTCCAGCAGCTACCTATCAGAGCGTTTGCCTCTCCAAGAGCTTATTTGGAGGGAGGAGTAGTCTTAAGCTCTTTGTTATGTTCGTCATAGAGTTCAAAACTTAGTAGAGTTAAAGCCTTTCATAGTTAATAAAAATAACAAGATGGTTCCTTAGTGTATTTCTGGCATGAATATTAAGCTGTAATTAAGTATTCTTATTTAATGACAGATCAGTCTACATCTTGGAACGAAGAAGATTATATTGAGTTGCTCACGTGATACTTTAATTATGGCCATAGAGCTGGTGGTAAACAAATAAATAGTGTATTTTCCTTTACAAACACAGAAAAGGAGTAACAACCTAGTGCGCAAGGCATCAGGATTAGGATTTAGGAGGCTTATTCCTTCCTCATCACTTGCCCTGACCTGCACATTGGCTTCCGTAAATCACTTTTCGTGTCTGTGAACAGAGGCATCGCAGATAATTCCAGATTATGTGAAGACAGGACAATTCTGAGTGATTGAAATCAGGTATCCTCAGCAATAGGTGGCTCTGGGACATCACCTGGTTTCCAGAGGGCTGGTTGATCAGAGAGTGCCGCGCTTCCAGAAGAGGCTCCAGCATTTTGTGAAGTACGTGCACTCTCGCGGCTCTCTCCTCCTGTTATTGCCTGCCTTGTTTCCTAGAGACTGGATGTTCTTCCAGCCAGTGACTGTCTCTGGCTACATGTTTATGCAATGTCTGGGGCAGCAGGCTCCTATCTGTCAAATTTTGCATACTGTGACTAAGCTGAGTGAGGTAACAAGTCTAATGTGATTTGAGTGGCCGCAGCGATATCTTCATTCTGACTTTGAGGAGGTTGCTGTCTGCTGCAAAGCGAGCTTAGGGATCAACCTTCAGGCAAAGTAATCTTCCTCAATGCACTGGACAAAATGAACAAAGGACTGGGTTATGATTAATGACTTTGACCCGAAGTTTCAAGTCCCTGCTCAAATTCAGTTATGTAAAGTTGGGTGCTTTTTTTCTGTTTTGAAAACTGATGAAAACTACACATCGTTCTTCTAGTCCTTCATTGCAATGGCTTAGAAAAGGCAAGGATGGATCCACAAACACTCCACTCAAATCACTAAGGTTATATTGCACTTCTGAGTGGGAGAGATTGAGTTTGAAATTAAGACATGTAATTATTTCTGTGCATTTAGGCACCTACAAGTGAGTTCACTGTTGAAACCGCTATCTGAAGTCAATGGAGATCTCCTCAGTGTGGCCCAGAAAGCTGGCTAGCTAACAGGAGCTTCATTCAGCTGCCTGATAAGATAGGCATCTGATGCTATTTGAAATGACCCATGATGTCTTGCTTAGTCTGAAGCAGCTGCTTTGGAAGAGGAGGGTTCAGAGCCATGGCCGCTGTCTTCCTCAGTAAACCTTTGCTTGTGTTTTGAATCTGACAGCCATCCCAGCGCTTCAGAGTAGAGCTGTTTGGCAGTTCTCCAGCAGAACTCATTTCTCGGAAGGCTCTGACATAAAACAAAATGAAACCTTCCACCACTGACTTCATCAAAGAATTAATGGGAAATAAGGCAGTCAAGCCTGTGTGCCTGCCTGCCCCTTGGGCTGACCCTGACAGTCTGCTGGGGTGATTCCTTCTGTGGTCTACTTTGTCTACAGGCTTCCCAGCCACCGGGTGCTGATGTGAAGATGAGGTGGGGCTTCCGAAACTCTCTGTGTACCTGGATTTTTCAGAAAGATCTTTCCAGAAGATTTGGATTCAGTAGAAACGGAAGGAGAGATTCAGGGTTCGATGCTGTTTGTGTCTGTTTGCCAGCTACTGTGCTTCTGTTCTTTACAGCATCTTGTGCTAGGATGCTCAGGGAAAAGCTTCTCTTTTCCCAGAATAGGCATGAATTATTCATATTATAAAAGCTCCTTTCCTTCAACATTTTGGTATTTTTTTAGTTTTCAAATTGCTTTGTGTTCTTAATTCATCAATGTTTTGTCTTTTATTATATATTAATATCTTTGATTCAGAAATGATTTCTCTGTAGCCACAACATTGTCGGGAGAGAGGCTTCACATTTTAACAACTCAGCCGTTTCTGTTTGTAGCTGCTGTCTTTTTAAAAGATGAAATCTAAAGAGTTTTATTATGGAGTGAATTTATTAAAGAATTCTCTTTGCCGTGAGTTGGGAATTGAAGAGAAATTAATTTGGTGGTGCTACTTGGTCGCTAGGGAGAACTGTATATTCAATAAAATATCTCTATCTCTTTCTGGTCTATAATCAAGGCAGAAATTGGATAAAAAGAGAATAATAGTGAGCTACATAGGAAAGAGTAGGAGGAGAAATAGAACGCAGATGGAAACCAGGGCTTCTGAGTGAAGGCAGAGATTTCTGAAAAGCTGTGCTGCCAGACCTCTCTGGCAGCTTTGTCTTCCTAGGGCTCTGACAGTTGGTCCTGGCCACCGGTCTCGCCAGCACTTACAGTCAGCTGTTACAGCCTTATTGATCAAAGGTTGCTGAACACATCCTTACGCCTGTGTAACCGTTTCCTTTCTAGCCTTTGTTTTCCTACTCAGTGTTTCAACTGAGTACTTTTTAGCTTGTATTTTTGAAGCAACAGTCGTGTTAGGAGGTCTAGACAATGCAGAAGTAATTTGACAAGCACTGAGCGCACATAGCCCATGTCTTCACCAGGAGGCTGTGACACTGGAGCAGCTGTTGTTGTTTTACCTCGGAGTCTTGCACTCCTGAGTAGCCTGGTTTTGAAATGATTCGGTAGTTCACAGATCATAGTAATCAGTGCTGCCAGGGACACGAATATTTTGTGTCTCTCAAGTTTGTTGTCTTTAATATTCACAGGAACACTGTCCCAGCTACTCCATTTCTGACAGTTTTCAAACTATTCTGTGTTGCGGAGGCTTCATGTTTGACTTTGTTCTTGAGAGTCAAGCAGTGTGTTGAGGGTGACTGGATGTCACCCCTCCATTAGCTGCCAGAAAATGGATGAAAGACTTTGCTGTACCAAGTAACAGTAATTTCATGTTCTCATTCTTGTTGCTAAGCCCCACCGTGCCCGTGCATAGTATTGTTCAGGTATCCCAGATGGCTGTTGTCTTTGCTGAAGAAAGGCAGAAAAGGCAGAAAGCTCTGTATATACACAGTTTTTCAGTCCAGAAGCAAGTCAGTAAAACAATAACATTTGCAAAACATGACTGGAATAATTCATATTGAGAAAGGTAAAAGAATGTTGGCAGAAGTGCTTGAGTACCCAGGCCCAGGAGATGGCCTTTTCAGTGCTTGCTGTGTCTTCCTAGCTGGAACCTGGGAAAAGCGTCACTAGCCAGAGATGTCTTGTTACCCAAGCCAGGAATGGCCTAATGGAAACTCACCCATTTAAAAAAGCAAGGACACAGAACAAACACACTGAACCCCCTTGCAAAAAAGAATCATGCAAGGTCCTTTAACTTATCAGCCCATGAGTAGATTTCCCATATGAACTGAAAAGTACAGGACATAATGGATGTGAGTACATGAGGTAGGACTTCCGTTATAAAACCAGTGTCGATGAGTGTTCCTACAACAGTCTGCTGAATATTGCCGATAAGGGGCATTCCACCAATATTTAATGAATTCTGCATCACAAATTGTATAGATAAAGGTGTTTTAACATGTTCTTCCTCAGCATTAAGCCATTTTCCAGCATAGCGGGCAGTCCTGGGTGCACATCTGCCTGTTTGGCCCCTCATTCATGTCCCTCAAAATGCAACTGCAATGGCAGTCGTTGAGTTTGCCAGCTGCTTCCTGCTCTCTGTCCTCTTTGCCCAACTTTCTCTCCTACCATGTCTCAAGATGGCAGTATCCTGAAGTCATAAAATACAAACCAGGTACAATCAGCTGATTGACTGGGGTGAGGGGAAGCTATTCCAGAGTGAGTACTCCTCTGATACCGTGGGTTGTATCACAACTGCTTTTTCAGTCATATGGCCACCCCTGTCAACCAATACAATCTGAAGTGTATGCATGCCTTGCATTCAAACTGTTCATCACAGTGTTTAATATAGCAAGATTCTCACTGTATGCTGGTAGTTACTGAAAATGGTACTGGGAAAATGAATGGATTGCAGAAAAGGAGTTATAGGAGCACATTAGTTTTGTTTCCTGTCCAGTTTTCTGTGGTTTCCACATACCATAGTGTCTGCCCAGAACTCTGAGCTTTGAATTCAGGTGGAGGTGGAACTGGATGAGGACATGGGTTAACAAGGGAAGCACCACGAAGCCGTCATATGTAACTGATGCAGACACACGACTTCCAAAGAGTTAAACTTTTGCACCTGTTGTAGATAAATGGAAAGGATGTGACATTTCATGGAGACATGGCTGTAGAGACTGACTGTCATCAGCTAACATGTTTTGTGAGCATTAGTGCCTGGCGCTGACAAGACTATATGGCACTTTAAAATGCATTAATCAAAATGAGTTAACCGACAAGTCTTAAAAAAGCAAAACTGAAACACACACCCTATTAATATATCTCCCAGTTTTCATAGAACAGAATACTCCATCTGATGCTGAGGGAAAATTATTCTATGTTGATGATTTACTACTGATGAATATTTGAAAAAAGAAATATCAAAGCTTCTGTAAAAAAACATATTTTTCTCTGGGAATAGAGAATGCCAATTTAATGTCATTTTGTGTATATAGACTGCATTTTGCTTAAATAAGCTGCTCACTTGCAATCTTTTCTCTCCTTCTTCCACAGCCTACCTATGTAATGAGCAATACAAAGATACATAATTTCCTTTATTTACTGTTGAAGGGATACTGCAAGCAAATAGTTAATTGGGAAAGAATGTAAAAGATGTGACCAATACTGTAACAAGTAAAAGGAATTTCAGATGCAGAATCTCATGAGGAAGAAGTTAAGCAGAAATCAGTTTTACTTGAATACGACAAAGGGATTAATTACAGTTGTTTGGATACTAATAATACAATGATTTATAAACAAAAAAAAATCTAAAAAAATTTGGCACAAAGAAGTTGGTAACTGAAGAGTGAAGAAACATCATGCAATTTCTAGGAATCCCCTTTGTCTCAGGGCAAGTTTAGCCAATTCATGAACAAGATGTTACTGATCCTATATGTTTGTATATTATTGTGTTACTCTTTTTTCTTTTTTTTTTTTTTCTGAATTCTGACAATGTGTAGAGTAGCCTTCCCTGTGATTTGAATGATACTTATTATTACTGCCTGTCTACCTGCAACTTTTGGTATAATACTTTAGAGTTCCAAAGACGGGAACTTGTTCCTGTTTGTATAGAGCTTCATGGCAAACATCCTGGGTTTTACAGAGCAAGGTGTTCAACCACTGGCTGATGATTTCTCTGGCCTGTGATCAGGTGCTCTCCTTCCTAGAAGGCTGTTGGCATCAAAGGATGGGTTGGATGTGTTGCGTTGACAACACTCTCCTTCTTGTGGTCGTTTCTTTTCCAAGGGCTTTATGGTTACTCCTCATCTTTTGATGGGCTGTCATGTGGTAAAAGAATAGCTAAAAGAAGAGCAACTTTCCCAGGAAAGTTGACAACCAGGAGTGAATGAGGCTGCTACTGCTGGAACAATTCATCATGCTCCCTATCCAGATGCTCATGATTTGCTCCAGTGGTTGCAACCTTCAGCTTCTTCCTTCCCAGGAGATCCTCAGGTGCTGGTACACAGGCAGGACGTGTGTGCATCTGTCTCTGTGTATTGCAGTTGATCTATGGGTGTATAGTAGATCCAAGACTTTTAGTCTTGACTGTGTGTGGGCAGGTGGACGTACAGTGCTTTCACGATAGGTATGGGCATGATCCAGAACTGGAGTCACAGCATGTGCTCTTCTTCCAGCCTCTCAAAACATAAGGGTCATCCACCCAGCTAGAAGTCTAGGGGACTTCTCATTTAGGGTTTCCTTTTCACTTTCATTAAAACAGAAAACGCGCCAGAACAATGAAGAGATCCTCAAGTAAGGGAACATTAAAACTTTCAACATTAATTAAGCCCTCAGAAGACGGGATGAGACAATTAATTAATCATACATATGCAAATCTGCTCCCCATTGCACTGGAAATTTTTTTTTCTCTTAAATTATTGTATACTAATTGCTTAATATATTATAGTATTTTTTTTCCTTATCTGTTTAGATAATCGCTTTTCGCAACAGGTGATAGAAAATAAATAGGAATTTTTCACAGAACCTTCTACTCAGCATATCAGATAAGGTGGACAGGAAGGAAATCAAGTTAAATCTTGTGAAAAGTTACACAAGTTGTCCTTAATGGATGGTGACGATGTCACTGTGCTTATAGACTGGTCACGGTGTGGCCATGTAAGCACGTTTATTGTTGTCTGAGCCTGCTTGATATTTTCTTTTTATTGAAGAATAGGAAACAATTTGCTATTTAAAATGGTTTGGTAAAGGCCTACTAGGTCTGCATGAATAAAACCAACAACTGTCTTTCAACTCATACATAACCTTTATTTAACATATTTGATATTATTTTGAATAGATCCCCTCTGGTGGGGAACTTACTTGACATTTCATGAAAAAACAAAAATCTTGAGAAATCCTGCATATCCTGGGAGAACCTTCCCATGGAATTAGCAAAGGCACATGGTATTTCTGATGCTGTAGGAAGATCCATACAGACCAGGCTCTGAGGCTGTAGGGAGCCTTGCTCGTAAGAACGTAATCACACAAATTCTGCCCACAGACAATTTTTTTTAAAGCATTTTAGTTTTGAGCTATTGTCATTAAGATATGAGTGTCACCAACACTGACATTTATACTTGTTTGTGCTGGAGAGCTGTTGAACGCAGGAACATAATGCCCAGGGAACCATTGTGTGAAGCAATGGTTTACCTGCGTCACTAGATCTTTAAGTAAACCACAGCAGTACCTTAAAAACTTTTGGTTTCTCTTTGTCATCCAGAATAAATTGCATAAAATATGAATGCTCGCATTCATCATTGTTCTGCTGCTTTACAGTATTAAGATATTTTATATTGCATCATCGCTGATCATAATAGTAGCCACTGTGTGAGCTTGTGGACTCCAACGTTTTGCAGTCATCTTGATCCTGCAAAGAATTATGCATGCACATGGCTTTGTGCTGTTTGCATAATCTACTGAATGCGAATAGCACTATTTTCCATAAGAGGAAGAAGGGTGAAGAAGCATTAGTAGAGTACTAAACTAAGGTAAATAAGCACTTTGCAAGTGTTTCTAGGTAGTATCTCACAGTACAGTCATCTTCTTAAAAAGTAAAAATTATTTCAGAGGTTACCAGGACCTGACTTTTTTTTTTAATGTGCTGACCAATATTTTGCTGAGAGAATAGCCCACTGGATAACTGAGTTGTCTTATTTATTCGGTAGTATTTGGAACAGGACATACTGTCTTTATCTGTAACTGTTAGTAAAAGCTGGCTCCTTGGCGGCCATTGAAGGAAAGTGTGGTGGTATTACTGCCCTTTGCAGCCTGTTGGCATCAGTAGTTTTCCTTCAGCTTGAATAGATTTGATCAAGGGCTTGGCATGGAACTAGTAGAGCTCTGTGCACGGAAGTGCCTCAGCAGGTCACGTTTCTTCTTCAGCAGGTCACCTTCTGGGAAATGTGCCTGTGGTCACACAGGGAATGTGTTTGCCTCGCAGAGGCTGAGGGTGCTTTGCCCCAGCAGCAGCCAGAGCAGTCGCAGTTTGGGTAGCCTTGGCTTGCTGTGTGATTGTTATGACATGGCTCTAACATTGGTAAATAAGAATAAATGCCAGATGCATCAGATAAGTTAATTATGTCTAATAAGTTGTGTTGTATTTATTGTATGGTGAGAAAACAGAGTTGTTTATTTTTAAACTGTCTGCACCTTGTCACAAAAAAGCTTCAAATTACTTAGTTTTATATTTTTTTTAATTAGGCACTGAGTAACCTATTCAGTACTTTCTCATTCATCAAGCAAATTCTTCAGGAAAAGGCATCCTGTCAGGTGCAGCAGCCAAAGCTATGAGCAGTGTTGGTACTGTTAATGACTTGGAGAATGACTGCAAAGATTATGATATGACACATTATTGTCTGGCAGGCATTGATCATAGTTATATCACTGATAAAGGCAAAACATATCAAATGTTGTGTTCTAAATATGCCCTTCAATAATAGAAAAAAATGCCATTGAAATAATTTCAGTGGTAGTTGTGTAATCCTGCTGAATGTAAAACAGAAATGTTTTGCAGATCCTTGGGATAAAAGAAGTTATCACCCTAAGCCATTCACTTATTAAGTTTCATTTAATACTGATGGTATATCAGACATTATACATCTTTCACCATTTTGCTTTATGACATGGCAGACCTCTGACAACTATGCTCTGTGTAAAATGTAATTCCCTGGTTTACCTGTCTACTTGGATTGAGTTGCGGAATCTTAATTTGCTGTCGTGGTTTCCATGATCCTTTGCTCATGTCATATTGTTGTTACAATGAACACGTTGCACATACAGCATAGCCTTCATCTTCTTAAAGCAGAGAACAGACCTTGTTATCCTTGCAAAATGAATAATTAAAGTAGGATTTTAATATTTGTGTTTTGCTTTGGGTTTATTAGCTCTAACTGTGAAAACTAAATCAATTATTTTGTATGCTCCATCTCACTAGCTCTTGCAAAAATGGACCAGAGTTTTCCATAGATCTGTCCTGCGGCTTTAAGCTATCTTAAAATAGCACTGTTGGAGAAATGGGCTGTAGTCTGCTGACTGAACAGGTAGCATTTTTATCATTACCAGCTTGAGATCTGCATAAGGACCACAAGTGTGCTGCAAAACTGGGGAAGCTGATTGTAACTGGTAAGGTCCTATGGTGTAATGTAATTCTTGTGTTGTACCTGCCTTGCCTGAATTTGGTTTTTTGTTTTTTTGATTGCTTCTGTAGACTCCAGAGGAAGGAGCCTCTACAAGCATCTATGCAGCAGTATCGCCTGAGATGGAAGGAGCTGGTGGCTGCTACCTTTACAATGAGGAAAGGACAAAATCGGCTGACGTAGCATATGATGAGGAGCTGCAAAGAAGGCTCTGGACAGAAAGCTGCAAGATGGTTGGGATTTCTGATGAACCCAGCAGAGTTCCATAGAAGAAGCCACTTCCAGCTGGGTAAATGAAATGTTTTGACAAGCATCTTAGGTGAATTCTTGCAGCATCAGTCATCATCCTGGAAATCACTGTTCAGTCCCAAAGGCAAACGTGAACAGCTCTGTTCTTCACTTAAACCCCTAATCTGCTAGGGTGTGGGGGGAATATTCCCACAGAAAGATGTAGTGGTTGGTTTTAAATCTAACCATCAGTTTTGTAAATCATGATGTTTCAGTCTGTGATTAAAATACAATCTTTAACCTTGTGCAGAGTTGAGTTTTCATTTTTTGTTCAACAAAAAAAAAGACTTTCCCTGGTGAGCATGTTATGTCTGTGGCGTGCTGAACTTAAGCCACCTTTGTACATATAACTTACTCTTTTTAAATCAGTTTTAAAAGTTGCAGCTTTTTTTCTGTAAGCTTCATTAATCTTTAAGACACTTTATAGTGAATGTCATGTTGTTCTAATGCAGACATTTGGCATTCATGATCATTATGTTGTTTCTATCATAATGTTAGTTTTATATGTCAACTTTTATCCAGAGGTATTAACTGAAGCTCAGAACCAAAAAAAAGTAAATAAATAAGGTTTTCAGGCAGGATATTGAATACAGTTTTTTTCCATTCAAGTTCAGCTCTCCTTTAAAGGCGAGCCATAAGAACGAGGATGGGATCAAACATAGTAATGGTGACACGGGTTTTGGCAGAGTGTCCCCTTTACTCCTGAACCCGTGTAACCTTGCGCTACAACTTCTCCCATTTTCTTTGGCAAGGAGAGTCACTCAGCTACTGCCCGTTGCATGAAGAATTGCCTCCTTTTGTTGGTTTTGAACCTACTTCATATAAGTTTAATGCATAATCCTATAAATGTCTTTGCATTTCCTTTTATAAGATATACACTGCGAAAGAGACCAGTAGGTGGACGTAAAGCTTATGTTCACTTTGGGGCACTAGAAATCCCTGCATGACAGAACTACCTGCAAACACAGTGTTGTGCTGTCATTTGCAGCAGACTAGAAACAAAATGAATGTGTTCTTGTGCACTGAACCCTGGACTAATATCCCTCTTGGGTTTTTTAGTTCAAGCCTGGTACTTCACTGACCACATCTCCAGCCTCTGGTTCAGAGAGAGATCACATCCAACTGAAAGAAAGCATACTAATAAGTCCAGAGACTAGCAAGGAGATGCAAAGACAAAAAAATAGTATGAACAAAGAAAAGCAGATGAGAACAACAATAATTTTAAAAATCTGAAGGAGAACATATTTCCCCTCTGAATTAAGCCATGCATGGTTTATTCCTAGCTTCTTTAGTATATACAAGGGTTAGCAGCAGGAAATTCATCGCTCAGTCACAGTAGAGCTTTCGCTGTATGACTGGCTGACTTCTTCAGTGGTGGTTTTTTTTTGGTAAGTGAATGTAGTGCTTGTGAAATGTGCCAGACTGACACTCTGGGAACTAAATTCCTCTGTTTATTCACGGACCATGCACAGGATGCAGTAAGCCTGCTAGACAG
>Ga0181612_112383_pt1 | contig 13466 bp, 12 predicted proteins | sample HoacroProtozoa21_FD_119630 | JGI IMG/M metagenome (GOLD analysis project Ga0181612, IMG submission 119630) | Hoatzin crop microbial communities from Cojedes, Venezuel. Combined Assembly of Gp0051906, Gp0051904, Gp0051908 | reverse complement strand
TGATATTTGAAGCCTGAATTAGACTTCTAGTAGACATAATAAAAAGGTAGGAAGATGGGACTTATAAATTACTTTAGACATGTGACCATAATTATTACATGCATTTGATTTCTGTATACACATATAGGGATTTTTAGGAGGCTGGTTGCTATGGTAACTTCTTTACTGCACGGTCCATATGTTGCTTCTGAAATTCTTTTTCCTTAATGGAAAATTACACCCATGGACATGGATGGCATTTGTAAATCTCCTAAAAAAGCAATGATTTTCCTTTTCTTCCTAAATGTCATCAGCTGTGCAATGGAAGCCTTTGAAGTTCAATTCTCCCCCTTGTCAGTTCACCAAGCAAGAGACGTGAACTGCATCCAAACCTTCCCTTCTCTGCCCCCAAACCTTTGCCTTGCCTTGCTGGAAGCCTGCCTTATAGTAAATGCCCTGAATTTTTCATGGGGTGAGGTCAGAAGAAGTTGTGTTAAAAAATGGCCCTCTCTCCAGGTCATAATGTAGGGAGGTTAGCAGGAGAGTAGAGCTTGGACGCCCATCCCAACAGGAACTCAGTTATCTGCCTGTGAATGTGTTTGGATTTTCTGTCCCCAGATCAAACCAGACAACTAAATGTTTGCTTGGGGGCTTTTTTTCCGGTCTTCCTAGGAGAAAAAAAAGTTTTGCATTTTGCAGGTTGCAGAAGGCCTTTCAGGAATACACAGAGCAACACTGCAACCGCAGCACTGAAAGGCTACAGTGCTCTCACCGGGAGGTTTCACACCTCTCCTCTGGGACCAGGGCTTGCAAGCTCTGCTCCATCCCACAGCAGGGTGGAGGAGCTATGGTGAGGTCCTGACTGTGAGCAGTTCCTGGGCCATCTCCGTCCCTCGGTTTGCCAAAGCCAGCGACGCGCGTTGCTGGCTGAACTGTGATGCCTGGCTCCTTGGAGCAGCCAGGTTGGCTGCAGCTCTCTGGCGCGGGGGTTACATCACTGCTGTTGATGTAGGAGGCCCGATTTTCCCGCATTCTGCCTGAATAAGGGTGGAAGGAAAGTAGTATTTTTGAATGCAGAACGAAAACCGGTTCTAAAAGTTGCTGCGGAGCAAAACTGTTGTCTTCCATGCAGCTCCATATGTCACCGTTGTGCAAAACCGAGTGAAAAGCTGGAAAGCAGAAAGAGCTCAGCTCCAGGTGCATGCACAGCTGGGAACACAGCGTGCTTTTGGCTGCTGCACCATGCTCAGGGTGGACAGGGCAGCAGATTAGAGCCACCCATAGGCACAGTGGTACTTTTTGATGTGGTTTTGAGTGGCTTTGAACCTTCAAACAGTTCCTTAAAGGTACTGGCATTTCTCTGTTCATTTAATGGGGTTGGGAAAAAAAACCCCAAGCCCAAATACCTGTGCTGCTGCAATCAATTGCTTTGCCTGGTCTGTTTTTGAAGTTTAAGCCAAGGGATTAGAAATCTGCAATGGAAAACTCCAGCACTGGGGCTGATGGAGCAATTCCCTGAGCCGAGAGCCAGGCTGGACAGCCTGGCGTGTCCACGCTCATACTGCACCTCAGCTTTTCATTGCTGCCATCAGCTATGAATAGCTGCACATCTGTAAAATATGGACTCAAGTGAGGCTGGATTAGGGGTGGATTTAACTTTGTGTATCTGAAGTTGACCAAAACCCAGAGCCATTGAAATGTATTTTTAACCTTGTTTTTTCCCAGCAATTCTTATTATGAGCTGTGGCTTGGAAGCAACTGCCTTTACGTACCTAACGAGTCCGTGAATGTTGGCTTTTCAGAAACCTTTCTCGGCGCCTTACACAGCTGCACTTCTGTTTTACATTGGAAAGGTTTGACACCTTAGCAGTATAAAGTTATAGGTTTTATCCCTAAAACTTCCCAAATGCAGTCTCCATTATTAACACAATTGTGACAGCTATAGTTTGTTTATATTGCTTCACCTGGGGCACATAAACTTAAAGGACTGAAAATGCCTCCATGCAATAAAAGAATTTTATATAATTGCTACCTCTTGCTGTAAGGGACAGCTGGCCTTTGAAAGTTGGGAACTCATTTACGTCATTGAAGTAAAATGCAAGCCTGGGCTTTAAATGACTGTAATTTATGTTTCTGAAGCTCAAAACACAAATATGGCTGTCCAAAGGGCAAATACCTTTCCAGAGAAACTAATACTCATAATTCAGCTTGGAGAGTATATCTGTCCCCTTACAGGAGGCTGTCCAGTACTGCTGGTTTCTTTTGATACTTACTCTCATTACCTTTGGTTTGTTATCCCCAATGTTAAAATTTCGATGGACAGCTTTCTAATTCAGCTGGTTTAAATGTTTCCTGACCTGCTGTGCAAGGCTGCGCCGCATCCCTGTGCAGTCACCAGGGATGCACCCCGAAGCTGCCGCCTGTTGTGACTGGGGCTCTGACCGGTCCAGCCCACCAGGTAGATGTGGCAGTGGCTGCATCATCAAAGCCTCTCTCATCACTGAGAATGGCTAATTTCTTGTGGCTCGACAAAAATCAGCGTCCTGTGAGCAGAGTAGCTAGAAATCACCCTGCAGTTCTTGTGCTGAGCATTTTCTTGTCACTGTCTCTAAGCATTTGTCTGAACACCATTTATATACTCTGGGTTTAGGGCCTGGTTCCAAACAGCTGTTGCTTGTTTGGGGTTTTTTTATTTTTTTTGTTTGTTTTGTTTTTAATTTATAACACTGAAAATCTCTCTGGAATTGGCTGACACCAAAAATGCTTCTTCTAGCCCTTGGATGAAAGCACCCACCAATGGTCCATGCTTTTATGATTTGCAAATTCACCAGCACTTACTCTGGCATTGCAAAACAACAGTGACAAAAAAACTCAACCACAGCTCCCTCAGAGCAAATTCCAGGCTCAGAGCTCTGCTTCAGGCTTGCAAGCCCATCATCACAGGGGAGCCTGCATTGGTTTAGAAGGTATATTTCCAAATCTCCGTTCTGGCGTGATCATGCTCTGCCTTGGCTCCCTTCAATGGTACATGATTTTGTCATTTGCTTTTAATATATATTTAGATGTATCTGTGACTTAGAAAGAATTAATCCCATTTTCATAATTCGCAAGAGTTTGGTTGTGCTGGCCAGTACTGCTCAGTGGAGAAGAGCAAATGGCAGATTTTCTTAGTCTTGGATTGTATAAGTGTGAACACTGAAATTTGCTTTCTAGCGCAAGAAGACCACGGAAACCGAATTCAAATTACACCTCAACTCGATTACATTACAACTTGATTCCTTCCCTTAAGGGACCTCTTTGGGCAAAAGCGAGCACAACTTCAGACAAGTCTATCCAGCTAAAATGAGGCTGGATGTTCTGGTGCTGCAGGACCTGCCCTCCTCGCAGCAGTGACCGTGAACCTGCTGAGGAGGTGAGGACGCAGCCCGGTGGGTCTCTGGCTGGTCCACAGCATCTCCGCTCCTTCTCAGGTGGGCTGGGACCGCAGCGAGGCTGCAGCTGAGCGCATCCTCGTTAATGGAGTTTTATTTAATGTGTTAGCTTGGTGTCTGCGAATGCCACGGCTCACTGGGGACCCTGCGTTAGCTGTCGTGGGACAAAATGTCCCTTCTCCACAGAGGTTTTTTCCCTGACATGGGGAGATGCAGGCACACACACACACATGCAGGGAGGCAGGTGGGCACCCTGGCCCTGCCACAAGCTCTCAGCAGTTTGCAGGCTAACCCTAACCCTTGCTTACGGATTATTTTTCCTTCAGAATTATACATAGTGGAAGTATTGAGGAAGGAATTTGGGAAAAACACAGAAGTGGCTTTAGAAAACGTGTTTGGAGTCCTGCTCCCGAGCGAGAAGGGGAGTCTGAAAGCAAGCCCAGTCCTTCCTTCCCAGCACAACCGCAGCCCCCGGGATGCGCCGTCATGTCCCGGGAATGTGCTTCCTGGACACGCTGTGTCCAGCTCCCCCTCCACTTCCCCGTCCTGCTGGGACTGGCCTCCCTTGCTGCCCCGGCCAAGCAGCTCTGCGAGGAGGCACAGCTCGCGCTGGGGACAGGGGCAGTCACAGAAGGACCAGCACCAAAGGGCAGGACCTTCTTGTCACCCGGTTTTCGGAGGAGCACAGCTGCCTGCAGCTGCGGCTGCAGTAAATAGTGAGTATGGACTGGACATCCGTGCCAAAACCCACAGCGTGAAACTATCTCAGGCTGCACCAAGAGCAGTTGTGGACCTGTTTTCCAGCTGCACCATCGAAAGTTTGCCAGAGGCAAATGAGCTGAAGCTTGAGCGAATGCAAAGCTAGAGAGCTGCTGCACCCAGGAATCGTTCCCTGATAGGAAACAGTCACAGACGCCAAAAGAAGAATATATTCCCTACAATAAATGGAATAATTAAGCAAGTCATTCAAGTATGAGCCACCGGTTGCTGCCATGTGTGCCTGGAGGTGGCAGTGGGGCTGGCAACCCGAAGAGCACTTGCCTTTCGTCCTCCCCTTTCAGGGCTGGACGTCACAGGATGCAGTGGAAATTTAACGTGTTTCTTGGGGACACTGTAACCAGCAGGTTTGCTGCCAAGCAGGGGCTCGTCCCTTCCTCAGAACTAACCAATGAAGGTGACTGCCATGTTTAGGGGCTGCTCCTAGGGTCCAGTCAATTCTTTCCAGTCCTACCCCTGTGTCACCAGTATCTTTTCTTCTCTACCCGCTCCGAAACGGCTGCAGATGCTGCGAATTTAAAGCCTAGTCCTTAATATCTATCGTGGCTGAAATGTCTATAAACACCTTGAGTCTCTTTAGAGATCGCTGTGCTTGCCAAACTCTGCAGCTTACTAGTATGTCTCATTATACGTGGTGCTTTCCTCCCTCCTGCAGCCCATGATTATGTGAGAACTGCAGGAAAAGTAAGTTTAAAAACTTCAGTACCTCCTCAATGCCTAAACTGAAAAAGTAGATGAAGAAACTCTACTTTAATTAAAAAGTCAAAATAGTATATAAGATGAGCCTAAGACTTGGAGCCTGTCTGCAGCTTTTTTCCAGCATTGGCAGTTATCAATATTGAAATATTAGCAGAAAAGGGTTTTTCCTTTTCTTTTTTGTAATATTAGTAACTCAAGACCACGTATTGCTCAGCTGAAATCTGCTGAATATTAATCACCAGATTCTGTGTTTTATGGCTGAAATAAATCTGATCAGAAATCAGAAGAAACATCAGTAAAACTAGTGGCATGATTCACCATACCCTCACTGCCTGAAATAGGTTGCTTATAGGAGTCAAATTTTGTTTTGAAGTAGAAATATATATTACACAGCTGACTGGGGGGTGTCTGTCCACTAAAATGGATCCAGGCTATTAATCACCAGATATCTACTGCGTGTGTGTGTGTGTGCTTTAGGAAGTTGACAAGATACTTGATCTAGAAGAGCTCCAAGGATATACATGGGGAAATGTTTTCTTGGATTTTGACTGTAACAGAAATTGCATTTTTTCCTCCTTTTCAGGGCTGGGTTTCATACAGTATGGTTTGGGGGTTGGAGAGCTGCATGGCATCATCCATCACAGGAATGTTCTCCTAACCAATAGGTACCAGATCCGGGTACATCTATGTAAGGGTTGTCTTTAGATTGGGAATTTTGAAGCAAATATCCCAATCATCTCCACCTACGGCAATTCGGTTTGAACCATGGAGTGGTCCTGCAGCACATGAGCTGGATGGCTTTTGGAGGACACAAGAGCAGACAATGTGCCCCAGCTCACCTAAACGCATGGGCCACTAATGATCACTCAGTACTGGGACCAATCTCCCCCAAAAACATCTAGCATAGGCACTCACTTGTCAGACCTGCTTGCTGAAGCTAAGGCAGATGTAGCCACTACTACATGCTCACGCAGCAGCAGCCATCCCCCAGCCCATGGCAATCCAGTTTGCTTTCCTAGAGCAAGGTTATTCCTGTCAATACCAATCAAGAAGAGACACTTATCATTTCAGGTACTTTCCACCATTTGTCTTCCGATCCCCTCTCTCCTCCCCACAGGTGTACACTTGATACAGTCACTTTTCTCCCGGGAAAGAACCTGATTTCGTGGCGGACAGGAATGCTGACCCACTTGCCTTCTGCTGCAAGCATCCATCAAATCCAACTTCTGTGTGCCCTGGAGTCTTAATTTTCCTCTTAACAGCAAAGACAAATGACTCCCCCAGGGCTGTTTGCTCATGTCTACTCAAGGTTTCCATGACGTTACTTGAAAATGACCTGTTTTTTAAACACACAATGAGTTCTCTTTCCACTGCCATCTACCAGTGTGAAGGCAGAGATCATAGAATCACAGATAGATTTGTTATAAGAAAATGTTGTGGTGCCAGTCGCTGACACATTGTCCCCCTTCTTCCGGCTCCTACATGTTGCCAGCTGTAACACTTTTTCCCTATTTGGGGTTGTCCTGCATAGATACGGTGATACTTTCTTTGGGGTGGAATAACCAAAAGAAAATATATTTTCCAGTATTTTTGCAATCTACCACAAGTTTTTTTCTTTCCTGTTCTGTTCTTTCCTTCTTTCTCTGCAAGACTTCCCCAGCACCATGCCACTGACTCCCAAACGGTGGAAATACTCCCCACAGGAAAATTCCCTTGTCTCTAGGATTATCCACGCTCTCTGACCACTGCTGATGCTCCAGGATTCCATGGCTGGAGAGGTCAGGAGCTGCTGTTTGAATCATCAAACCAAAGGAAAGGAGTAGACTGTGTGTTGTTCAGGACGATGGTGTCACTGGGTTGTTCGAGGTGGTGCAAGCTAAGGTGTTACATTGGGAACATCTGCAGTGCAGACAGCACATGGTAATCACCGACCTCCCCAACAGACAGCTGGGCAGTTCATCTCCCTCACATTAATTGTTTTTCAGGTTTTAACAGATTTCAAGATTTTTTGGGGTTTCTCTATTTATATTTCTGGAAACAAGAGTCACATTTGTAAGCACCTGTTTCACAGACAATTTCTTTCCCAGTAAAGTCCTCTGGAAGCAGAATAAAGCAAAGGCCACCCATGTGCCAGACCCTTACCTGCTCCCAGGTAGTTTATCCTCTGCAAAACAGAGCCTTGAAAACAGTTCTCATCTCTCCAGCCACATCAAATGAACCTGAACTCCGTGTGCCACAGCTCGCTGCAGGTCTGGGAAGGCAGGCAGACAACGCCAGGAAACAGGAACTGGTTTTGTTACTGAAATCTGCACGACGAGGCATGCAGAGAAACAGGGACAAAGCAGATTCAATTCCCCAGTTTTCTAATTTTGGAGAGCTTGTCTTTGCAATATAGCTTTTTAAAGTCATCCTTGGCAAAAATGTCCTTCCTTTTGTTTCCCTCCTCCCAGAAAACACAAACCCGCCCTGCAGTATCCTTCACAGAGTAGCCTGGTCTTGCATCGGGAAATACCAAACACCCTTATTGGTAAGGAACTCTGCCAGTCCTGGCTATGATTAAACCCCCATAAAAATGAAGATACTCTAGCCAGCTCCATCCGGATGTTGAAAGAGCGAAGAACATGTTTGCCACTTTCCAGTTTCCCTTGGCACAAGGATTTTCCAACCAGCCAGGACATCCCAAGGATGGGAAATGGCGCTGGACCACCTGCGTGCTGGCTGTGCTCAGCAGCCGGCGAGTCCCTCCGAGCACCAGCGCTTCCAAACACAGCAGAGCAGCCCTGAGGTTACGCAAAGTCTTTTTGATCCCACCCTGGTGACCCCAGGGCTACAAAATGCTGCTGCGGGACCTTCTTCTGTGCTGGAACAAGCTCCTTGTTCACGTGAAACCCACGCAACCCAGGCACACAAACCCCCCTTGACTATTCAATGCAATAATCACATTCTGGATAGCTATGAGTTACCGTGCAAAGGGAAAAGGCCTCTATTAAACCCACTGCTTTGTCCTTTTGCCATCTGTGTATGTGGCTGCTTAATATATATTGAATAATTTAAACAATCCACATGCCATAACATGCCCCCAAATGTTTAGTTGAGTGTCCCCAAATTTGTTTTGCATGTTTATCCTTCCATTTGTTAGGAAAGTAAATGTTCTTTGACTTCGCCCTGTGCCTTTCAGCATTATTTTATGGAAATTCCAATTTCCTGCCCTGAAAGAAACCCTGATGATAATGAGAGGCTTGAAGCTTTTCAAACAAAAAAAGCAGTTCGAGTCGATTCTGCATTTTGTTCTTAATCAAAACTAGTTGTGTGCATTTGCATCAACAACGAGCTTGGCACACAATGCTCCATATGGGCTTGGCTGCTAGCATTCACCGAATGGCAGGAGCCACTGAAAAAGCTCTCTGGTTTTCAAAGATTTAGGGGTGACCTTGCAAAAGTGTCATTTGTCACCGCCTTGTCCAGAATTGCTACAAGAATCCCTGGAAACGCACTACGGAATCACAGAGCCCAGTTCTCGCATTGCCAAAGCAGCGCAGCAGCATTTACCTACAGTGGGCAATAAGAAACTGGAAGCTTTTAATGGAGCCCCAAAAGATTTTTTTCTTGATGCTTTAACTGGATATTGGTCTTCCACCTTCAGATGTTCCTCATTTTTCAGGCACACTATTTCAACCCAGTTTACACCGAGTCTACAATAAATATGAACGCAAACAAGCTATGGTCCATTAATCTGGACACCTATTTGGAATTCTAAAACACTTGGAAACAGCCCACAAACTTTTACTGTTCCCCAGTTCGGACCCAATCTTGCAGAACCCCCTTCATGCTAATTCCAGTCGAGTTACACCCAGGAGGGGGTATCCACGTATGTGCAGTTTTAGGACCAGGTCCCCATTTTTGAGCACATTAATAGCACCCAGAAGGGCCACGGCGCACAGACTTTTCAGGTCTGTTCTGCAGAGCATGAACAATTAGGAGAAATAGGGACAGCGAGTTGCACAGGCATCTCTGGACATGCAGTCATGAGTAGCTGGACAAGTTGTGCTCAGGAAGGATTTATTTCCACTCATTTTGGTCTTGTGGCTGTGAGAGGCTTGCAAAACCTTTCACCTTCTTTCCCTGGAGTCATATATATTTTATGAGAAATTTAAGAATTACCTCTTATTAAAATGGGGATAGTGTAATTACCAATAAAAAGCAGATGTTATGGCATGACTAATGCTTGAAAACGTGTATGTAGCAAGCACAACATACGAGCACATCCAGGCTTTTCAGCAAGATAATAAAAGTTGTCTTTGTTGGAGCTAACTGGCTAAGTCGCAGAGGTCTGAAGTCGCAGGGAAATCATTACGGAAAACACTGAACGGCTCCACGAAAGGGCAGCTTTGCTCCCACCAATCTCAGCAGCAAAATGTAACTCCAGAAGGTTGAAATGGAAGACCCACATCCCTGTTCACCTCGCCCTCATCAGGAGGTCTCTGAAAAGGTGTCCTGCTAAAGCACCCTGACTCGCTGTGCTGAGAGCATCCTTCCCTTACAAGCCGTAATGAGCCGTAATTAGAGAACTCCCTGACACCTCCAGCACCTCTCGAGGGGTCGATAACCCACCTGCAACAGTCAAGATCATTCCCTTGGATCAATCCCAAGTATTTTGGCAAGGCGTATCTGGAGCAATCCGCGTAGGCTGACTTTTGAACCAGGAATGTGCAAACATCATGTAAATGGAGTTGTTCAGCAAATCTGCTCAAGCAGTCCCGGGGTTCGCAAACTCCATCCGTGCTTGCAAAATCCTCTCCCTTCCTTCCCAGCAAATTGCATTTATTGCCTTTTGCCACAAAAAGCTTATTTACAGCAACACTGGGTTTGCAAAAGCCCATTTGCAGCCTGGAAAGAGGGTCTGGTCCTCTGGGTGTGGGTATGAGTTTGGGGGCACAGGGAGGATCTGCCCCTTGGCTGGGGGAGGCTGCGAGGGAGCTGGAGGTGGGAGCTTAGCACCCAGGGGTGCAGGTGGGGGCATCTCAGCAGCCACGGGCTGGTGCTCAACCCTGTCTTCTCCTGTCTTCAAATCCCAGGTCTTTGACTCCTTCTCTGGCCCAAACCTTGCCCAAAGTCCAGTGATTTGGGGTGCGCTGGAGGCAGCAGAGACCTCCCCATCTTTTCCTTAAGACCCTTCCATGCTCAATCATTATTTCCTCTACACATAAAAGCCATCTTTCAATTTTTTATAAAGTATCCAAATTCTCAGACTATTCTTGGCCCCACAGGAGTGTCAGCTCACTGGAGAAACCTCCTGCAACGTGCCGGGCTGTGTTGCAGGCTGGAGGGGTTTTTTGCGTTGGTTCTTACCAGCATTAGCTCTGTCATTTTGTGAAATGAAACTAAGACATGTGCATAAGCAGCCTTGACAGCAATTAGTTCTGGCAGAATCTTTGTGGTAATGAATTTCAATGAAGCTGGGGTTTTGGGTGCCTGAACAGTTCATTAGCTGCCGGTATATCATACTGATGCAGTTGAGAAATCACATTATAATAAACCACATTTTACTGCAGGCAGCAACCAGGATAATAAATGGAATGAATAATAATATAGTTCATTCAAAATCATTCCTGTCCTTTAGAGCTCCAGAATTTCAGTAAATAGATCAAGTACTATGTGGAAATTAATCTTATTCTGAATTTCTCTCTTACCGAAGTATTTATGAGCATTTTTAATGTATTGTCAGAGGAGCTGCTCCACTCTATTACACTTGCCAGTTAAACACTGAAATACATGCATGCTGATGCACTAATAAGAAAAATCATCTCTCATTTAACAAGAAATATTTTAAACCTGAATGGAAGAAAATAGATGGTAACTATTTCTATGTGAAAAATGATGAAGTCTTTGTCTGTTCCTATACATTCACAGGATATATTATTTTTTAAAGTATGGAAATACATGGCTTTGAAAATGCCTAAAAAGGTGCAACTGAGGCATTCCCATGCTTTCTTCTACGCTTCTAAATCAGAGATAAACGCATTATTCTGTCACGGTAAAATGAAATTTATACTTATCAGCGTATTCGCAGCCATTAGTATGAAAATGAAAAAATGCATTAAACTGACGCTATTTCTTTTGAAATTTATTCTTGTGAACGCATCACTTGGCTGCTGCTGGTTGCTTGGTTGGGAGTCCATCAAACAAGCTCTCCTGCAGCTGTGAAGAACAAGGTGGAGGAGCCCATCCCCTCCTCGCTTTGATGAAGCATCCCAGCCAGGACCATCACCCCACCTGGGACCAGCTGATTTATTAGGGCTCATCTCTGTAGTTTGGTATCTCACTGACATGGATAAATGCAACTGAGGCTTCTTCATCAGGAAGCCAGGCTGCCTGTGAGCATCCCATTAAAACCAGAATGTCCACAAGGCTGTACTGGGGAGGAGGAAGGCAGCTGGGGGGGTGGATGGGGTGTCCCCCCATTTGTGATGCTGCCCTGGAACTCCGTCACCAAGGCAGCCATGCAATCACAGGACAATGCTCTCCCCACTGGCTTTGCCTTCTTGGTGCTTCTTGGGTACCCCGTAACTATAACAATATCCTTTCTCTCACCCTGGTGAACAGATGGGGTGCAGCTCTATTACCCAAATATATAGATTCAGGCGAATTTGAACAAGGTATTTGTCAGATATCCTTAAAATGCAGAAAAACTTGGAGACAGGTCTTTAGTTAAGAAAATCAGAATAAAGATGATGTGGGTGGGAAATTAACAGCACCAGAGCAGCAAACAGCCAAGGGGCAGGCAATTTTTCTAGCAGCAAAATCTTTGTGTGGGTTTATAATAGCAAGATGACCTTTTTTTTTTTATGAAATAGTGTCTTACAATAGTGATGATCTGATAAATTGGCTTTTCAAATGAAGACCGAGATGAAACTGGAGTTGAAACATGAAGTCCAAACTCTTTTTAAAGACTTGAATTGCATATGCCAGTTTTGGTTGAATGGAAAACTCAGAATGAAAATAACTGGAGGAGATGAGGCTTCTACAGATTATTTTTTTTTTTCAGGCTCTACCCAAATTTTAATATTCTTCTATTTCCAGAATGCTCACAAGCACCACTGAACTACTAAGATTTTCAGGAGGTCATAAATCACCTGTGGGAGTCCCATTTCTCTGGCTCTGAGTCTGCCAAGGCAGCCCATGAAATCAGATGTAAGTTTAACCTCAAATCAGGTACAAACACTGTCTCTGCAGGCCATGGTTTCACACAGTGCCAAACAGTAGTCTGTAAAAAAATCAGGCAGCAGGTTATGGAGACTGGGTTTTTATTTCTGAAGCCTGGTAATTGCTGCTTTTCATCAACACAGGGAAAGCATGAAATTTCATGTATTTCCTGTGTCGAACTATTGCAGACTGCTTGAGAGTATAGGAACTAACTTGATATTTAAATTTAATTGAAAGCCATACATGAGAAACCATTTCAAGACTCAAAAAGAAAGAGCTGAAAGATAATGTCAAATCCTTACAACCCTCAATCTTCTAATTGGCCTCATTATCTCTTCGCAGTGGCAGATGTGCCATGCCCTGGGTGGATAGCAGAACTGATTAACATTGGCAACTGGTTTGCTACCAGCTCTTGTCCACTGATAGCATAACTTTATCATATTTGACCAAATACAAATTTCTTTCAGGAGCTTCCAGGAGATCTGGAGACAAGAGATGAAACCACCCCACCACCATCCAGCCCAGGAGTCTTGGAGCACGTCCTGCTGACCAGACAGTCCTGAAGACTTGAATACCAAACTCCTGTTTTGCAATGACCAGTCATTCCCAGATTACCCAGTGTTTGCTCTTGCGTACCTGTCCTACTACAGAACATCTCATGTCCTTAACAGCCCATCTTCCCTTGCTGCATTGCACCTCATCACAGAACCAGAAGAAAGCTTCAATGATGGCAAAGTTAACGCTAAGCGGGATGAGAAAGTGAATTATTCAGCCATTTCCACAGGATACTTTCCATACTACAGAACATATGAAGAGCTTCTTGCTCAGCCACTCACATATGGATTAACTGCAGAGGGAAAAAAGCCTGATAACGATGGGAAAGATGAAACCAAAGGAGATGTTGAGACAGTAAGTTGCAAGGGTAATTGCTAAATTGCTCCCTGACTTTGCACAGTCAGGGAATGCTCCTTCTGCCATGAGTGGGAGCACTGACCCCACCAACCTTGGTGCCTCCCACTTGCCCCAGGGCCTCGCTGGCCATTCCAGCAGCACCAGTGCTGTCGCTGAATCAGACATGGAGACATGTTTTGCCCAAGTATTGCTACTGCACTTTCCTTTAGTTGAGTTCATACACAAAGAAATGCAGGAATTGGGAGCCCTTGGAGCTGCCTTCAGTTGTGTGACGTGGGGACATCCCCTGTTGTGGTTTTGCCTCAATTTGCAACAAAGAACCATGCAGTTACTCTCTCACTCCTTCCCCCTCCACAGTGGGATGGGGAGGAGAGTCAGAAGGAAAAAGGCAAAAACTCATGGGTTTGGATGAGAATAGTTTAACGGAATGGCAAAGGGAGAAGAAAACAACAATCAATAATACTG
>Ga0181612_100335_pt1 | contig 13467 bp, 5 predicted proteins | sample HoacroProtozoa21_FD_119630 | JGI IMG/M metagenome (GOLD analysis project Ga0181612, IMG submission 119630) | Hoatzin crop microbial communities from Cojedes, Venezuel. Combined Assembly of Gp0051906, Gp0051904, Gp0051908 | reverse complement strand
TGGGGTTGTTGTGACCAAAGTGCAGGACCCAGCATTTGGCCTTGTTGAACCTCATACAGTTGGCCTCGGCCCTTCGATCCAGCCTGTCCAGATCCCTCAGCAGAGCCTTCCTGCCCTCCAGCAGATCAACACTGCCACCCAACTTGGTGTCATCTGCAAACTTACTGAGGGAGCAGTCTCTTTTTTATTGAGAAAGACTCTCTGAGATGTAAACTTAAACACAATTGAATCAAATGTGAGAATTACTTTCATAGTGTGGAAAAAGTCGTGGAAGTGTGATTGAGGGAGATTTCATATGAAGGAGAAAAGCCACATTAGGGTTTTTTGCCTAGGATTTTAAGATAATATTTTCAGTGGAACGATGTGATGATATAGTTGAACCCTGTGCCCTCCTTCTGTTGCACTAATTTTTTTTCTTAGCAATTATACCACTGTCTCTCAAAACAGAGAGTATCGTGAAGAAATGGATGTGATATAACATTTGCAACTGTAGGTTGTGTAAACCCATAGGACAGTGCAAGCTAGGATTAGTTGAGAGGGTGGGAAGAAGTGTAGAGTTCACTGAAGAGCATGACACAGGGAAAAATAACTCAGGAAATGCTGGATTAATCTTTCAGCCAGTATGCTGCTCTCTCTTCAATCGTGTTTCATTTAGTTTTTTGTGTCTTCTCTACATGTGACTAATCTGTAGTCAGCTCCTCTGCTTGGACTGTTTATCCTGATCAGTGGCCAAAAGAGCTCTGAGCACCCACTCAGTAATATCTCAACTAATATTTTCACAGTTGGATAAACTGTGCTGCATGAAAACCTTCATCGTACCTTTCGTAAACACTTGCTATTTTCTGTCTTAACCAGGTACTGCTTGTTCCTTCAGTCTGTCTTGGATGCCTGTGGCTTATAAGTTATGCAGACATTTACCAGTATACGGAAAAGAGGACTATTGATTAAATCTGTCTTGGAAGATGAGGGAAATGTAGACTAAGTGTCAAAGGCTAAGAGGAATTTATCTAAAATTTTCTATTCTGCAATTTATTTAGGTTTTTTTTTTTAAGGCGCAAATATAAGGCCCCTTTTTCCTGTAAAGACCTTATTCTGCCTCCATGAAAACAGATAGAACATCCTTACTGCTCTCAGTCTTGAGCAGGGTGACAAAATGAAATCCATATATCCTCATGACAGGGAAGACAGAACAGCTACTGCATTGAGAAAGTATGTGTTAAGCACATTACCATCTGAAATAGCTTATCCTGGCATTGTTTAATGAGGAAGACAGAGGCATTTCTTAAAAGGCATATGCACTTGAGGATCTGATCTAATTAATCTGTTGTTCTTACTTTAACATACAATGATCTCATAGCATTCTTGACTGACCGGATAACTCATTACTGTGCTGCACTACCACAGGACTATCAGTACATTTATCTCTCTGTCTCAATCATGGCTGACAGCTGAGTGTAAGACCAGTGCCACCAAATCTGACATCCTCGTGCTTTTCAAATGCCCAGGATTTTTAATGGGAATTTGTTGCTGAAAGAACAAGGCCAAGAAAAGTCTCAGCTTACACCAGCTGAGTCAGAACGACCAAAATTTCTGAAGAACAGACTCCTATTCGCATTTGAATTTATTATTTTCAGTTATTTATCAACACAGTTCATATTCTTTAAACCCATGATTGCCCCCAGAAGTCAGATATAATTACTCACAACTCAGAAATGTATGGAATCAGATACTAACAGAATGCACCTCTATTTGATGAGCTTTCTGATACTGGAAGTTAAATACATTTATGGTCCTATACCACTCAACCAGTTTCATAAATCTTCTTCCTTTATTTCACTTATATCTGTGAACACTATGTTTCTAGATTTGGATCCATAATTTAGCTAGAATTCGAAATAATAGTCACAAAAAAGGACACCATAATTTTGTACAGACTTCTGTTGCTTCTTTTCATCCCAAGAAAAGAGATTGATCCAGAACACATTCTGTGATCTAGATGATTTCACTGGTAATCAGGAAACCAGAGTTTCCAGTAGCCAGTCTCTTAATGGGATGGGAGTTGCACGGGTAGATGGAATTCGTCCTTTATCACCTACTGAACACCAAAGTACAAAACAGACACTGATTTCATTTTGGCAGGAATCAACTTCAAATAGAGTACAGTACGTTGAAAACCTTTAAACAAGGATGTAGTAAACTTTACTAAAGTGGTATGTGAAAGAATACATTGCTATTCCAAAATCTTGTCCATTATGTGTTGCTGCATGTTCTTTATTTATATATGGAATTTTATACTGCTTAAATGTAACATTGAGCTGAATTTATTTACAGCACTAAAGCAAAATTCAGGCCTTTCTGAAGAAGAGACTGTTTGATAACAAAGCATTATGGAATCCTCTAGGCTGAATAAATGCATCAAGGTTGGTTTATGGTAATAAAAAAATGATTAGGATGAAATGTGAACAGCTGCTTATAGTTAAACTCTGTGAAAAAATAATACAGGTTAACAAATGAACTGATATTCTGCATGAAAAATCATAGCTTGATATTTATCCTAGGTTTGTTCATTGATATCCATCTTTATTCAAGCACTTGCTTGAGTAAGCAATAATAATACAAGCACCCTGGTCAAAGAAAAACATATGCATTTTTCCTCTGAAAAGATCATTGCCAAGACCAAGAAAATGAAATCTTCCCTACTTTCTTTCATGATGCCTATCAAATGCGGATTTTGTTTACTTACTGAAGTGAAATCTCTCTTTGAACAAATCTATCCTCACCAAAGCTATAGGCTCCCTCTGGGAAAAATGGATTAGATACAAATTTCACAAGAAAGAAAATTTAATGACATAAATATTAGCAGAGGTAATTTTTGTTGGAAGAGACACTTGGTATCTTGTCTATTGCTTCTACTTTCTGCTTTTGGTTCCATGACACACTGATCTAGAGTTAGAATGATACTAATTTTAATTTCCACTCTGTTTTTACCTGGAATCCTCACCTAGAGAAACATGGTTGCATGAATGAAAGAAAATTTTCTGATTTTCTTCAATTCCCAAAGAATATTTATTTTTCAAACCATCAATGTATAATGCTAAGTAGATACCCAAGTATCCTGTTAAGCTACTTTCCTAAGACTTATTTCCAATTTTCCCATATCCTGCCGTGATTTGAAGCACATGTAATTTTAAATGAAGATTTTGCAAAAAAAATTACCACTGTTTAGTTAAATCAATGTATGCTGTATATATAAGCAGATACATTAACAAATATCCCTCTGATGACCCAGACTACAGCAGGAACTCAGCGCTCTGTAAGGAATAATAGCAAGCAACATGGAAGTATAACACACACCATGAAAAAAACCGCCTAATAAAAGAGGTGTCTAATCTTAGCTGGCAGAAGCATGACAAACCTCAATGCATCCAAGCTGAATCCATCGACAGTGGAGCCTGATATACTTCATAGCACTGAAGATTCACCTCTAGAGCAGTTTAGAGTGGAAATATCTACACGGGCAGGACATAAATGGCCACAGGCTGGCCAGACCTTTCTTAGATACTCGCATTAATTTAAGACTGTCACCTACTAATGCATTCTTCAAAATGAAGCCAATCAGGTACTATCAGGTTCTTTAAATTTCCTACTTTTTATCTCCGTCTGAAATACCAACCTGTTTTTTTATTATATAATAGAATTCATAGAGAGTGATCTTAAAAGGTTTAACAACAACATAGAAATATGTTTTGTCCAAAATAACTGCTTGGAGATTTTATACAGTTAAGATCATAGAAACAAACTGTAATTGCTGGGATCCACATGATAGCATAGGCATGTTTTTGTGGTTGGGCCATAACTGAAGATTTCAATTTAGAAATGCTACGCATGGTGTTTTGGGTTTTTAGAAATGACAAATTACAAAAATGCAGGTATTATATTTCCATCCAAATCTTTTTATATGTCTGTAAGCTCTTTCATTCAGGATTGGCAATATCATAACAAAAAGGGAAAAAAGACAACAGAAGTTGTACATTCTGCACAAAAGAGGGGAACTGAGCCAGTGTCTTTTGTTGTTTCTATGTATCCATGCATGCAATTCAGTGGTAATTTCTGACTACATTAATCATGGGATGATGAAAGAAGTGTGATTATCTCCATGTTAGTGGAAGGAGAATCCCTGTCTTCACAAACTCTTTTATGTTAAAATTTTCTAATGGAAGTTATGTCACTCATGTTATTTCTGTCCCATTCTCTGAATCTTTTAGTAATTTTTGGTTGAGACCCATAGGGCTGGAGCATCCTCATAAATCTAGTGTGAAATGGAGGTCTGAAATCAAATGTGTTAACGCAGAGAGGCACTGGGGATATTGAGTGATGCTGCTGTAGCCCCCAAGTCTCTTTCTGCTTCTCAGTTACTCCTGGAGAATCTGCTCAGGCTGCAGATAAGGCAAAACCGTGCTTCTGCAAGCTGCCCTTCTTCCTAGCGCACAGGACAGAAAGACTAAGACAAGTGCTTCACAGCAACCATGAGGAAAATTTTCTCTAGCTTGAAACACTTCATCATCACGAACAGGGAGCAGACATTATCCAACTGACATAAGTAACAGCTTGATATATAAGGGCTGGTTAAAACAGTGTTATCTCTAATGGAAGAAATGGCAGTTAGGTCGTGTTTGAAAGATAAATGCCAGAGTCTTGAGCTGCCTATGCTGTCATGGCAGCACAGATACCAGCTCAGGCTAACATCCAATTATCTGACTAGTTTGTTATGTAGGTTCTTCAGCTTTGCCATGGCTATGTAGCCAGTAATGCTCAGATCAGTGTGGCTTTGCTTCTGCTTACCTCTCATCTTCTGTAACATAGTATTCTTCTCAGATGACTTCCAGCAACTGAGAAACGGTAGCACAAATGTAAGCAGGAATGCAACAGGCTGAAAATGATTTTTTGTAATAAAAGCATTGGAGTCCTGTACTTATTAAAGACTTTGTGCTGACTCTGCTACTGTGGGCAACAGCTGGAATAAAACCACCAATTTTTGCACAAATAGGGGAAAAGTGATAGGGACAGATGAAAATAGTAGAGCATTCTGGAGAAAAATGTGAGATTTTGGAAATTTCCTTGTCTTTCCAAATGACCTGGACAAGGAGTGAAGGAAATACTCTGCACTAACAAACCAGTAGACCTAGTGCATTTTTCCATCCCTAATTTCCTGGATATCGTGGTTTGACAGGGGCTGACAGGGCTGCTGGATAGACCCGCTGCAGTTCCTCTGCCATATGAAAGGGAGAACACGTGCTACAAAATTGAGCATTGCTCAGACAATCTACCTCCCCAAGTAAATCAATGCCTGCCTGCACTGGAAATGCCTGGTTTCCATTTGTTAAAGGAACAGAAGCCAAGAAGTTGTAGGTGGCATTCTCTAAAATCTTTCCCATGTGCTTTTTTTTGTTTTGTAGCAAGGTAACATTTATTTCAGCCTCACTCCTTTCTCACAGTAACAGTAGATATATAAACTGGTTTTTGATGGATTGGTAGATAAAACAGTGTTATTTTTTAATAATGTACAATTAACGGCAGGCAATTTCTCAGCTTGAAGTACTTCTGTTAGTGGAACATCTGTGCTGAGTGCAACAGCTTTAACATGTACATTATTAGTATACAGTAGTACAGTACAGGCTCATGAAAAATTATTTGGAAAGCCTGTTCACCAACTATATCACCCTGAGTGAGGTCCTTTGTTGAAAAATGCTTCTAGCTACTATAAGAGTATTCAAATAAAATACAATTTATTCATTTGTCAGGGAAATATCTGGAGCCCATCCATGAATGGCTGGAAACAGCGAACAATATATTACCAGTGTCAGGTATCACGGATCCAACTTTAAGTAAATGCTCTTTCTATACACAGAAGAGTCCAAGCTTTACATAAGAGTTAAGCATTCAAAAAGTTGATTCTGATACCTTCACTGGGGTGTTAAATATACTTGATAGCATCAGAAAAATTGTACATCACGTATCATGGAATAAATAGAAGAATGAGCTAGTAATTTTCTGACTCAAAATAGGAAACCATATTCCAGGGCAGTTTATGACTTTTTAAGGGAGGTTCACTGTGAATGGAAGAAAATGAGCCATGCCAGAGCAGGGTTCCCAGGATTACTGTAGCTGAGACAAGTTTCTTCTTCTGGAGACTGTAGAGTTAAGAGGGTGAATAGAGGAGCACAAGATCTGATCACCCCTCCACCCTAACACATTGCACTATGCAAAAATTTTCCTCTGTCCTGGGTTTCGGTTTGAGCTAATTACCGAAATGATCTTTCTGTATAGTCCATTTTAGTGCAGGACAGAAGGAATTTATAAATACTAGATGTGATATTCGTTGTTTTAATAAAAGTTTCAAGTAGAGATAAAAGTTCTGTTTGCTTTGGAAAGCAGCCAAAAGCAAAGTTTATTTGCTACTTCAGTGCCAAGTTGCACTGCAAATACAGACAGTGATTCTCTCTACCCTGATCCTAAAGCACATAAACCCTGGAGCCAGCTAAGGGAAGTCCCTGTTTGTGAAAATTAATGTGAACATTTCAATTTATGTAGTCTATACACATTTTCTTGTGTTTGTAATATAGAATTCTCCTCCGAGATTTTAGAAATATTTTAATATCATGAAGCTGCAGTCCTGGCTATGTATACAGAGGTTTAAAGGCCAGAACATGACTAGCAGCTGGTGGTGTCCTTACTATCTGCAGCTTTGACATATGGTTCTTTATAGGTTTGAATATAACTGTCATTGTCAGTGTTTCCATTCCTCTTGTGGGCTGACACAGGACCACTGTTCTGCTGTATGCCAGTGAGTTTAGATTTGAAGAAAGAGTAAGTCAGAGGTAGGAAACAGGAGACTGGGGTTTTTCAGTGTGTTGATAACCACTTATGAACATTCTCTCCCATCTTTTTGTGATGAAAAGGACAGTAATACAGCCCAGCTTGTGTCCTCTGAGGCAGTTAATTTCTATGCATTATTTTAACATGCTGTGAAAAATACTTGGTGCGCTCTCTCTGTATTTAATAATTTTGATCCAGCAAATCTTTGATTTCACTTGATGCATGGTTTTATGAATCTTTAATCAGCTTCATTTTTCAGGAAAATTCTTACTTTCTGACATGGACATGTGCTTCCAGTATTGGTAACAGCTCAGTCTTTGGAAATGTAGTACCCAGCCTTTCACTTACAAACAAAAATCTATTTTTGTCAAAAGATTAAACCTATACACAAATACACCATTCACTATATTCAGTAGCAATGCTAATAGTATAAAATATTTAACACAAGCACATAATGTTTGCTTTGTATAAAGTTTATATTATGGTTGGCACTTTTTCTTGTTATTTGTCATTTCAGTGTCACTTCTAGAAACACCAACATCTTTCAGAATAGCTTTAGGCTTTGGGCAAAGTGATGTATTCTATTTATAAATAAATTCTGGTTTCACCTGCAAAACTATAAATGAGATTATACATAACCATAAAGAAATGTTTTTGTCTACTAGTAAACACCTCCCTAGCATTTATTTTCCATTATAGCTTTCCTTAGAGATTGTGCATCTGCCTAGAAAGATTGTAGATATCTTTCCAGTTTCTACCCGGTTATTGGAAATAAGATATTTTCTTGCTTAAGGGTCTGTAAAGCAATGTGTAATGAAGGAAAACTCAAAATGCAGTTTCACAGGGCATTTCACATCAGAAATGCCATGGCAGCTGTGATGTGTGAGAGGTCCTTTGGTAGAAGACTTTGCATTGGCAACTCTTTGTTCTCCACTGCAGTAAGAGAGGTTTCACAGCATATTTCAGTGATGATATATTCCTTTTCAAACTCCTTGCTTCTGGATGCAGAGTGTGGCCATATGCATTTACACAATACCAGTCTGCAAAATCCTACAGTATAGAAGTACGTAATATATTGGACAAGAAGAATTTAAAATGAATATTTGTCAATGTAAAATAATTGTGCTGATATCCATGCATAGAGGAATGTTACATGCTTGAGAAGAGAAATATCTGTATTAATTTTCTTACACTAATCAGCAGGTATGTAATCTAGAATTTTACCACCGAAAATCTTCCTGAAATGGGCTTTGCCCTTTAGTATCTGCTCTGTGGCTAGAAATTTTTGCCTTATTTTGAGTCCAAATCCTTTTCACACTGACTTCAGTGGTGCAAAGCATATTTCAGTGTAAGCAGCCAGTTAACTGATTATGAAGCAGTTTATCTGGGCTATTTCTCCAAGATTTTTGAGGTTTCCTTTCCTAAACATTAAGACAAGCTTTAAGTTTGGAAAAGATCCATAAACCAACAGACTGAAAGAGTTTACAGACGAGTATAAATGACTTCTGAATTCTGACTATTTCAACCTGGTTGTTTCCTTGGTGGTATTGGGTTTTTTTCTAAAATAATGACTTGGTATATCAAAAGAAGGGTCTGAAAAGGCACATGTCATTATTTTTGGAATTCCATAAGATTCTTTATCAAAAGTCACAGAAACATGCCTGTTCTTATAAGCACTTTTCCACAATCTAGTGTCTTCCTTTTTTGCAAATGTTTCTGTATGTCCTCTCAGTGTGAGATGTAGCGTCTTCTCCACTGGTCCTTACTACTTGTTAGCAAAATCAACTGTAGCCATAATAAAGACTGTGTTAAAGATGAAAGTTGAAATTACTCGCACTTTACATTGCATTTTATGATTCCTATTTTTATTCTTTATCAGCTGTTACACATTCTTGACTATGTCAGCACACAGACTTTTATTTAATGTTTTCAATAAATGGTATGAGCTTCTGCTTCTTAAGAGTGAATAGGAAATATTTCAATAGTCCTTCCTGTCTTGTTGAGTGTGAGGTTGTGCAGCTGTAAGGAAAGCCAGAAAAGGTTTAATTCATAACATTTGTGCATTTTTTCAGAGAATTTTGCAGATGTTCCTTTCTGGTGTGGCTTTTTTATTTGGCTTTGCCTCTGCTTTGTTCTCATATTTCAAATTTCAGTATGAAGAAATAAATGACTGTGGTACATGGAGAATTTACAGATGGATCATGATTTCTCTTTTATTTTTCCATACTGTCTTAGAAAAGTCATATTGCATTTAACTTCTGACAAAATTCTTTAAAATACAAAGATTATGAAGACTTTATTGGTACACATTCCACAAAAGCTGAAGTGAAAAATATAAACCACTGATAACAAGAAAAATTAGTGTTTTTTTCAGAGAGAAGCACTGAAAAGGGCTAGTGAATTGCTGAAGTAAACACGTGATGAGCAGATTGCCTTAGAGGGCAATACTTTATCAGAACATTGAGTTACATTGTGCTTCCCATTGTCTCTGTTCAAAGTATTACGTACTTCACAGGTTTTCTAAAAGGACACGTTCACTGGGATCAGGCAGTCAGCTACTGCTGGATTCTCTGGCCCCCTCTGCAGGCATGCAGAGCCCAAGAAACAATGCAAATGCCACTCTGTGTCTGCACTGGGACAAAACAGAGGAAAAAAATGGAGCCTCCACTCAGGCGTACAAACCCACCCACCTTCTGCACGTCGCAAAACCGTGAAGCCTATTAACTCGGTGCTGATGGGGAGGAGGAGGGAATGAGACCGCAGATTCTTGACAACAAGCCCTCTCGGGGAAAGGGGAGCAAGGGTAGCAGCTGTGACAAACTGGAATCCCTATCCATGGCTCAGCATACTGCATGGTCAGTAGAGGGTACCCAGAGGCTGTACTATTTAACCTATGAAGGGATCTCACCTGAGTATTTTCCAGGCTGTAATCAAGACCAAATGACTGACATGGTGAGAGCATGGGCTATCTTTGTGAGGGTGGCTAAATACTAAACAAATAGGGTACCAGCCACTCCTGGTTTTATGCCAGACCTACAGACACCTACAGATGTAATATGACTTCAATTTTCTTTCAATAAACTAGTTTTTCTCTCCAAGCCATACAACAGAACTCTCCTCTTTTTCTCTCTTCCTCACACACACACAAGCATGCTGCTTTTTTCTTCCTCTGGAGCGAGACCAGGAGACAGTTTAAAGCAATTTCTAGCATTTGGAATAAACAGGACTCATACAGATAATGAGATAATAATAGCACAACATAAGGTCTGGTAAAAAAAATACCCTGCATGTTGACTTCTGAAAAGAATAAATTTTGTAGTAAAACGGAAAAATATGATGAAGAGTTAAAATCACTACATGGTAGTGTCAGTTACTAAGCTGTTGATTTTTCCTGCAGAAAGTCTATCCCATAGAATGTGTCATGCAACTATAAAGATGTACAGAGCACGTAGTGTTTTTTAAAATTCTATTTAGCTATTTTTTCTCTTTGGGAAATTTTGCCTTGCTCAGTATGAGAGCCACAGGTTCTTACCAAGATCCCCCGTCTTTTTCCAGGAAGTGAACTGTGTTGACTAGTATTAACAAGCACCCCTTTATACCTTTCCTTCAGAGCGCACAAGGATTCTTTTCAGCTCTGTAACGAAGGTTTGTTCTTCCTGAAATTTACACATTGGGCTAAGCTCTGCTCTGGCTTGCAGCACTGCGACCCCATTGAGCAAGTTCAGTGGGGTTATGTGGGGATAACTGAATCTGACCTCCTGACTGTGTCATTATAATAAACAGAAAAATAATTTTATTTTCTTACTTGGTTTGTAAAGGTGCATTTTCATTGAGTTTTTTTTAAAGCTATATTTTAGGAATATTTAGAACACCAGTAGAGAATCTTAAAAGCAAGTTGTTGATGTAAAGCAATGATATTTTATCAGATATTCTGGTACACCCCAGCAACAAATTGCTTTTCCCTCAGTAATGTGGAAATGGGACTGCACCAGAGTCCAGAAAAAGCCCATAGCACTTGCACTTCTTCATGTGTACCCTGTGAGCTGGCTCTGGCCTCGTGCTAGGAACTATAGATATTTCCTGTTTTGTAAGACGTTCTTGAGCCAGCAAGAGAGTGAGGAAATTTGAAAGTAAGAACTTCAGGCAAAATGTATCCCTAAAATATGTAAGTTAATTTTTTGACCATTCTGGGGTTTTTTTACAGTATATTTTCTGTTAATACCTATATCTTCTCCAATACATACAGCTGTGTATGAAAGTCTATGTACACACCCAAAGAGGCACTCACTGGGAAATGTGTCAGGCAAAAATGACCTGCTCACCTGCATCAAGAATGGGTGTTTTGTGTCATCAGCTCTGTGCCCCAGAACAGTTTTTGAAATAATTGTTGCCTTTCCGAGTCATTTTTCACAACAGGCAGTGTTGTATTTCAAAATGCTCTTTTTAACCCAAACCATACTCTGTCCCTTGCTTTTCTCTCTCCCTCTTCCTTCATCTTCATGCTACTGAGTAGTTGCAGCTTTCACAGGTTTCAGTTTATGATTTATTAAAGCTACTGCTATTTCCTGAATATCTCTCAAATCCTTTCAGAGGAAAGTTCTGACAAGTCCCTACAAAGACAGCTGGAAGCTACTTAAACCTGCTCCATTACAATCCAGCTGTAAATAAAATGTGTCATTTCTCGCTGCAAGCAGGCACCTTTCTAGATTGGAAAGAGATGGTCACATACAGTAGCCATGTAACCAAGGTCTAGTAAGAAAACAATTCTGTTCTTTATTTTTGCTGTTTCCACACAGATATCAAATTGTATGCTCCATGGGTCATAAATGCACCTCCTTAGGGGGACATCAAGTTTCAGGGGAATTACTCCTATGCAAAGGAATAGCTCAAGAACTATAGTCATTCCAAAATGTCCTCTTAATACTTCTCTCTGGTCAGGTCAGCAATGTATTATGAACTACACAGGCAGAGGTGAAAATGTGGGACAACAGAAAGAAAAAAAGGTTAATTCAACATGTGAGTTGAATGACTAGGCAGGCATTGACCTTGCTATGATTTGTTACGGACTTTTTAATTTAAAAATTATTCCTTAGTTGTGTCTACTTCTCCACTAATTATCAGCTTTGCTGAAGAGTATGTCAGGGAAGAAATATCTTCATGGATAACTCCTAAGAATTGGGACCCACATAGAAAAGAAAAACAAAACCCCCTGGCTAGCCTGACCTAAAGTGGCAAACATTGTGTAGAGGCTGCCAAAAGAGATGGGATCAGAAAGGGACAAAATTAATAGAGGCAATCTTTTTAGTAGAGACAGCAGTGACAGGACGAGGGGTAATGGTTTTAAACTAAAACGCGGTAGGTTTAGGCTGTATATAAGGAAGAAATTCTTTACAATGAGGGTTGTGAAACACTGGAATGGGTTGCCCAGAGAGGTAGTGGACGCCCCATCCCTGGAAACATTCAAGACCAGGTTGGACAGGGCTCTGAGCAACCTGATCTAGTTAGTGGTGTCCCTGCTCGCTGTGGGGGGGTTGGACTAGATGACCTCTAGGGGTCCATTCCAACGCAAAACTTTCTATGATTCTATGATTCTATGTCACACTGGTACCTGCCAGGTTTGAATTTGTCGGAGAGGCTGCAGTTAAGCAGCGAAGTCAGTGACATCGATGGCTATATGTAGGATCCAGCATGATATCTTGAACAGACCTGCTTCCTGAACTAGGACTAATGGGATATATTTTTAGAGGCCTGAAGCCAGTTAGGTACCCAATTTCGTCTAATTTGCTTAATTGTGTTGCAAACTAGTAATAAAAGTGAACCAGTCCTAATTTCTTATGCTTAATGGAGCACATTTCCTAAATCACTTCTTTTTTTTCATTTTTCCTGTAATCAAAAGGTGTATTTGCCTTTGCACCATCTGCTAACTACAAGAGTTGCCAGAATGAGCAGGGAATGTAAATTAGGTCGTGAATACTGAAGTTCACTTTCCTTTTCTTTGCTTATGTTATTTTAAAGAGTCAGTTCTTTTTCTATTTATTCTTGACGAAAGACTGAGGTAGAAGAGCTTTGAAAATGTCTATGACTCACTGGAGGTTGCTTAATTCTTGTGATCTTTAAAAGCAGTTTTGAAAATATTAAGAAGAAGGCTTTTTTTGTCCATCATATAAAATGAGAGGGAAGGCAGGTCCCAGAAAAGAGAAAACAGAGTTCTCTCCCTCCTCCCAGTGTTGAGTTTTTTCCTAGAATTCTATGAAATTACATAGGAGAACAAATCTATTGTACAAATACCATATTTTAGAATTTGTATGAAGTAGATGAGAATCATGATAGGACCTTCATAGGGGATTTTGATGAGGATATTACAGAATCATAGAATGGTTTGGAATGGAAGGGACATCTAGAGGTCATCTAGCCTAACCCCCCTGCCATGGGCAGGGACACCTTCCACTACATCAGGTTGCTCAAAGCCCCATCCAATCTGGCCTTGAACACCGACAGGGAGGCAGAATCCACAACTTCTCTGGGCAACATCTTCCAGTGCCTCACCACCCTCGTAGTAAAAAATTTCTTCCTTATATCTAGTCTAAATCT
>Ga0181612_159788_pt1 | contig 13468 bp, 9 predicted proteins | sample HoacroProtozoa21_FD_119630 | JGI IMG/M metagenome (GOLD analysis project Ga0181612, IMG submission 119630) | Hoatzin crop microbial communities from Cojedes, Venezuel. Combined Assembly of Gp0051906, Gp0051904, Gp0051908 | reverse complement strand
GTGGTTCAAAATAAACTTTGAATAATCAGATGATCAAATTTAATTGCAAATTTCCTTCAACGTTGCAAAGAATTGTTCTGAATCCTGATGTTTCATACTCCATCATACTCCATATTTTAACAAATACTTCTACTTGCATTGTCAAAAGCCACCTAAAGAAGGATCAGTCATTGTATTTTAGGTGGTTTAATGTTATCATTGCTTTCCTTCCACTGGAATGGAGAGGGAGAGCATTTTGACAAATCTTTGGAATTCTGAAGTCTGTTGTCTGGTGAGTCTTTTTGGTATTCCTGACAAAATACATTTTGAGAGTAATCCATTCTGCGTAAGCAATGGAAATAGCCAGTATGGAAGCTGGCGTGTCATGGGACTTGTATTCAGTCTTGTGCCTCTGTCCAAACCATGAAAACTGAACACTTTGAATTGTAGTGGTTTAAGGATTTTTTTTGCATTACTAAGAGAAAAATGTGTTAAAAAGATATGAAAATAATCTTCCCCTTACTTGCCAGGGCTGCCTTCTGCCAGCCCTTGCCCTTGGGAGGCTCTGTTCTCTCACAGTGTCTTTGCTGCTTGCATCCTGATGGGGAAAAAAGGGTCCCTGGGTTGTGGCTGGGTTTGGCAGAATGGGCTGATGTGCTGTCCACAGTGCCTCCACCAAACCCGTTTGGGGATTTGGAGTATGACAGCTATTGAGATGTCTTTGTTTCCTATTCTTCCCCATTTCTTCTTTAAGCCAAAGTAAAAGCAATGTTTAACACACTGGGAAAGGCTGTTAATGAACTCCAGGAAAGTGTCTGGTAACGTGGTCATTCCTGGCACTGTGAGATTTGAGAAACTAGAAACTGAGCTTGGTGGTGCGGACTGCAGGCGGTGCAGGAGGAAACAGGATCTGCAGTTGATAAGCAGCACAGAAAGGAAGGGTTCCAATTAGTGGGTGGCTTCCGTATTGCTGAGTGGCTTGCTTTCCTTTGTACGTTTGTGTTTGCAGAATTAGACTTTGTTTTCTGAATCTCTGTGCTTATATGGAAGAGTTGATGTTTTCATTCTCAAAGTACTTGCTGAAATGGCATAAATACTGAGACACAAACACTCCAGTGTTTGCTGAGGGCTGGAGAACAGAAGCACAAACTTTCAGCTTATATGACACTTCAGAAATGTGAGTTTGGGGCCTCAGACAGAGACAGAACCAGCTAAAAAGTCATTCCCAAACCACAAGCACTCCATTGAAGGAAGAGGAATAGACTTGGCAGACAAAACAAACAATGCTGAGTGTGCTGTAAAGCCCGGTGCTTTTATTTTTATTTTTCAGCTCGGCTGGAACACCACTGAGTGATTTATAGCAGGGAGAGATTCATAACTCTCACATCCCCACCTTTCAGTCTCACAGCCATACCTGAAGCAACCTTTTCGCCCAGCCTGCTTTATCCAAGTTGTTTTATCTGCTGTTGGCTTTTATATAGCTGGCACTGACACTTTGTACAAATGTGGAAGTTCCTTGGGAACGATTTTTTTTAACTCTTAAAGACCTGTCCATGCAGCAAAGTTGTTACCCTGTATACCTTTCCACCTAGAAACTATATCCCAGAATAGAAGTGATTAATCCAGATTGGAATTAATTATCCTGTGGGAAGAAAAAAAATCCTTTTGTATGCTGTGTTTATGCTGGGAGTTAGACCAGAATAGCATAGCAGAATTGGCAGAATATGGTTATGACTGATGGGAAATTTCCCGTGTAGACAAACCTCAGACACATGGCCTAAAATGCCAGGTTTTAAAGAGAGTACTGACAGTAAGAAGAAAGCGCTTTTCCCAGACACTCTGCCAAGTTCCACATACAGTGAAATTCGAGGCTTCCCCTGCTTCAGCATGGCTTTTTTTGTTAAATAAATCCATTTCCTCTGCCTAAGTTTTCTGCTGAAGAGGCATCTATTCAGAGCACAAGCAGTGGTGTGCTACTTTGTATATGCTCCACAGGCCATTGAGCATCAAGCCATTGCACAAAGGATTCAACATTTGAATTACAGTTTCTCAAATTCAGGAAGGAGGAAGTTCTTTTGCAATATCTTAGGTAAAGTGCAGTGCATCAGAGCTTGTTACATTGATGGTCCTTTACTCTGACATTTTGATTTAGTTTAAAATTCTGTTTAAACTCTGCTTCTAGATAGTGGTGCTTAAATTTTTTATTGGCCGTCTGTTTAGAACTAGTCTGCCCAATTTGTTTTCCTTGTGTGGATTGGCTGACAAAAATACAAAAGTAAACAGTAGCTTGGAAATAATTTCTGAGACTTTAAAGAAACCAGGGATTGATAGAGGAATGGGTTCACTAGGAAGATTCAGCTCTGGTATTTCTGTACCTACCCTCTTGCTTAGATGATAAGCCATCCTACTTGAAAACATGAAGAATAAATGTCCTATATTTAGTAACCTCTTTAGGGTCTGAAAAATCTGATTAAAATGCTACGCTATTGTAATTGTCTTTTTTGTTGGTGCTGTCTTAAAACAATGTCTATATGTGCATTGTAATTCCCTGAAGAGTTAAAAATCAAAGTATCTTACAAATTTTGGTGCTGATTTCAGTAATCCTTGCAGCCTGCAGTTATCAAGGATTCATCTGTTGTGATGATTATTAAAGATAAGAATTGGTATTTCTGCCTAAGAAAGATATGTTAGAATTCTACTATTAAGGTGAGTTTAGTGATTGTAAGGAATGACATCAGGGTTTAGCTTGGTCCCTTCTAAATTGCAAAGTATGTAAGATTCTCCTGAGGTACGGGTTGTGTAATCAGATATCCAGATAGTTTTGTAATTTGTCCAAAACACTTGAAGCCGAGGAATGAAAGCATCCAATCTGATATAGGGACAATCTTACAGATACAGTATAAATTGACAGTTGCTATTGTAGAGAAGAAAGGATTCACTGCTTAGAGAAATTGTGCTGATCTTCAGAAGTTTGTATATTTTGGCTATCTGAAGAGTTATTGGATTGAAATTAATTTTGTTAAATAGAATTTTGGTCTTTAAACTGCTGTCACATTTATGCTAATAAAAAGCATAATTTTCAAACCTACAAAATGAAAACCTGCTTAAAGCGTAAATCTCTCCCGAGCCACTCTGTGTAATCTTACAGGCAGGGAATTTCTAAAACAAATACCTGGGAAGGAGCAACCCTTTTTGACAGGCATGTTTGCTAGGCTCCAAGGCAGTTCTTTGAACAATTTCCTCTGAATTAAGTTCAGCTGTTCTCACTGCGGGGAGATTTCATTATTCATTTAACTCTTTTGGGAACAAAGGTACAGATCTAAAAATCCTTACCCTGGAAGATGCTGAACTCCCTCAACTGTCTGTGCTTATTCTGTATCACTAGATCAGCCCTACAATTTTAACACAGAGGACCAAATGTATCCCATATGTGAATCTTTCAAATGCAGTGAAACTAGGCTGAGGGTGAACCTGGCTATCAACAGCTTTTTAGATCTAAATATCAGGGTCGTTGCTTAGATCCTTTAGTCCTTGATGTAGGTGTCTTACAACTCAGGAAAGGAGCAGGTCTATTTAAATATTCAGGGAGCAAGCAGTGCCTGTGAGAGTAGCAAGAGGCTTCCTCCTTTAAATGGGTAAAGGGTCAAAGAATTCCAGATGTAGAGAGGGAAAGGAGGAGAGAAATCTGCTGTGGAAGAGGGTACATGGCAAAATGCAAAGAAAGACGTTTCAGGAGGACAAAAAGCAGGAAAATATCAAAAGTGTCTACTGCTAAAAATCTAAGAAAATTACTTTTTTTCATAGAAAAATGCAGCAGTAATGCAAAATACCATCGCTCTGCCCAGCCTTTATGGCCCCATTTCTGGTTATAAGGAATCAGAACTCATCTTCATACCACTCAACCCTGTTTTGTTTTCGTTTGTTTTTTTTAAAACTTCCTTCTCCCTGCCCCCTGGATGTTTCAAGTTATGGAATTAGTTTTAGTACTTACACACAAGTACAGTAAAGAAAGAATCAAGGTAATTTTCCTCCTTTCTCTCATTATCAAATTATTATTCCTGTGGCTTTCTACACCTTTATTTGAGTGGGAAAAGTGTCCAAGTCTCCACTAACTGTCTGTGCTTCCCACTAATCCATTACTGTGTGTGGGAGGGAGCAAGTGGCTGTGGTGAAAATGAAGTCCAGACTCGATATATAGAGATATAAAGTGGATTTGTAGTTGCTTTTATGAGGACCTATCTGAGGAAAGCTTTGGACTTTTAATAGAAGGAGCGAGCATTTTCCTTTGTACCAATGTAACTTTAATCTGCTCAAGGAACTTTCTTAGATTTTTTTCTTAAAATGTAACTGTGGAGCCTTAGAGGATATAACATTTAGAATTCACATTCTACCTGTTTCAGAAAACATGGCAAGCTGTTTGTCTCCCAGTCAGAGACAAATGGGAATGGCTGCTGGCATACCGAGGTGTCACACTGAAGGAGACAGTCTGCTGGCATAGCTGGAGCAGCAAGAACTAGGATTGCCAAGGAATTCACTTGTTTTGGATCCATCATAAGGCAGGTCTGGGTGACTTTTGTAAAATTTTTTTTAAGTACGTAATTTCCTGTCATGAAGGCATTTGCAGCATTTTTAAGTAAAACATTTAAATGTACATCATTGGAACTGTCAGGCCTGAAGAGCCCCAGGGAGAACTTTTGTTTAAGCCAAAGCTTTCCTACAACTGGTAACTCCTTGAAGGTGTAACATATTTGTCGGATGATCACATTTCCCTCGGGGTTCTCTTAGTAGGAGACATGGGGCTCTTTAAGATGTGGTGAAAGGCAATGAAATACTTGGCTTCCTGGGAAAGTGCTCATCCTTCAGCACAGCACTAGCTGCAGCATCTGTGGCTTGTACAAACAGCTGCCCAAGTTGTGCCCCCATCTATTGCCTTTGTTGAGCTGCTAGATTTACACTCCTTCAAAGCAAACACCCTTTCCTCATCTCAGAGCTGGCAAATAAAGTAGTCTGTATGTATGGAGGCAAGTTATAGATACCATTGAATTGGCTGCAGTTTCAATGACCAGTTTGTAATCATAGTCCAAACTAACTAGGCTCGTCTTTTGAGGAGAGTAAATGACTTTCCATTATAATGCATCTATGAACACTGTTAGAATTAAACACCGGAAAGTCATCAACTTGCTCGGGTCCATTTCAGTTACTGTTAAATATGTTGTTTGGATTGTTTGTAAAAGTCTCTAGAATTGCCTCATCTTTCAAAAGGACATTTATGGAGTGGTTTGATATATTTGAAAGGGCATAGCTTTCGTAATTATTTCAAAGCAACCATCACTCTCTGAACAGACTTAGCATCTACTAGAATAATTGAAATAAAAAGAAAACACTGTTATAATCCTCTAAAAGCTGTCATGAATAGCAAGAAAGCTGCAGCACTGATATTATAACCAGATGTGCAGGACAGAAACTATTTCCAGCAAAGTCTTGTTCTGTCTGTGCATTAGAAGGCAGAACATTGAGCTACGCTGTGCTCTTGACCTCTGAATAAATATGCACCCAGTGCTCTTTCTCCAGACAGCACTTTTCCAACCACATCAGGAAAAGTTACCCGACTTATTTACTTCTGCTTTCAGTTTCTGCTGACTACAGCTCTGTCACACTTTATACACAAAACGTATGTTAGTACGATCCAGGTTTTAGCATGGAAGCCCTTATGGAGCAGGATTGTAGATGGTTGGTTTGTTTTTTAGAATCAGTCATATCTAAAGACAGAAATATGAATTTTTGCAGCAAGTTGTGTTGGCAGGTGAGTTGTGCAGCCTGTACAGTTTGTGTTGTCCCATGACAGCCTGCAATGCATCGCAATTATGAAACGTGCATATTATACTGTAAAGCTGAGGGAAAAGAGTATTTTATGTGTGTAAAGTATGTAACATGTAAAGCATGTGCTGTACATACATATGCCTAGTGACAAGTGGGTAAACTGTTCTGTATCAGCTTCCCCTGCAGTGAAAGAACCCAAAGGACTTAGGTGCCCAGATCCTAAGAAGTCCAAAGAGGGTAAATTTCCTGCTTTGTTAATGGACTTTAAACAGTCCCAAAACGATAAACTAGAACTTTACTGGACTGTGTAAACCCATGCTCCTATGTTAGTGGGAGCTAACATTTTTTGTAAGAGGAACTGGATGCCTGACCCCCTAAGCTCCTTGATCATGTTGTTTATATTGAAAAGTTCTACGTGGTCTTGGAGAGACGCTTTTGGCATGTACAGTTTTTCCAGTGCAATATCTGGATATGAGAAAATGTCAGTGGACTTGCTTTCTTCTTTAGCTAAGGCTGTGGTGAGTATCAGATGAAAAGTAGTTTGTGAGGGCAACACCATCAGACCTCGTTTTCTAGAAGAGCAAGACCCTGGGTTTCACAGGCATCGCACTTATTAGATTTTGAAAGCACTAGATCTTTAATTAGTGCTTGTCTGTCTGTTTTCTCTTCCTTGACTCTTGAAAACATAGACAACATTTTAGAGTCACCTTCTGTACAACTCATTCAGCACATTTTTCTTTCAGTATGATTAGTTTAGAAAATAAGTAAGTGCAGAGTTTGTCTGGGAGGAGATGAACTCCCCACATATCTGCACAGTCAGCCCAATGTGATTATCACTGGAACTGACATCAGGCAGCCAGTATCTCATCAACAAAGGGTTTTCCTGTTTTCCTCCCCTTTTCAGTGTTCATTTGATTTCCAGTGAAATACACTGAGAAGACCAAAAGGCTCTGTTTACCTGCTCTGCTCGTGTGTGCTGTCTTGTACTCTCCTGGACACTTACAGAAGTGGAATAAGCAGCCTAATGTCTGGCCTGCTCAAACTTTGTACCTCAGCTGAGAAAGCCCAGAGCTGTTACTCCTTGGAACAGTCTTTTTGGGATGTCAGACCCTGCCCACTCACACTGTGGATTGCTTTAACTTCTGCCAGATGGCAGAATTTTCTTTCACTATGAGCTTGCTTTGAATTTAAATTAACAATCTAGAGGCTGCAAGCTCACATGTCAAATATATCGAGCAGTTTTAAAGATGTGTTTTCTAGTAATGTATTTTCATATTTGAAATCATAATGTGTGGTTATGGCAGCACAAGCCATAAGAATACAGCCTATCATTTCTAACTGTTATTATGGGGAAGAGAGTTACCATCTTAGGCTGGGTATTTAAGAAGAAACAGTGAGTGAGAGCTAGAAAGAACCAGATTTAGCAAAGTTAGACTTGGCTGTGTCTAACTGCTGAATATCAGGCTTTACAGTGTATACTTTATAATGTCTTTTACCTTCAAAACACCTATGAAACTTGAGCCTTAGTAAATAATTAATTGAAAATAGCGTTTAGTGAAGACACTTACCTTTCAACATGCTTTAAGCTTACCTAGCACAGTTGGGCATTTCATGCTGTAGTCCTCTGAGCCCTGCATCCAAAGCAGCTGGCAGAGGCATGCGGACATATAAACTACTTATGCTGTTCCTTTATCTGTGAAAGAGTACCTCAGAGCTGGAGAGGATTGAGCACAAGGCTTGTGATAAATTTTAGCTTTGTTTGCAATTTTCTGTGGTGCAGTGAACCAGAATGGAGACTCTTCTGGGGCAGTGTCCTTAAGTGTTAGCTGTGACTGTTTAGTCTTCAAAGGGTCTCAGGTAAAGCACAGACTGACTCAGTAAAACTGAACCACCTTTTCTTGAAGTGTTTTTCTGTATTGCAAATGGAAATCTGGTGTATAACTGGGCCAACTTTAAACCACCTTGGTTGGGCACTAAGAGCAGCACAATGGCCTTGGTAATGAAAACCAGAAGGTTTTCAGATGAGTTTTGCAGCCCACTCTGAACTCCACTGCTCCTGGTGGAACTCTCTGCAGCTCATGAACTGGTTAGCCTAGAGCAAGCGCATGGGGTGGCCTGCCAGTCAGACTAATACTTTTGACTGCAAGGTTGGTGTACCTTAAGAAATTATCTACATAATTTTTGCGTTATAGTTGTTAGAAACAGACTGACTTCTTGATGGTTCTATATGGATTGCTTGCATCTTTCCTTTCTAGCAAGAGTTTCTTTTGTGTGTGTTTATGCTTTCTGCTGTGTTTTAAAGTCTGAGAGATTTTTCATCCACCAATTTCAAAGCATGTCGATATTATGCTGCCAAAATGCAGAGCTTGAAGCGCAGAGTAAGGAAGTGACTTACTGCAGCCTTCTTAACAGCTTTTAACAGCTCACAGGTCTCCTAAATCTCAAGCCAAAGCTCTGTCTGCTAGGCTACTCTGCATTTTCAGATTTTGTATAGATACAGCAAGTACAGATTAAAAAGCCTACACCAGAACACAGGATTAAAAGGCGATACGCGAAGTACAATATTCTCCAAGTATTTGAAGGGAGGGAAGCAGTTGGAGGGTGACAGTCTGTTCCCTGGCAACTTCTGACATTTGTGTTAATTCTCTGTTGGAATGAAAAATAAGCCTTTTGAACTCTCCATGTAAATTGAACTGGTGAAAAACCTGTTTTCAGATTTAAACCAGACCATAGGAGCATCTGGGTTCATGGAGGACTGTGCCATTTGTCCTGGATCAGATAGTTGTTATGTGGCTCTGGCACATGGAGTATGCTCGTCCAGGTTCCTCGTTTATTTAATTCTCACAAGAACAGAGTACGTTCTTAAAGCATACTCTGACTGTATTAGAGCCACAAGCCACTCTGCATAGCTGTTACTACAGAGTCGAGGTTTGTTAGGAGGTAGGACCATTTATGGGCTTTACGTTTAAGGAAAATTTCCTGCTTTCATCTTTCTTCATCGTCTTTTGACCATCTAAGGAGTAGGAAACTGTATAACCTCTGCTCCTCTTCTCTATACTGTTTGGCAATAGACCTCATCATCCAAGTAACTTGAGCCTTGATCTAGTCAGGCATTCATAACTAAATAGGTATGAATATCTATTCACAATTGGGAGGCATTCAGTCTATTCACAGGTTTAAAGTAAAGTATGAGTTATGTACTCTGTTGGATTGAAGCACAGACTGGCTGATGTCACAGGTGAAAGTTGTCATATTGCAGGTTATGTCCCTCGAGAGAAAAACAAGAAGAGCTTTCTTCCCTTTGTTTTTTCCTCCATTCATTTTTAGTGCTCCACAACCTTTCCAAAGTCTGCAGGTCTTGACTGCATTGCAGTTGTGCTTCCTGGTGGCAGAATTGCCTGAGCTATTGTGTGATGTTTAGTTAAGTTGCAAGATGTCTCAGTTTGTTTTCAAAGAGTACATACCTAAGTGAGACAGAATAACATGTATTGATTTTTGGGCAGTTTGTAAAAAGGCTTCTTGGTCTCGAGTACATGAAAGCAGAAATGAGGCATTGTGTGAAGTTAAAAGCAGAATGCATTCTTTCCAAAATCAGAAACTGCTGATAGTTCCAGATGGTATGCCAAAAAAGTTTTATTAGTCTTCCACAGGCTTTTTCCTTTTTCCAGATCCCCGCAAAATGGAGAGGCCTCTCCCTCAGATTTTCTTGCCAAGTTTAAATATGAATCTACTGTTTATCCAGATTGCATTGGCTTTAGCAAATGATTTGCACTGCTTAGTTCCCTTTTGTCCAGCACATCCAATTTAGTGCCTGTTGAAGTGGAGTCAGGCGTTGCTGGTGACGGGCATTTGTTGAAACTTGCGTTTTAGGAACCAATTCTTTTAGGAACAGCAGGTAGGAGGAACGGACCCTGTTAAGTGACATCTGTGGACACACACACAAAAAAGCTTTTTTCTTAATTTGATCTGCTTGAGTGCTATTTTGGATCATTTGATCACCACTTCTTGTGCCAGGTGACAGCTGTGTTAAGAGGACGACTCAATTTTCTTGTTTGTTGTGCACAGGTCCTTTCCCAAGGGCAGGTATTTCTCTATGAGATATAAGATAATGGATATCAAGTTGAAAGAGGTTATATGACAGTAATTGAAGCAATATGTTGGCCTGGCATATTTAACTATGAGATTTTAGCTGCATATTGTTTTAAAAGCAACTGGACAGAAGGAGTAGAAATTGAAGCTGTTTATTGATTTCATTCTTCTTTTCCTTAGGTTTAAGGAACAGAGCATTAGTGGAAGAAGTGGTATTATTTCTGGCCTAGTATTTGCATATCAAAAGATGACATTTTAAAACAGAATCTTTAAAATATGCTGGTGGTTTCAATTCTCTTTGCCATATGTGAAATTGGAGGAATGTGCAGAGCTATGTTTCATTAACTATTCAGGGAAAAGTAATTTGTCTAATGGGCCTTGAAAATGCTGTGGTTCAAAGTAATTTGGGTGTTTAGGACCCAGCAGTAGTGGCCAGTGGCTCACAGGTAGAAGGCATGGTAATCTGCAGACCTGCAAGCATTTGAGTTTTGCTTTTTAGTTTTAATATTTTTCCCATTATTTGAAAATTTTAGACAAAGAAAAGTCTTCTCTCCCCAGCTTCTGAAGAAGATCACTGGAATTTAGGCAGGGCCTTTCTTATTAGTGTTACTTTCAACTCTGTTGAGATTTTTTTATCCCATAAAACACTGAAGATTCATTTTAGTTGCAGCATAAGAAAAAGTGGTTTACCCCCAATCCTCTATAAAAATCAATATATCTTTCTTGAGATTTCTTCTGACTTGTAATGTGAATTTGTCAATTTAGACATTGCAGGGAAAAACTGGTTTAAAACACTAGAGATGTGAATCCAAGACAGCTGTAAAAGTTCTCTTAATCGATTTTCCTTTTTCTCTGTTCATTTCAGAAAGCTATAGATTGTAAATTTATCCTCACTTCCTGAGCCATACAAACCCTAAGCTATTTCAGACAGAAATGAACAAATGACTTGTGTTTTAGCATCTTGTACAATGAAGCCCTTCCCAAATCCAAGTTAAGTTCCATACCGTTCTCTTTTTTTTATTATTTAGAAGTATGTAAAGGGCCTTTGTTATGCTGTGTACTGTAGAGACACAGAATAAAGAGAGAGCCTGTGTTCCTGAAACCAGTGGTTGAAGTATCGATACCAAACCACCTGGAGAAGAAAGGCAGAACACTATCTGCTGAATTTTATAGAGAGAAATGAATCCCTGGAAAAGAGAGAAAAGGAAATATTTCCAAAGGGATGAAGGTAGAGTTTTTATGCTTGCCATTGTAATAGCAGTAGAACTTTGAGTGACACTCAGGTACTACAAAATGACTTGCAGCTTTTAGTGGACTGACGTTTGTAAGCTCTGTGTGAGGTTGATGTGTGGTATTGTGTCCTCCTTCTCCTTCAGCAGTGCTGGATCCCACATGTGTCCAATCTGTGCTGCTTGTACTCTTTGGATAGGTACCGTGTGTTCTGCCTTGAGCTTTCACATGCTATTTTCAGGCAGAAGACGTTCATCCAGAAGGTGTGATGTCAGATGCTCGGCAGCTCAGGCTATGATGTCATCCTGAGCGCACTGCAGCAGCTAGCACAGAATATGCATGAGATGTGACAAGCTGTTAGATGGTGGCTCCCACGCTCTCTTACACTTGTAAGTCCTGAATTGCAGAACCGTATGATAATTCTTGCTATGAGTGAAAGAAAAAGACTGTTTTCTTAACTAATAAATCGTAAGAACCTTACATAATTAGCAAGGTAAGAGAAGGTGGCCCTTTCAGGGGAATGACTGTCTTCATAAACACAGGTCTGCTTTCATATGGAAAGCAAATGTCTGGAAACCGCCCACTCCTTTGTTCTCTTTCTGTCTTCAAGAAACATGAAGTGTGTCACTTCAGTGCTTCTGCTTCCTCTTCCAGCTCTTCAGTACTGTATTACACATTAAATTATTTCTCTTGGTCCAGTCCAGACCTGGTCTGCTCTGTAATGTTGCTCTACTCTTTCTGAATAAGAGCAGTTCCAAGATTTTCTTGTTTCCTGACTGAGATGCAGAAATTCACTTCACAGGGAGAGCTAATTACCCCTCATTATGCATGCATGCATGAAAAGCAAAACAAACCCAAAAAATTAGCAATGTTTCTCCTACGTGCTTTTTCCCCCCCCATGTCTCCTCTCTCCCTCCTGCTCTTCAATTATATGCATCCTTTCTTTGGCGTCCGTTCACTGATTTTCAATGTGCCCTTGGCCTAGCTTACTTTCAACATCAGACAAGCCTTGTTTTCCCTGCACTACCTCCAGTAGCTGAGCTCCCTCCCAAATTGAGAAATACATTCCCAGAAGTGACCTTTAGTAGCAGCAGCAGCATTTTGATCTTCAGGGAAGCCTCCTGTGGCTCCATAACCCGAGGTTTGATCCTATCATTCAATGACACCATCAGAGGGGAGGGAAAGAGCATGAAGCTGACTGAAGTTCAGCATGTCACAGTGCATTAAACAGCTCTCTGACAGTGACAATATGAGCTCTTTTTGTTCTGCTAGAAGATAAATAACTTTCTTACTGTAATTAATAACCCTAACAGTTTGTTCCAAAAAATGGAATAATAATAGGATTGAGTAATCAAAACTATTGATTAATGTATAAGGCCCCTAGAAAAGGTATAGAACAGTTTTAGCACAAAATGTTTTGTCCTTCTGGGCATGGTTCCAACAGAGACTGTAGTGATGATTGAACAATAGGATTATTGTAGAAACTCATTGTTTTCAGAATGGAAAAAAATTTAGTGCATTTTTTTTTTCCTTTAGCAATTCATTCATCAAATAAAAAATACATTTTTGAACAGTGGCATTGCATCCACCATTCTTTCTGCAGCTGGGCTCAGCACTCACACAGAACTCCTATTGGCAACACTGGTGTTTCTGTGGTGCAAATTAAAGGAGAATTTTACCCTGAAAAGTAAGATCCTGGAGTCTTCGCTTGTTTTTTATGCGAGGAGAAGTACTGATGATTTCAGGAGCAGTACCTACCACCTCCACCTCTTTTGTGCTTGAGTACTCTTTCTTTGCTTTGCAAAATGGAAATCTTGGAGCAGGAGGTGTGGAAGGAAGAGATTAATTTCCTTGCAGTTTAAAATAATTCTAAAAAAATTCTGTGAAATCTTAACTCATAGGCCTAATAGTCTCTATAATAAATAATGCTTTGGGAAACAATAAATTGTGTAATGATAGTTCTGCTCAGATTGGCTAAATCATTACGTGTTGCAAAATGTCAGCCACTGAGGAAATCATAACTAAGCACACTGCAAGCCTGCAATCTTGTAATAGCTTGATATTGTAAAAGGAAAACTAGGAGTAAAAATATTTCAAAGATGCTAGAAGGAAGAGGCTAACAACTGTCTCTTTTTTTACATTTTCAAATTTACCTGTTTTCCCAGGAGAGCATAAAAACATAATCAATCAAAACAAGACTTTTGTAGATCCTGCTGTGATTAATCTAATTATTTGAGAGAGATCACATGCATTTGCTGTTGATATAAACAACAGTTTGATTGAAGTATCAAAGGTAAATCAATAGGCCCAGAATGTGGATCAAAAAATTATAAGTTAGGACGCTTAGAAT
>Ga0181612_100362_pt1 | contig 13468 bp, 13 predicted proteins | sample HoacroProtozoa21_FD_119630 | JGI IMG/M metagenome (GOLD analysis project Ga0181612, IMG submission 119630) | Hoatzin crop microbial communities from Cojedes, Venezuel. Combined Assembly of Gp0051906, Gp0051904, Gp0051908 | reverse complement strand
TTTTTTCCCTTTCTCTTTCCCTTCTTTTTCTTCTTCTCCTTTGTTTCTTTCTCTTTTCCATTCTCTTACTCTTTGTCTTTAATATAGCAACATATAGAGAAAACGATTTATATCTCAAATAGGCCTGTATGTCTTTTTCGCTGTAATTTGAGATTTAGACCTACAGCAAATCCACTTGATTTTTCAGCTGTAATTTCCCAGGTGCTTCCTGCTTGTGTCTTTTATCAGTGCTGGTTAAATATTTGAAAAATACACTTGTAACCATGCAGATATCATGGAATTAAAGGTAACTTTCTGCACAAGCAAAGTAAAGCAGTTTGGGGAATATGTCTGCCAATAAATTTCAGTTAGATGAATGCTGTACTGTTTTTATGTATCTCTGGGTCAAATTATGATCTGCTTATATGCACTTACCTGGCAGTTCCTTGCCTTCGTAAGGGCAGGATGGACAGAAAGGTCTTGGTAAGCTAGAAATCTGCTTGGTCTCTGCTGCCTACATACATCAGCTGAGCTAACGCCAAGAAGGAAGCGACCTGTTCCATTCGGAGCTATGCTGTGGTCTCAGTTCTTTTCCTGCAGCCTTGCAGAAGTGTGTGCGTTTGGCCTGTTTCGCCTGAGACCTCTTTAATCCAGATTACTTGCTGACCAACAACAACTGATTATCTGAAATAAATGTAAATATTACTCTCTGCATTTGTGGTTTCCCTAAGGCTAATGCCTAGATTAAAACATAAGTGTTTGTACTCTGGGAGAAAAGGTTTATTCAAAACTAGGAGAGCATGTATCTAGTACGAACATATCCCCGGCAACAACTGTTTATGCTGTATTTGACTATTTGGACAGCCACCTGTGTTTATATTGATTAATCTTTTTCTAATGAAGTTTTACCAATCTTCTTCATCCTCAGATCTTGGCTAATATTTTCACCAGCAGAAGTGTTCATTACGTGCAACCAGGACCGAAGACCAGAGCTGGGCGTGGTGCTCCCTGGAGAGCACACGTGGAGCCTGTGGATGCAGCCACCAAAATGCTCTGCTCAGGACGAAGAGGAGAGGCCACACGTCTCTCTCCTCCTTTCCTGACCTCGCATCCTGCGTACACCAGCTCTGGCCCTGGCTGAACCCTGCCCTTTGACTCACTAGTGTGGCGTAAAGCTGTGTAGGTTTTGCTGTTGTTTGTTTAGTTTTCTTCCGTGTTGTTGAATTGGGGTGGTTCAGGTATGAAGTCAGCGCATGAGTGCCAGTGTCACCATCAGACACAGAGTGGGACTATGTGGTGGCAAGGGCGTGAGGGATGGCTGGGCCTTCCAGCTTTTGGGATCACAATTATGTGACTCCTTAGGACTTGTGAAACCAAACCCTTGGGGCAAAGGGATCATAAAAACAGCACCCTCAGCCAGCATCTTCTGCAGGGAGCTCTGGCAGCCTGGCACCAGGAGGCATGGGGGGCACAAGGGTGGCTTAGAGATCCCACCCCTGCTCCTTTGCCCAGGACGAAGGGAGCCTGAACTTGCTTTGCAGGGGATCCAGTCTCTGTTTTCATATACATTTCGGTGACTCCCTCATTTCCATGTGAGTGCCTGACACATTAAGCAGCGACACTACACACCCTTTCCCTGGCTCCATAAATCCCGCCTTTGCCGTCAGCGACGGAGGTGGAGGGCATTCGTAGTCAGAGCTGCTTCATAACAATCGTGGATCCATCCTCCATGTGTGTGCCTGCTCTAAGGAAGCCGCTGTGGCAGGCCCTCAAGTCAAACAAGCGCCTTATTTTCGGGTTGTGATCAAGCCCAGACATGACAAGAGCATCAGGGACGGTCCTGGGCACGTGGAGGCGCAGAGCTGGCGGTGTTTAGAGACTTGTGAAGTCAAACGGGAAGGTATGGATTTGCAATGTTGAGTGCAGGCATCTTAATAATACATAAGTCTTTTGTTAGTCACTCAAACCTTTCATTAGGTCAAGCCCTAAGCAGCTCATTAAGTTGTAATCGTACAATCAGGAAGCCAAAGCAATGTCACGTAGAGCCACTGCCCCCGCATTGTCGCTGCTGAATAACTGTGGGAGTGCGGTGAGCCATCCTCAGCCACCTGGAAACCATTCCTGCAGACTATTTCATGGCTACTCAGATCTAAGCTGTATGTTCACCATTTGCAAGTGTTGGAGAATCAGCTTTCCAATTCTGCCCAATTTTCTTGAACATTTGGTTTATTGTTTGAGCAGCTGTCTAATTTCTTCAGCTTAAATTGATAGTTGTATCTAGACAAGAAAAAATCTAGTACAAGTGGCTTATTTTACAATTTTTTGTATATTAGGAACAAATCCTTTATGTACTTGAGGTGGAAGTGGACTTGATGAAGAAACAGAAGTCTCCGAGCATCAGCAGCGGGCAATAGCAGTTTGTTATTAAAAATATCCAGTAACAAACAGCTGCAGAGAGGGAGGTAGAGTCTATATCAGGAAATTGTTGGAAGATTGCAGCCAGGGAAGAGGAAGGCTGGGTGCAGGATTAGCAAATGAATTCCCCTAACTCCTCTCCCACAAACATATCGGTGGACTGTGGATGACCCTGGTTCTGGCAGGGAGAGGCGGCACCCAATAACCCTACGCCTCCACCCTGCTCCCTTCGCTCCCAGTGATGCCCCCGGCCCCGGAGAGCAGGGCTCCTGGCTTGTCCTGCCCTGCGGCAGCTCCCAGCTTGGGCAGTGCTGGGATGCAGGAGCATCGCCTCCGCCTTCGGCTTCTGGGCTGAATGGCTCCTCCTAAGCTTATGCACTTGCTGTTATTTCTACATGTTCTTCCCATCCATCATTTTTCGAGGAAGTGGATGTGTTCTGATCCAAATGCTTTGGTGTATTTTAATAACACTTCCATTCATTTACTGCTTAATAAACGAACAGCATAATGAGTATGTCCAATACAGGAAAGAGTTCAAGGGGGTTGTTGACAGTAGGATAGACTTAGAAGAAATAGTGTGTGTACAAGAAACAATTTACTTTGGCACATTTTTAGGTATGTTGCCTCCTATTACAAATGATGCAGTGATGCCATTTAGAACGTAAATGACTAATCAAATATGATTACTGATTTCTTCATTTTCATTAAGCCTGAGGCAATGAAATCTACCTTCTGTAAAACAGAACCATGAATTCCAGATGCATCCCATACCGCCCAGGCAGGTGAAGAGAGAAGGCACCTCTATGATGAGCATATATACTGGAAGCCTGCGTCTCTTGTTCCTATGCAGGGAAATTTTGCTTCAGGATGAAGTGCTCACTAGTTCAGATTTGAGATGATGAACCAGGTCTAAAATGTTAAACCTATTGATTAGAATAAATATGTACATGTTGAAAACTTAGGTCAGCAGATCAGCTGGACAAGACTGGCACTGTACCACTGCAGCACTATAGAGATGAGGGTATAAAAATGGGTCTTGTTGTCTGGAAAACTTTAAATTACAGCCCCACTCAGAACAATAGTCTTTTCTTCATGATTTCCTGTAACGTAATGTCATCTATAGCCATAGCAGCATGGGAGCAATAATAATACAGATTACTAAGTGCAGCATGAATTAATTTCTGACCAACTGTGTCCTCATATGAAAGTGCTCTTGGAGGGGAAAAAATAGATCAATAGGTAAAACCCAGTGCATCTGCACAAGGCCAGCATGCTTGGGCTGCCCGTGCAGCCTCAGGGTTGTGATCCAAATCCTCTCTCCGCACGTGACTGGAGTGAGCTCGGGGCTGCTGTGCTGGGCTTCCCAGAGAAGAAGAAAGCAATAGGCTGCCAGACTCGTTGCAGCTGAGCTGCAAACAGGTTCCTTCAAGTGCCGAGCCCTCCTGCCTGGCTGGCTCCCAGCCGGCCGTGGGCGAGTGAGGAATGGGGGCATGGGGTGCACGTCCTGGAGGTGGAGGGCAAGCTGCCGGGCAAGCTGCCAGGGCTCAGGGTCTGGACTGTCCATGTGAAAAAACATTTTATGGAAGCGTCTGGGTGCTGGTGCTGTGTAGTTGTCCACTTCTTCAGCAGAACAGCAGCACAGACAGGCATCGTGGGGTCCCGGGGGAGCGGCAGTGCACCCCACCTGAGCTGAAGGGGCCGTGAGAGGCTTGTACGGGTTCTCTGCACCCCGAGTAAGGCCAGGGTGATTGCGAGGACAGCCCCGGGTGACCTTGCCAACAGTCTGTCCTCTGGCTTGGTCTGCGTGATGCAATTAATGCGAAATCACAGTGCGGTCAGCCCTGCCTTGCCTACAGCTACATTGCACAGCGCCTGCGAGGGGCACGGCGGCGTGTCCCCGTGAAACCTGCCGTTCCCCAGCACACCGAGCCCCCCGCGCAGGGGTCCATGGCCTTGCTCCCATCTCTCACGGGCTGCGCGGGGCGGCTGGGGAAAGCATTTCTGTGTGTGCAGGGGCACGGGTGGCGAGGGCTCCTGCGCATCCTCCCGCCCCAGCCCTGTGCCCACGCACGGCCCGATGCTCACGGTGCAGATGGAGTTTGAAAACACACAGGTAAAGAGACCAAAATAAACCATGCTCTCTAGTACCCATAGAACTCTTCAGTTTAGTCTAAAGCACTCAGCCAAACCACAATATTTTGAGAAAGAGAGTAAATATAAGTACTCACGTCCTTACAGCCAGTAAAACAAAATAAAATAAACGCAGCAGACAGCCAGTTATAATGGACAAACAGTCCTTTGGGGAAGACTTTCCCAAGCCAACCATTAAATTCAATAAAATTTTCCCTGCTCTCCCTGGGCTCCAAAAGAAATGGTAGAGCTCAGGGGATGGCAGGGGAACTGAAGAAATGAGATAAAAAAGCTACAGAAATTGAATTTCCTCATAGAGTAATTCTTCCATATGGTGTGTAAACTTTCCTTACCTCAATAAATACTCTGGGGCACACAAGTTTTTATATTTTCAGTGTGTCTCTGATGGTAACCTTTGCCTGTGTTGTGCCAAGAATCTCAGAAAACAGCTAGTACATTTACATCTTACACACCGTCTTGAGCCGGACAGCAGCTGAGAACCACAAAACCCTTCCAAACATGTGAAAATACTCTAGTCTTAAAAAAAAGAAAAATAAAAACAAACCAAAGCAAACACCCACGCACACACCCCCAAGGCCCAACACAAGCCACCAGCTCTGGCTGCAAATTATTTTAAATAGATAAAGAAAAAGATCTTTGGACTTTTTGGTGACTTGACCATAAACACCTCTGCCTCTGTCCTTGTCACTGCTTAATTGATTCTGCCTGGACAGGCCACATATAAGCAGAAAATGAAATAATGAGGCAATGAGAAAGTGTTTTGGACACTGAAGTTGTAAAATACCAACCTAAGTATCAGTTATAGTAGCACTATGGAGTACGTTCAATATATATAGTTCTATTCATTGCTGGAGTCTCCCATGAGGTAGGTATACTTTATATACAGCTACATTTAGGACAAAGAAATTACAATGTGCCGCAGTTAGGAGACTTGCCTTTGATCAAGAAGCAATTCATTATCAGAGAGGAAATTCAACATAAAGCTCCTGATTCCACTGCTCCCACCCACTGTCTAAAGAGGAGGATAAATATTTTTACATTCATAAAATAAGAATTAAAATTCTTTTTCTTCAGGTGCTTTTGACATCTCGAAAGTGTTAAAAATATAAATCCAGCCCTCCATTTCTTACTTTACCTAGAATCTAAATGAACAAAAAAATCCATCCCTTAGCCACTAACCCCACATATGTGTTACACAGCAGCATAGGGACTAATAGCATCTGCTCCTGGCAGGTGGAGATGGGTAAAATCTTAGCTTCTTGCGCTACTAGACCGTCCTTCGTTTTTAATCTCACTTTTTTCTCTATTGAATGACCAGCTCAAATCAGATGAATTGCCTTGAAAGGAATTGATTTATTTTTGCTCCATGAGACTCTTATAAAGATCTTTCCATCCTTGAAAGAAAACAATCATCTAAACAGAATCAAAAAACAAATAGCAGAGCATGAGCTGTGATTTATTCAGTTCAGCATAGGAGAATCAGTTTTTCACTCAGAACTGAAGGTGGAGAATTTAGAACCGAATTTGCTCCTTTCATTCAAAGACAAGACCGTGAATCAGTACTTGTTTACATATGGTCTGTCTTACTATACGTTCTGTAGAGGAAGTGCTTTCACCCACGCATTGCTCCACCTGACCTGTTCTTGTTCAGATTTTGTGTAGAAATGTTCTTGACTTCAACAGTAACAGTAACTAAATAAAGTTTTGTAATATTTAAATTATTTCATCAAGAGCGTCAATTAAAAAAAAGATACTTTAAAGTTAACCTGCTGGGAAGAAAGAGGATAAAATTCATCACCCATATAGATTTATTTTCTTTTTTTCACTCTTCAGAGCAGCATTCAGTCCTGCATCCCTGGAGCTAATCACCTTTAAGAGAACTTTGCTATCCCCTCACTTTTACTGGTAAAAATAAAGTCTTCTATCATAAATGAAGACCAGCATAAACTGAATCACAGACGTCATCTTATGATTATTGCTACCACTGATAATGAAAAAGTTCTCGGCCTACTAGAACAAATCCTGCAGCCTTTTAAGTTGCCTGCATGAATAATCTGTGATGCCCCTGATTTTAAATCTTTACTAACATTGTCTCCCAGTTTTGAGAGCCTTGAGAATTTGACAGGGCAGTTTCAATTTATTGCAGCCGAAAGATCTTTGCAAGACCAGGAATAAGAAGACTCCTTATCTAAACGGCAAGGAGGAGGTGGCTCCAGGCCAGCTGCCTGCTGAGTTTGCAAACCCTGCAGCAGCTGATGGTGCTTACAGGAGCTAAAGCCCCTTCTGCGCTGCTTCTCTCTCTCTCTTCCCCTCACGCACCATCTCTGCTTGGTGACTAAAGACAATATTCTCAATAAAATGTTGTCATTGAAGTTACAGGAAATACCGCAGAACGAAAGGTCAGAGTACATTTTTGGTCCACTGACCTGAAAATTCAAACCAAATCAAGCTGATTCATTTACGGTATGAAGAGATTTATGTTGCCGGTGCTGGCTGTGTGCGTACTTCTGCAGTCCTCCTAACCAAGAAAATGCCATCACCTTCATAGCTTGGAATAGCATAAGTGAATTTTACAACTGGCACACATATGTGCAACAACATCCCTCAGATATAAAAACAGTTATAGTCAGGAGGAAAATGCTTTTTGTTATTATTTTAAGAGAAGTCATTTCCTTTATTGCAGTCATTGAAGAGTGTACCAGAAAAGGTGCTTGTGCCATCTACCTAAATTCCTTCCATCTCACAGGAACAAAACAAATGGGAAAATAGCTTTGGGGAAATGTACGAATAAAGGTAATATTTAAATAATTAGGTTCTCCGGAATGCTCTCCAAAGTCTTTTTCCCACATTAGTGAAAAACATACCACCTACTTGTGGCAGCCTACAGATGAGAGCTGTATTAAGAGACGTTTAAATCAAGATGTGATTCCAGCAGTTTCCACCTTCCCCTACTTTGGAGAGCACTCTTTTGGGATGGACTGAGATTACAGGAGTTGTGATAAATCTACAATTGTAAAACGCTGTATAGAATGTTTAGACTATTTATTATCTATTAGCAGAACATGGCCTTTGAAAGAACTGAACTTAACCCAAGGGGAGAGACACAGCTGTCCTGCAAGATTTGGGGAAAACACAATATTTTACATCGACTGCTCTACGATGCAGATGTAATGGAAAGGGTTGGAGCAGAGGCATGTTTTTAAATAGAGATATCCCTGGAGAGACAGGATTCTTTGGGCCACAATATTCTGGCATCGATGCTTGAGGACAGGGGTCAGCAAACCTCCAAAGCTCTTCTTCTACAGATGGTATCTGTAGAACAGATAAAGTGTAATGCACCCGCATTTGGGCCAGGGGGGTGAGCAAGAGGCGTCCATATGGTAAAAGCTCCTCTTGTGGGTTGAGTGACAAATACCACATGCAAGACCTGCAGCATCATCAGGACAGAGGGGGTTGCAGCTCCGTTCCTTCCCCCACAGCTCCATCCCTGGGCGTGAATGTCAGAAAATAAAGATTGAGCCTTTAAATGTGGTCTAACACAAGAACTGCATTTGGAAAAACTGTTTTTCCAAGAGAACCCTATTAGAATTTTGTTTCGCCAAAGTACAAGGGCAACAGTGTTACAAAAATAAAGGAAGAAAGATGAATTGGAATAAAACATTTGGGTCGAAACATTGAGTTGTTGCCATGACTAAAGGGAGCTAATTTATTTACTTGTACATTCTTTGTAATCTCATTTTCTCCCATGCGACAGCCAATGACTCATCGTTTGTTTACTGATGAAGAAAACACACTTTCTGAAATCCGTACATGAAGGGATCTTCTCCGGACAGTCGGCATTCCTCCCACGCCCAAAAGCGGGCTGAGTCTCCTCCACAGTGCCCGTCCTGCAGCCCCACAGACACCAACCCTCAGCGTCTCGAGACCGGCAGGGCTGGGGGAGGTGGAGGAGCTGCTTCCTGCAAGGACCCCTCGGGGCAGATACAGCGGCTTGGGCTTGCTTGGCTTTCCCAAGGCTGATAGTTCAGAGCCAGCTCTGCTGTGCTCAGTCTACTGTATTTCAGGGCTTGATACACGACAGCTCAGGCAGCGCTACCCAGACATACACATGGGGAGATGTGTGCCTCAGCTTTTCCATCCTCTCTGCTCACCTGCATCCCCATCCTGACACAAACGTGCAGAAACTGACATGGAAAGATATTTCTGGGATGCTTCTTCAAGTCAGCAGACCAAAGAAAAAGATCTCCATTGAAGAAAAGAGGAGAAATTCATAGTTTTTGATGAAGAAAGCCAGCTGCAAGAACTGCTGTGATAATCTGCCTGCTGTGGTAATCTGCCAGCATTTTAGGAATGAGGACTACTCACTTGTAGGTGCGTGATGTAAAAGGCTGCTACTTTACTGTTGTTGATTTGCTTTTTCCTCTTCCATTGCCCATCCTTTGAAGAGACTTGCTCTGCCTCTCGGGGCGTTGTTAGCTGGCGGTGTACACCATCCACCGCGCAGAAGCAAGCGGCCCCAAACGGCGGGGCTTTCCCCAAACCCCAGTGCCTTTCCCCAAACCGCAGATCTCCCTACCATTACAGGTGATGGACAGCTGCCGTCGTTTGATGCAGTGGGCTTGTGTTGTTGTAGACGTCTAGTTATTAAAAAGTAAGAAAATTGCTAACAGATAAACATATGAGATCATTAGCCCTCCCATTAATTAAAAAGAGTGTTTCAATATGAGCAATAATTATCTGAAGTGGATACAGGATACGAGGCTCATAGTGGGACTGAGCAGAGCAGGGAAGCCTTTAATGCCGGGAGGTAACGTTAGTCACCTGGGAAATCCTGAGAGTGCCCTCGAACAGCGAGACTAAGCTACCTGTCTGCAGCTGGAAAACAAACTGTGTCCTTCAGTCTAAGCCAGTGCCTGTTCCCAAGCCCACAAATTCTGCCCGTGGCTTAGCCGTAGCCCTGCCTTTGACAGTTCGCTTCACGGGCCGGTAGCTCAGTTTCAGTAATCACAGCGTCAAACAGAAAAAGAAAGCCCCAGATTCAGAAAAAAAAATGGTTTGGCGAGGTGGTTTCAGGAGGTGAAGGCAGCAGCTCATCACTAGCCTTGCTGGAGCTGTGACCTCAGCTAAGAGAAGGTGAAGGCATCGAGGGGGAACTAAGCCCAGCCGCGCTGTGATATGGACGGCTGCATGGAGGAGACGTTGCTGCCTGCTTCCTCCCAGGCACCAATGCATTTTCAGTTTGAGATCTAGAGTCAAGGCTCTGGACTGCCCCTGCGCAGGGAGCCCCACGTCGCTGGGCTCCGGGCACCCCATGGGGACCTGTGGGCTGGAGTGATGCTGCCGAGGGACAGCAAAACCCCATGGATCTCCTGAGCTGGGTGGTGGACCTTCCCCATCGCGGCTGAGTGCGGCCATGCTGGGCGTCCCCGTGTCCCAGTCACTCCATCGATTTAGCTCTTTGAGTGCTTGTGTCACTGTGAACATTTGCTGTACTGCAGCAATGAAGCAGATTACTAGAAATATTTTTAAGTAACCCAGACTCTGGTATTAACCTTATTGCTGCTTTTGTGTCACAGAACCGAACTGCGAAAACGTGGAGCTCTGCCTGGCACAGCCCTGCAGGAAGGACACCCAGAACGCCTGCAAACCTGACGATAATTGCAAGATTTTATGCATATTCATCTTTGAATCTTTGCTTATATGAAAATTTGGACAGACTTATGATTTATCTGTCTCTAACCTAAAATACTCCAGGGTGATTGTTCAGCTTCTAAAATATTTAGATGCACACACACACACGTGGCCCAATTTTTTAAACGAGGTTTGTATAGCTGTGTGCCTAATTTGTTTGTGCAACTCCTGCGATTGAATGTTCAGCTAGCAAATGGACATGCAGATGCTTAGATCTATTGACACCAAAGTCGCTGCTTCCTCATTTTTTGGTGTAAACAAGTGAAATGTTAATTACAGTCTTCTGTCAGACCCCAAGCAGACAGTAGTCCATGCTGCTTTTTAAAAGGAAACTGGGCCCAGGAGGAAAGAATTCCAGTTGCCCCACCGCTAAATGCATTAAGCCTAAAATAAGTAGTTCTATAAATATATGTACTGAAGCTGTAAGTGGGAACTATTCATAGTGGATGGTCACATTCTTAACCCTCGTCTGAGTCGCTTGTCAGATAACTACTGGAATTCCCAAGTTGCATTTACAAGTGCTGCATTGTATTCCAAAAACACTTGGAAATACAGTCATGCTTACTGTAAAGAGGTACTCCCGAGATTTATTTACTGACTAATGCAAAAAAAAAAAATTAATTAGTGTATTCCTCGAGCACTGGTTAAGTTAAACTTCATAAGGGTTTTACCAGGTACTGTATATAACTCCTAGGGACTGCATCAGAGACATTTGAAACTTGCATTGTAGGGACAGATGAAAATAATGTCATAAACAAGGTTTATATGTAGCCTATATAAAATCATATGGTATTTCTGCATCACTCATTGCTGTGACTCATGTTAAACTGTAGCGTGAACACCACATCACTGCAATACAGCTATTACCTATGAAAGATCCCGTGCCTTACAATGTGCTGTTGTTCCCCTCAGTGCTTAAGAAGCAGTTTTCCAAATTCCTCTCTGTAATTTCGTAGACGTCATTCGTATGGAATTTCTGCTCTAATGTTCACCTTAATCTCTGCAAATTGAATCTCCTCCAGTTACATGAGGTGTAGCTCTTGGAGGAATCCCCTCCTCTCCTTGGCATCTTATTTGCCCTCCACAGCGGTGGGAGTGGTAGAGCTGTGATGCCGTATTTCATCAGGGCGCAGAACTGTCAGCAGGGAACATTCTCTGCTCCCCCTTCAAAAAATGACCCAGCGTTTTCGCAGCTTACCAGCCGATCCAACTGTGTTGGTGTGGGCGCGCTTCCCGCAACGCTCACCCAGAGCTGGGGTTGGTTTCACCCCAAGAAGACAGCCAGCAGAGGAAGCCACAGGCCAGAGCTGCTGTGCCATGGTTTTAAGTGACGATGCATTTACAGACCGATGTGGGGTCTGTTTTTAAATGAAGCTACCTCTACCTACCAAGCCCCGTGTGGGCCACAGGGGATGGAGGCCAGCGACTGACTCGTTTCCTAAGCCCGGTCCCTGCTGCAGTGACTCAGGGTGGCGAGTCTCACCCCGGGTGTGGCATCCTCGCCGGGGACCCCTGCCGCAGCCCTGTGGGACCCCAGGTCTCAGGACAAGCCAGACCTGGGCCAGGCACCCGGGGAGATGCAGCTCTGCAGGGAGGGGAGCTGAGGCTCACCCCGTGGTGCGGTCCCCAATGCATCGGGAGGAAACTGGAGCGCGTTACAGTTTTTCTTTCCTTTTGCCATATATAATTAGCTCTCCTAGCATTTCTTCAGGAGAAATCACTTCCAAACCCTAGAGAAAAAAAAATAAAAGAGCTGCTTTTCTTTTGCATGCACCAGCAGAAAGCTGGCTTCGTCGCTCTAAACGCTGGGAAAAATTGCTCGCAGTGGGAGCAACGAGCACTTGAGAAAGGGAATCCCTCCTGTTTTAGAGGTCTGCTTTGGAGCAAGAGGGACTGCATCTCCGTGCCCGTCTTTCTTCTTCAGCTGTGGAGGGGGTAGCTTGCTCTGGGATAAACCCCTCTAAAAGAGATGACTGAAGTTAGACCGGGATAATGAAGATAACTGGGAGGAGACCTCTGCTTCTCACGCAGCCCAGTTGCTGAGCTGAAGTTCTCTGCCGTGCCTTTTGCTCTAAGTGCTGTAGGTGCCCGTACCTCAGGTTAGCTGATGTGATCTTTGGATGGGAGTTTGAGATGCTATACTGTAACTGAATATAACTATATAACTATATTTTTATATAGTTATAAAAAATATAACTTTTTTGTAATTATTTTTTCCACTGGGGGAATATAGTAGGAACTCACCTAGCTTGTGTGTGAAGATTGGCATCTGAAACCTTAATTTGGAGCTACCGCCTGCTCCCATCTCCTGACTTAGCTGGTTAACCGCCGGTGCCCGCTGCATTTTGAGATGCCTAGGGCCTGTCCCATCCTGCCAGGCCTCCAGCCCGATGCTCCAGAGGGACGTGGGCTTCCTGTGGTTCCTGTGCTTCATCTGTCAGTGCCCAGTGTGTGTCTGCTGTCCCCAGGGACCATCAGGCCAGGCCTATGTGTGAGCAACTGAACGAAGCCCTAAATTGCTGCTGATTATGATGGGACTTCTGATACCTCTGTCATGTGTAGACACCTCCCTGTTTATGGATGTCTTAAATCAGCAAGCTGAGTCTTCCCCCACATTCTTTCCCCTGTCTTAATGTATTTTCCCGTTTCTCTGAGACATAAGAAAATAATACGCAATTCAATAATAATCCCTTCAATATTATGGATGAATTTAGTCAGGGCAGTTAATTTACTAAATATTTTCTCGCATGCTTTTTTATCAACAGCTAAATTGTTGCCAATACTTCTTAATTGCCAGCACTCCGTCTTCATTTTTCTTTCTATAAAACAAAGTTTAGAAATAGTTCTGCGTCATTCCCATTTTGTAACAACTTATTTCACTTCCCCCTTTGCAAGGGGCTCTGCTTCCTCTGGAGCGCAGCACTCCTCTTAGCTGATGCCCCTTCGGCTGCCCTGCGCTCCTTCGGCTTCCTTGCTGGTTTCATCTTTTCCCAAGGACTTGCGCGGAGCCTGACAAAGAGGCTTTCTAAAAGCACACTGCCTGCTTCTGTCCTCATTTCATTTTCTCTTCCAGGGGGCCTGCGGGCAGACACGCGGCAACTGTGGTTTCTTTTAGAGTTCTCCAACTTTCTTAGAAACTCCTGTTGGTTAGTTTGTGCGTCAGAGTACACCATTGCGTCATAGTGACTGGTTTTCTTAACACCTTCTGAATTTTCTTCCATGCCTCTTACCA
>Ga0181612_171282_pt1 | contig 13470 bp, 8 predicted proteins | sample HoacroProtozoa21_FD_119630 | JGI IMG/M metagenome (GOLD analysis project Ga0181612, IMG submission 119630) | Hoatzin crop microbial communities from Cojedes, Venezuel. Combined Assembly of Gp0051906, Gp0051904, Gp0051908 | reverse complement strand
TGGCAGGGGGTTGGAATGAGACCATCTGTAAGGTCCCTTCCAACCCAAAGCATTCTATGATTCGATGGTGATTCAATAAAATCAAACCCATTTATGGACATGGCCTCCACCCCTCAGTGTTCAGCTTGGAAGTCTGTTAATAGTATGAACACAAGTAGTTCCACACAATGCTTAAAACATGAGTTCATCTCTACTGTAGGAAAACAGGCCATGGTTAACACTGACATGAAGCATTAGGACTTTGAGGATAAAATAAATGATGTGTCGTGGTTACATGTACAGTCACGAACACATTTTAAGGATGAGTTTGCTAGTCACTGTCCAGGGTTGAGAATTTATTGTTGATCATCATTACCACATTTCACACTGGTCACAATGGTCTTTAAGGATGAGAAATTGAAAACAGCCTATGTGTATCTTCCCTTAAAAAGCTAGACATCAAACTTACCTAGTTAAAAATTGTTCATTAAATAAGAGCTATCTTCCTATTTAAAAAAATAGACTTTAGTAACTGAAGCATTATTTTTGCTGGTCAGAAAAGTAAGGTGTTCTGCATTTCTCAGTGTCCTAAGCTTGCCTTGCTACATTTCACAGAATGGTTTGGGTTGGAAGGGACCTTCAACATCGCCTAGTTCAACTCCTCTGCTTTCTTCTGTCTTTAGTTGTAAATAAATACATACCAGGGTGGCAGCTGTTAAAGGAGGTGTCAGGTACATAAATCAAACAGACAAAGCCTAGAGGGAAAAAGGCATCAAATGGTAAATAATTACCAATTATACAGAGCTTGATTACTGCAGAAGTAATGCCTGATTAAAACAAGACCAGGATTAAGGCAGAGACCTGAGCAGATGAAAAAAAGGGGCAGGGGGGGGTGGCAACTTGAGCTTCAGCGCCTGAGCTGAGCCCCAGTGCAAGGTTTCCGGGCTCCTCGCTTCTGCACCCGAGGAGACAGCAAGAAACCCCTGCACTGCCCTGGGAACCCTTTGCTGCCAGGGACCCGCTTTGGTCACCTGCAGGCTGGATTTTTCAATACCTGTAAAGCTCCGGACAGTTTAAGTTTCTGAGGACCAATTATTTCACAAATTTTTTCATACCACCTTTATCGCTCTAGTAGTCAAACTCTCTCCACTAGTGCACTACAAGGCCCAACACCTAACACAATTGTGGCTCCGTCTCTGTTGGAGTAAATTAACTCTTCTAACTTGCTTTCCTGAGGCACGATACTGACCAGTTATTTTGTAGGGGGTTCTTCCCTCCTCCTTTTTATTCCCTGTTAAAGAAATAATTTCACAATAAATATTGATACAGATAAAATTGTTTTCTCCTCCATGATTTAATGGGAACACATTTTCTGGTAAGTTCTTCAGCATTTTAGACATCCCAGTGATAATTTATTGTAATTGCTTAGAGTTAAATCAAAGCACATCTTTTCAAATGCAACATTTTTATACACTGTCAGAAGCTTAATATTTTAGTTTTAAAGGAATTAATCTGAAGCATCCAACTTCACGTGGCTTTTCCAGTGCTGAACCAATAAAGTAAAATTATGACACTATGAATATTTTTATCAAGAAGGGCTCTGAATAACCCAGATGTGTTTTAGAACAACAAATAGTTAGCTAAAAGGATGAATGGAATTGCTGATCTTAAAAAAGACAGGCAGATACCAGAATTCAAGAACGTGACTCTAGAAACTTTGGCTACTGAACAAACCACAGGATTTTCAAAAGCAATTAATCAAAAGTTGCGCTGTGATCAGCTTTTCAACCTCAGACTGCTTTTTCAGATTCTTTAACCCAATCTTTAGGCATTATGCTCTTGGCTAAACTTCCAGGGAAAGGCAGTGAGGGATAGCTGATAAAGCTGGAGATCTCCGTTCACATAAGGATGCATAACTAGCCCAGAAGAACGGTACTGCAGATCATCACACAGTCAGTGGATAACGAACTTTACGTCAAAGTTTCAAAAGAAACGGTGCACAGATTTTCATGCCTGTGATGCTGTAGCTGTAGAAGCAAGACAGAATCACATCTCTTGAACCTGAAGAAATCATATAAAACCTCCCAAGCCCACAGATAAATTTGAGCTATCCTTAATCAAACAAGTGATTAAAGCTCAGGACCAAATTTCAGACAGAGCTGTGAGGAAAAAAATGCCCCAAAGTAGTGAGTTATAGATGGGCTCAGGAGTTGCCAAGAGGAAAAGAATGGATTGCTACAATGAAAGCCATCTCCAGGAGCCTGATACCGAAAATGTATAGACCTCAGTTTTCTCTCATGAAAGATGATTCTGCAGAAGGAAAAGTGCTGAAAGACAAATAAGTATCTAAGGAGTCTACCTGCCTCTACATTCTGAAATTTTCATGTTTACTCATAGAGCTCCCTAGCCTTAAGAGATCTAGCATCAAGGTTACCAGGGAAGGCTACGAACAGCCTGGTGCAAACATTCTAATCTCTAACTGGCACCGGAATGAATCCATCTGCTGGAACATCTTGGTTGCATCTCTCTACTACTAAATCCATGTCCAATACCAATACAGGGGCATTACAGACATCCCAGCAGCCCTTTCTGCGTTAAGTTGAAAATATAGACTTTTTTACTAGTGTCTTTATAGATATTTGAGTATCCGACATAAAATATTCCATTACAAAGGGGAAAGCTAATAAGAAGCTATAACACAGCACAGCAAGGGCAATGATCGGGCAAACGGAGAGAATTATGAAAGATATATAAATAAATTTGCTTTTTCACTCCGAAAGGTTACAGCATGTACATGCACACGATCTATAATTCTCCCATTTGCAGCACTGACTGCAACATTTACTGATCTGTGTTACTATTGCGCTCATTTTAGGAAAGATGAGCTGAACTCCTACCTATTACAGATAAAGCATAGTCTGTATGACAAAGATCCAGAAACTCGTCATAGATTTTGATACTGTGTTGTTAATGCTGGACTGGCAGAGTTTTTACTTCAAAGGAACGAGTTCCAGTGCAGATGCTTCCTGTGATGCCTTGCCTGGAGTCTCAGCAGAATGGAAAGCTTTATAGCCACATAAAGATTTTATGACAGATGCCTACAGGAATACACATGCATATACAGTCAAAGGAGAGCTAAAGCAAAGCAGCCTCATGGAACCCTCAAATTCTGATGAGGTTTAAATATTAACATGTCCTTGTACAGTAACAAGGCAGACAGAAAACATGTCCTCCCAGAACTAGTCGATTCACTTTTAAATTTTTTAAACACGAAATTAGACATCTTTGCAAAGCTCAGTCATGCTTTGTCAGTACTCTTCCACAGGAGAAAATAAATGCCCAGCATTAATATAATGCAGATGGGCAGTAATTTAGAAGTCCTGGAATAACACGTCCTGTGAAACAAGCCTTGTAACCCCTGCTTCCATCATGCTCCCTCATGCTGGAATTTATAACGGGAACATTACGGGACTAGTAATGTTATCTCCACTTCAGCAGGGTACTAAAAGAAATTTCCCTCTAACTCCTTTATACATTTTCACCCCAAATGTATGCAAGTCAGTCTGGGGGCAAGTACATGGTGGGACAAAACGTCTATCCTGTAATGAACCGCAAAGTTGCAACAGTACCATAAAACAAAGCAGCAAAACAACGGAAGAGAGAGCACCAAATTTTCCAGAGATGCAAAGCCTAAATTCTGCCAGAGTTACACCCAAAGCTAATTCGGTGAAAATCAGCATTCTGAAGTTCAATAGTAATTCCCACTATATTTTTAATCAGAAGGAACCCCAAGCAAGCACGATCTGTGAGTGCGAAGTGAAATGAATCTATTATTTTCCAGCACAACCAAACTGAGTAGCCCCATTATCCTGAAGGCAGGCTGCAGACTCCAGAAGGGTCAGAAGTAAATAAATCATATAGGACTGTGATAAATGATCAGTGCAGGATGTGTCAGCGTGCAGGCCTGATCAGCATCATGCTGAAATGCGCTGAGCTACCACGGGAGGTTTGGGGGCCTGCAAATATGAAATAGACTCTTGTTAGTGTCACAACTGGGCAAATGATTTGCCAGGAATTACTACAGAAGTAGAGCTTAGCCCACTTCACATTTCTGGATGATCAGGAAGAAGGTAGTGTCCTTTTCCAATGTGCTTGCTGGTGTTGCCCCACCTTCTTTCCCCCGAATAGTAAATTCCAGTAATTTTTCCTGTGGGTACCTATTAACAATATGCCATGAATTCTTTAACTCAAGACACATCATTTATTTTTTCCTCAAAGTCCCAATCCTTCATGCCAGTGCTAACAAAAATTCATGCTGAGAACATTTTCAATGTGAAATAAAACATCATTAAGATAGCCTATATGTCAGAAAAAGCTATTTACTAAGGGAATGGAGCCCACTTCTTTTACATTCCTAACCTCAGTAATGTTTGTGTCACGTTTTGGATCTCTGTCACACGTTGTATACCCTTGACAGGCACAGAGACATACGACTCTCAATTCCATGCTTGAAGGCATGTGCAGAAGAAATGCTTTTTTTTTTTTATTAAAAAGAGATTAACAAGAAAAACTGTCAAACCAGAAAAAACATATCATCAATATAAACACTGAAAAACCAAAACAGGTAACATTTCACAATATTCACACAAACATCAGTCGCAAAAGTAGATTCTAAACTGCATTTACCTAAGCAAATCGCAGGACAGATGAGCCCAATGGCAGCTCTACCGCCCTCGGACTGGGGCAGACCTCGCCATCTGAGGGCTATGTGCACTCGCCGCATGCACATCCTGCAGATTCTGGTCCGCACCACTGGTCCAGGCGTGCTGCAGTGCCAAGCAGGGCACTGCCATGCATCAGAGCACTTGGTGCACGAGAGACATGGGATTCCAAGGCAGGGGGTCTGAGTTTCTGCTGGGGCTAGACTTCCCAGTCGTCAGTATAAGATATACCAACTGTGCCAAATACAGTAGGCAGAGGCTAACGCCGTGGGACCGTGACTGCTCAGTGGATAACTCCAGTAGCAGACCTCAGCTGGCAGCTGCAAGCTCTTCTCAGTCCCAGTCTTCCTAAAGGTCTACAAATCCTCCTTCTCAATACTCTAACCTAAACTGTGGGCTGAGAGTAATGCCACAGGAAAACATTCCTAAGGCTGCACAGAGAATGTATCTGACAGCAGCCCTCATCTGACCTTGGCAAAGTCAGCCTCATGGTAAGGCTCCCATTTCTCCTCTGAATCCTAAGCGTAAGCCATGTTGAACAGCAATCCCAGAGATACAAGCCTACACAGGTAGTAACTGTACTCCTCCTGTGTGGTTTACATTGGTCCTTTTCAGAACACTAATTCCGAGTAATATCGTGAGTTCCAGAAGAAGAAAATGAATCAAATTCTCTAACACAGAAGGTCAAAATCATCATGGTTTGTGGCTTTTTTTCACCTGTAGTTATGCAGTCAGGTGATGTCCAAGGCTAAGACTGTACAGAGGATATGTCTAGGAGTAACCCATACTTGACTATCCAAAAATTCTCTGAGACCCTTTCTTTCTACAGGGCTCCCATGTCCCCTTCTCTACACCTTAAACCAAACTATCAGCTGCACTGAAGCCACACAACACTCCAGTGAAGGAACACAAGGGCAGCAGTTCTGCTGGGGCATACAGCCACTCGTCAGGCACAGTCTTCCTGTACGACTCTGTTTTCTCCTTCTCGAGTACTGAATCTTACTCCAGGCTGAGACAACAGCCATGGGACTCCCCAGTCCCCGAACTTAATTGTTTCACAGCGCGCTCTAGTTGCACTCTTGCTTTGCTACAGTAACATCTTCTGCTCCCTGTTCTGGGTAGGTATCTGAGACTGATTGTTCTCAGAAGCCTGCCTCCGATCTCGTCCCCAAGCACAGCCCGAGCCCCAGGCCAGCAACTCCGCCAGTTTAATTGGTGCTGAGCGCCCAGCTCCACTAAGAGCCGTCAAATTGCCTTGGCAGCCCTTCGGAGCCCTACTGCTACTGCGTGGCCTGGATCACCACTTCTCAGCACATTACTCCACTGGCTGCTGTCGTTCTTTTTACTCAGCAGGGATCTCAAAAGGGAGGCACTAAGCCCTTCCTCTTCTACGTGTTGTGATGCCGGGCCGGTTATTGGCACGTACAATATGGCTGTCTGCCTCTGGCATCCTTGCCAAGCGCAGCAGACAAGTCAGTCACAAAGACCTTACTGATGTGACTCTCAACAGAATTCTCACGGGGGTGCACCTCCTCACGACACCGGAAGAACCAACTCCTGTTCAGCAGTTGAATACATCCATAGCACCTTACTTCAAGATAACAGCTGAATGACACCATGTTTTTATTTCAATGATGTGAAAATACACACAAAGTCTGTTAAAATTCCACCTTCAATCAACCTTTTTTAGAGTACCAGACAAAGAACCACAAACAGACCCATAGATCTGTCAGAGTGACTTCTTGATTAATAATGCTTTAGACTAAATTTTCTTTACAGTTTATCAAACTTACTATTACCATTCGATTGTAAATTTCTCCCTTCATTTTGATATTATTGGCAAAATGAGAAAATTAGGGCCATAAAATTAATTAAAATCTTAATTATGTCGATTCTTCCTCTCATTCTGAGATTACATAAAGCAGTAAGTTATCATAATTCCCTTTTAAAAAAAAACAAGACTAAGAGGAAGAGAGCTACGTAGAAAATGATAGGAACAGATAAAGGATTTGATTTTTATGTTAGATATGTGGGCACAGAGAGCTGTATATCTTGTAGAATCAGCTAATGTGAACGCATTACAAATTTGACAAGACATGGCATAAAACAAAGGTATGAATCCATTTGTCTTAGATGCCATCACGGATACTGGGCTTGGTTTATATTCCACATATCCCTGAAGTTCCAAATTATTTAGACCTGGGGTTCTTAAATGTATGAAATGTATCAGAGAAAACAATATCCGAAACCTTTCCTCACAAGCTAATATTAAAGAGGGGTTTTTTTAATCCTTTTGTGAACAGACCAGACCATCAAAACCCATCAGAATATTTTTTCTAGTATTTCTCACCCCGGCAAAAAATTGGAAAGGCTACAACAAATAGTTTTACCGCTTCTTGTGACCAAACTGAAAGTCTCATTACTCTTGATGCTGGCTAAAACTATCATTCTGAGATGCTAGCGATAACGTGAGAACCTCAGTTTTCATTATTAGAAAATAAAAAACTTTCTAAGCTGTCATATCGAGTACAGAACCATGATAACATGATCAATGGCTAAAAATTCATGAGAAAAATCATTATTTAAAATAAAATTGTGACTTTGATGAAGAATGTTAATGTTAAATAGATATTAAATATAGCTTAAGAACGCTGGACTGAATCCTCAAATGCAGTATCTGATATTCAACAAGTAACAACAGAATAGTTAAAATTGCATAGAAATCATAAAATGCCACAGACAGGGTGGAGGTAGGAGCAAAGTTGTCACCAGGGTTTTAGGTTCCTGCAGTAGCAGGGGATTTGTTAGGCACAATTTCCAGGTCATCTCCAATTGCACCCCTTTTCTGTAGAAGAATAGAAAAAACCTGCAACAGGTTCGGCTGACCTAAGCTAGGTGAAATTTTTATCCATCCCACATGCATGTTTAAGCTGTAGCTCATCAACACACAGCAAACAACTATCTTCAAAGCTCAAGGCATAACAGCAAATCACATCATCTATTTGATCCGAATTTGTCTTTCGCTACAGTGTTTCAGAGTTAGATGGAGGGGGGCAAAAGGTCAACCCAAAAACTACAAGAGGTAACAGTTTGTTGCTTGTTGAAGGTTACTCTGCAAACCTGAAACTCTTAGTACTATATAACGTGGTGCAGACAAAAGGAATTTTAGCCCCTTTTTAAACTCCAACACGCTGAGTGCCCAAGGATTCACATCCCACACTCCATTTTCTCCTTCTAAAAGCATACATTTTGTGTTGCATAGTCCTTCTGCACACTTGCCAAAATGATGGCTAGATGAAGCAGCACTGTACTTTGCCAAGCTGATGGCAAGGCAAAACGCCGTTTGCAAGTCATGTTTTTCTGTTGCATCAAATTGACAATGAAAAGAATGAGAAACTAGTAATGAAATGAAGATTAAAGTGAACAATTTACTAGCAATTGAGAAAATGTGTTCAACTGTAATTTTGAACAAAATTCACTAGGCACAAAGACAGATTTCGGCAACCGAAAGGAAGCACTGACTTCATAGCATCACTCAGCCCCTAACAATTCTCCCTGCTCTGAACCTTCTCGGGTTCACAGGCCACTAACTAATATTCAGCTAAGAGGCTTTGGAAATGTAGATTAATGTTTCATGCTCTAGGGAACGAGCTCATCACCAGCTGTGTTGAGAAACTCTTTTTTTCCCCTCTGGGGAACAGAATCACATAATCAGTTAAGTACATTATGGTTTCTTAGCTCTTTCTAAGTCCTTGGTACAGGCAACTAGCAATAACTTTTGTCAGGGTAGGTGGGCAAGTGGTCTCTGTTACAATGCCAGTTACCCACCAGTATGGTACAAGATAAAATACACTAGCAGCATTCCAGCCATGCTACTCTTCTTCCATTTAATTCCATCCATTAAAAAGTAGCACCTATTACGTGTGCGAGCTCCTTGGCAATTGCCAAATGTCCATGGAACAGACCATGCTTGCAATCACACGCCCCGGTGCTCCCCCAGCCAACCAACAAACCCAGGAGCAAAAGCGTATTTCAGGACTCCTACCAGCGCCTTCCCTTTGTCATACAGGGATGAAAAACTAAAAGAGAATTAGGTTCCAAAGCTACATTCATTATTACGGTCATATCTTACAGGAGATACAGCTACTGCAGCCAATTCTTGTTGCAACTTAAACTGAACGTGCAGCCATGTGATGAGAGTTATAATGAGATTTTTAACAGAGGGCTGCATCAGAGTGTTTGATAAAAAAAGATTCAGCTGGGGTACAACGAACTGTTATTTATTTCCATTTGAATTTAGCAAAGGTTGTCCTACACAACTGTGAAACAATTTTACACTTTTTAAATGTATTAGCTTTGAACTGAAACAGTAAATAAACTATTTATTCGGAATTTTTTTTTTCAGTATCTCAAAATGGATTAACAAGGGTGTGGAGAGAACATACCACCACAGAGAACAATTTTTTGATGGCAGGCTAATGGGATTGCAAAGGGTTATTTTGCTGGAGAGGAGATTTTCAGATGCTTTCTCTCTAATGAAGGTTTTGTTCCTCACTTACAAAGTGTTTTTTTGCCTTTCCTTTTCACCCTTTTTTTTCTTCTTCTTTTAAACAAGTCAGGGAAAGGTGAACAGCCTTGGAGAACCATGTTGTCATTGGACTAAATTAAACCTTAAAAGATCAAAGCTTTCAAAATCATGCTGAGATCAAACTGGAATTTTTAGAAGACTTAGAGGGAAGGAAAAACACTGATCTTTCTGGTTTGTCTGCAAACATGTTGCTCTTCAGCTGCTGAAAGTGTGCAGGAGGACTACACTGTGTAAAAAAACCAGTCTTCAGTGCTAGCAGAGCAGCTTTCAGAGAAATTGATCTTTCCTGAGAACAGGTGAAATTCACCTCTGCTCTGAGAGTCCACAGGTCTTGTCCTGGCCATGGAGGCTGTTCATTTAATTGTCTAATGGCTCAGTGGCTGAGCTACAAATTTTATCCCATGTGGCCTGATAAATCTCTTGCCCTGCCACCAAAGATTGCTAAGAATAAAAGAATGTTAAAATAAATCAGAAAAAAAAAAAATCTTTCACAGCAATAGAGAAAACTGTTATTAAGCCAAATACCTGTTATCTTCAGGTACTCAAAAGCTCTAGTGACTAAAATGGGGCCTAAAATTATTTTCCTGAGGTTTGATAGCTGTCTACCTATACCTTCCTACTCTCCTAGTAGTGGTGCATCTCCAGCCAGCTAACTCCTGATCTTCCTGACCGAACAGAAAGGCCAGGTGTCCTTTTGGTCAGCTGTTCATTCAGTGGATTTAGTGACGTCAAGCCATACTAGTTTTAAAATGGGTGTTGGACAGGGCTCTGAGCAACCTGATCTAGTTAGCGGTGTCCCTGCTCGCTGCAGGGGGGTTGGACTAGATGACCTCTAGAGGTCCCTTCCGACCCAAAACTTTCTATGATTCTATGACTGGTTTACTTCGTTAAAGATTTAGTTATGTAACAACAGAATCTGCTTGTCTGGAAGGATGAAACATCAACGCTCATATCAATTAACTTTTGTTATTATCATACCTGGAAACCCATGCCCCACAACCAAAGAGGGACGTATGCTTGGGCAGGCACAGGAGACAGAGAAATCTTTCACGCCTTTCCTTACTAAACCCCAGACGGAGGGAGGCACTCGGCTCCACGAGCAGCAACGCACCCGCCCCTCCAGCACAGCAAGGTGATCTGCTGCCTTCTGTTTAGCTTCAGTTTCGTGTATTTATTTCAGTTTTGCTAAGGACACCTGACTTCCAGAATGGCATTCTGCCTTCCCGGACAGAGGGCATCCGGAGCCTGCTTCCGCAACCTGCCGCAGGCCATCACCTCCCTCTCGTCCGCTGCACCCCCGGCCTGTGGCCCAGCGGGGCTCCAGGGCCGAGGGCACCGCGTCCGCATGCTTCTCTCGCCCTCCTCGCATGTCGAGTGCCTTCAATCGTCCTTCACACTGCTTTCCCTCACTTCTTTTTACCCTCGGAGGCACCATCTCGTACCACAAGAGGCGAGAGGTAGTTAGGTTGGGACATTAGAGAGAGGCAATAGCAAAGGTCGTCTGTTTGGGGTTTTGTTCCACAGGACCATTTTGGGTTTCTATCCTCTTTCCACTGGTGCCAGAGAAGAGCAACGCCACAGCGATAGAAAGCTGGTCTCGCCTGCAGTAAGAGGTGATTTCACCTACAACAATTCCCTCCATGCTTGACAGACATAGTAGAATTGCTGTGTCCATTTTAAGGCAGTAGCTGTGATGACTAAACCTTCCTGATAAAGCTCACTGCCTCTCAGCAAGGTGCCGAGGATACCACCTGTCCTATGTTTTTTTCTACTTGCAAACTGATTGGAGATCAGAACAAAAAAAAGCCCCAACAACCAAACAAAACCCCCAAACAACCACACAAACCCCCCCAACAATCTAGCATTTATTCCTACTTTAAATGGGGAGCAGCAGTAATTATATGAAATCTGTGATGACACCGATTACAATCACTGCTGTTTATACACCCGCATATATTTTCACACACATTTGTGAGAAAATTAGTATGAAAACTGCGGCAAATGTAAAGTCACTAGATGCAGATAAGGGCAAAAGGCTTAGATTTCCAAATAACAAAGCGCCACATGAATCAGATTTCAGTATTGTACAGATGCACAAACAGCATCAAGCCAAATTCAAATCTGCTTCTCTTCACTACATCCATAAGCTTTTTCCCTCAAAACCTTTATTCTTAGAATTCATTTTCCAGTGCGAATATTCAAACATATTTTACTCTGGGATTTCCTTTGAAGAAATGATGATGGCAAACATTCTTGGACTAAGTTAGTTCTTTACAATATGGAGAGAAAAGAAGTGCAAGGGAAAATACATTCATTAAAGTCCTCAATTTTTGATTATCTAGTACTCACAATCAACTTAAACCATTTACAAATAATTATTTAGACTTTGAGATAACAAAGATCAATCTGACAATTTGTACTGGGAAAAAAAGATTATCTTAATCAAATTATTTCAGCAATGTCCTCAGTGGGTTTAAATTACCACGAAATTCCGTACAGTATATGGAACGATCACACTTTACAACACTGTAGCATATGTTCTCAAACAAATTCAGAGTTCTAGCAATGCCAATAAAGAATTAAAAGTATATATGGTATTTTAAGGAGCATTCATTTACCTATGTTAAGAACAGGACAGCAGTTATAAAAATATTCTATTTTACAAAGCCATAAACTGTGATATTGACCAGATTTAATCACAAATTGATTCAAAATAATTGTATCACACTGGATTTGTTGTATTTCTAGAATGGTTTCATGTCACTTTAAGAACAACATCTTAATGCAGTACCCTCCATAGGCAAAACGGAAATCCACATTATTTGTAGCAAAATACTGGGGGGGCAGAGGGAGGAACGACTGGATCAGCTCAGTATTTCTGAGACTTCAGTAGCTATGTTTTCTGCATCCAAAAGCATCAAAATTTTATTATGTTTTATTACAATGAATCCACAAATGAGTCCAACAGAATGATAAATCCGAGTATCATTCATGCATGAATGCTACTGCAAAGCAGGATGAGAAATTATTTGACACACAAAACACAATAGATGGAGCATATAAAAAGAGAAAAAGGCAGGCTTAGGCTGGGATTTTCTCACAGCCCACCTGAACTACGGCGCAGGTAGCAAGACAAAAAGGAAGAATCAAACCCAGCCTAGAAGCTGCTAAGAAGTACTGGGCACGTTCTTATGCATACGTTTTCACATGGAAGCACTATTGTTAATAGCCAAGAAAGCACAGTTTAAACCTCCAGATGTTGATTCCTCAAACTGGAAAAGTAGAAGAGACCATTCTCTTCATTCTGATTTTCAAGAAAGGTTTGCTTTGCTGCAAAATGTACACCTCATTCACGTTTCCATCAAACTCCTAACGTGTCCAACAGGTCATGTTTTCCTTCCACCACTTTTTACAAAATGGCCCGATTTTTGCAACAAAATGCGTAACAGTAATCTCCGTTGCAGCACCACTTCCAAATACAAATAATTAACACTTCTAGATGTCCTGTCAAATCCAAATCACACATAAAAATCACGCTGTATTTTACTCAAACCAAAGTTTCCGAATTCGCTGAAAAGCTTTCATTAGCATTAAGAACATTGCTACTTGAAACACTTGCACAGGACTTCAACAGCCCCCTTTGGGAAATATCCAACTACACCCTTAAACACATGCATAGTACATTTTATGTGAACATGAACATCTCCACCAATGTCATCAACTCTTCAGCAGCCTTAAAATTAAATATGGGCTTACAGCATTTTCTGGATTAAGCCCTCTCTCCTTTCTTTATTAAAATGGGGCAGTGGCTATAAGCCAGCAGAAACTCTAGTGATAAAGTAGAAGACATAAAGTTGGCGAGAGATGTGATAAAATTCACTTCTATATACGAGGAAATGACTTCCATAACTCATTCCAGGCTTTACTTCTTGTAAATAGCATAGCACTGTAAAAAAGCATACTCTGTATCATTACTAGATGCACACTACGCTGATTGCTTACTGGTTTTAATTCAGCAGAGCAGGGAGCATTCTGAAGGATGTTTCTCTTTTGTTTCATTATCTTTACTGGATTTTTTCCCCTCGGATTAAAGAAAAGTATATAGAAATGTAAAAAAAAAAAAAAAATTGTTTCAGAAGTGAGACAGATCTACTGAAGAGGCAAAATTCACATTGCCATTTT
>Ga0181612_165588_pt1 | contig 13470 bp, 6 predicted proteins | sample HoacroProtozoa21_FD_119630 | JGI IMG/M metagenome (GOLD analysis project Ga0181612, IMG submission 119630) | Hoatzin crop microbial communities from Cojedes, Venezuel. Combined Assembly of Gp0051906, Gp0051904, Gp0051908 | reverse complement strand
GTCATTTTAAGTGATGCTAAGGGGACCTCCATTCTTCAGCCCACAGCAGCTCCTGGAGAGCCTGTGCTCTCTTTACTGGATTAGTGCAGCTTCTGTACACAGGCACTGGAGGTGGAACTCACATCCCTGTGCAAAGCCTAACGAAAATAGTTTTGCCCAGGGCACCACTGTGGGGCCGAGAAGGAGCAGAACACCCACTTGGAGGCATTGCTCAGGGCACGCCACAGCTGTGTCCGCCGTCCCACAGGGCCTGCAACACCCTCTGCTGAGAAGTTCCTCACCAGTTTGTCCCAGATTTCTCACAAAGTCCCTGGCTGGGTTTCTGCTACTACTGCAGCTGCCTTCAAAGGGCATCTTCTCGCCCCGGGTGGGAGAACACTTGCCTGTTTTCTTAGCTTCTCACCCACTTCACAGTGTGGAAGGGGAGGGTGTCTTATTAAACGCTGTGGCCTCACCTTCCATGGGGACCTAACAAATAATTCTGTCTGCTGAGCATTTAACTGGTGCAATAGCAGCAGAATTAACCCGTCCACAGCCCTGTCTTGAAACTTGGTCGCAGTCCATCCTCAGTCTATCAAAACCCAGTAACGGTGATATTCCACACCTGCTGCACGAAAACCCTGGTCCCCAGAACATATAAAGGCCTCAGAATATAAATTATGAATTTTAGGGTGTGTATATATATGTATGTGCGTATATATATACACACGCATTATGGTGTGTAATTTATGTTTGCAGTTCAGCGCTGGTTTGAATGAATAGTATATAATTTGTCAAAGTAACAATCCCTGGCTTTGTTTTTGACTGGCTGTTACCACAGAGCTGAGGACTGGGATCTCGTTTCCTAAAGCTGCCTGCTTAAAAAGAGTATTCTGTTCTATGCTCTATTCCACGTGGATGGAAAGAAAAGAACAAAATATTGTATATGCATGTCAGTATCTTGACCCTGTAATAATAATAATAATAATACAGTCCTAGACTTCAGTTGAAGTAGGATCAAGTTTTAGATGAGACAGTGTGGCTTATAGCTTCTTTTCAGGGAAAGCTCTTGTAATGTTGCGAGCATGACAAATAATAATTCATCTGAAAAAATGTTTCAAAGTTCCTGCTGTATGATGAGAATTATCACCTACCTAATTCTATTTGCTAGAAACAAATCACTGATTTAACTATTTTTGAATTGTTCTAATTATATAGAATACCCTAGCAATTTGAATTTAACTGTATTTTGGATTTGTCTTTCTTTTCCTAATCTCTGGTAGCTGAGCTAAACACTGCCAAAGCCTTCTATTTTCGTAGAATCAGAGAATACCAGGTTGGAAGGGACCTCAAGGATCGTCTGGTCCAGTCTTTCTTGGCAAAAGCACGGTCTAGACAAGATGGCCCAGCGCCCTGTCCGGCTGAATCTCAAAAGTGTCCAGTGCTGGGGAATCCACCACTTCCCTGGGGGGATTATTCCAATGGCTGAATTGTTCTCACTGTGAAAAAAAAGTCCTCTTGTGTCCAACCGAAATCTCCCCAGGAGTAACTTGTACCCATTACCCCTTGTCTTTTCCATGTGATTCCTCCTAAAAAGGGAGTCTCCTTCATCTTCATCTCTGCTGTTGATGCCCTTGTTGATGCAACCTAGCATCTTGGTGGCTTGCTTTGCCACAGCAGCAGCACACTGTTCACTCATATTGAGCTTATTGTCCACCAGGACTGCCAGGTCCCTTTCCACGGAGCTGCTGCCCAACCAGGCAGATCCCAGCCTGTGCTGCACTCCTGGGTTGTGTTTTCCCAGGTGCAAGACCATACACTTGTCCTTGTCGAACTTCATAAGGTTCTTGTTAGCCCAGTCTTGCAGCCTATCCAGGTCTTCCTGCAGGGTGCCTCTCCCTTCCAAAGTGTCCACTTCCCCACTCAGTTTGGTATAATCAGCAAACTTCATCAGGGTACACTTGATCCCATCATCCAGATGACTTATGAAGATACTACACAGAGATGGGCCCAATATCGATCCATGGGGGACCCTACTTGTGACAGGCTGCCAGTTTGAAAAGGGGCTATTTACCACCACCTTCTGGGCATGGCCCGTCAGTCAGTTGCCCACCCACTGCACAGACCACTTCTCAAGACCACAAAGCACCAGTTTCTCCAGGAGGAGGCTGTGGAAAACCATATCAAAAGCCTTGGAGAAATCCAGGTAGACAATGTCCACTGCTTTCCCACATCACCTGAGCAGGTTACTTTGTCACAGGAGGCGATCAGGTTTGTGAAGCACCATTTGCCCTTGGTGGATCCGTGCTGGCTTTTCCCAATTAGGTTCTTCATTTGACTTGTGATAGCACCCAGGAGGATTCGTTCCATAACTTTCACAGGGACTGAAGTAAGGCTGATGGGCCTGTAATCTCCTGGATCCTCCTTTAAGCCCTTCTTGTAGATGGGGGTGACATCAGCCTTCTTCCAGTTTCTGGGATGTCGCCTGATCTCCACGACTTCTCAAAGATGATGGAGAGTGGCCTCATGATGATGTCAGGCAGCTATCTTAACACCCTTGGGTGGATAATGTCAGGGCTCATTGATTTGTAGGGGTCAAGCTCCTGTAATTGTTTGGATACCAACCCTTCCTTCACTGATGGTGGGTATGTGTTTGCATCAACCTGGATTTTTGTTCCTAAGGCCTGCAGCCCAGCAGTGCTGGTAAAGACAGAGGTGAAGAAAGTGTTGAGGACCTCTGCCTTTTTAGTGTTGCTGGTGACTAGTTAACCCCTCCTGTTTAATAGTGGGCCAATATTTTCCTTCTGTTTCTGCTTGTTGTTTATGTACCTGAGGAACCCATTCTTGTAGTTTTTGACGTCTCTAGCCAATTTAAATTCAAGATGAGCTTCTGCTTGTCTCTTAACATATTTGGCCTAAACCGTGTAGCAGTTTAGACACATACTGGTTTTAACTCTTGTAAGTGGTTCTGTTGGAATAACTGGGACCAGCTTTCTCTTTTTCTTTTGAAATCTCAGCGCAACAGAATCTGTTTTGTAAGTAAACACTTTAACTGGTGGATCTGAGGGAAACTTCTGGCCCGGGCAGAAAAGGAATGGGAATGTATTGAGCATTCAAATCAGCAACAGCCAGAGCAATTTGTCCAACTGCACCCTCTGGCATATGTCCAAGATTTACAGTATATGAGTGTATCTCAGCAGATCAAATATAATTTGTTCAGATCAAATATAATTTGTTCTCACAGACAGCGAGATGGATACAGACTAAATGAATATGATGCTTTTTAGTGGTCAGATAAAAGAAAAATATGCACATACATACAAGCACAAATGGCAGAGAACAGAATGGACTGGCAACTCACCAATAATAAATTAGTGTCCACACATGAAGGAGGAAACTGCGAATCTGCCAAGAAAATAATGTGAATTACAAGCCTTTGTCATACCTAACAACTTGGACCTATCACAGGGGTTTTTGAAGCAATGGTGTTGTGAAAGCTTGTGAGAAGAAGACAGGCCAGGCTACAATCCTTTCCCTGACAGCGGGAGAAAAGATATCCAATGTTTGAATGAGCTCATAAGATACTTTCCTGCCAAAGAGGTGGACAAAGTGAAATGCACCAAGTTAAGTCTACCTTTCGCTGAGTCTCTGTGCATCACATCTTTGAGATGCTCGTTTCTGTCCATCTGCTTAGCACATTCAGGCTGTCATCATTTCATGTCTTAAGTGGGACAGCATCCTTTCCTGTGGGCTTGGTGAATGTGGTGTGCAAAATTGTGTACCTCCACTCAGAACTCCTCTGGGAAGATCATTTCCCTCTGTTGCTGCTTTCAGCATGTCACACAGGTATTTGCTGGCTCCTTTTCCTCTCACATCAGACCAGTGTTACTTGTCTTCACAGGCCTTTCTTGTCTTGTATGCACTTTATCTGTCATCTCTCCTTCTCTATCGACTGACTGACTCCTGCCTGCAGCCAGCTTCCGACACCCACATTCAGCACCCACTTCTTAAATTTTCAGACACCTCTCTCTTTCTCCCATGCTACTGCTCAAGCTTGGGAGGAGCCCGCTGTAAACACTCTTAAAGCTATTTCATCACTGCTGTGCTTCAAACCTCAGCCTGTGATGCCAGCAGGAATCTTCACAATGGTTAGAGAGCAGATGTACTGCAACCATTGCCTGTCATGACAGTCAAGCTTGTTTTCCTGCATCCTTCTTCTAGCACTGCCACTTGAAGAAAGCTCTGTCTGTATCAGTTTCATCTCTGAGACTTTTTGTTTTGTGTGTATACTACAACTATGTGAACTTCTGTGGCAAGGGTTGTAGCCTACCCAGGCCAGGTCATGCCACAGTAATACAAATAAGTAGTTCTGTGGTTGCGTCAGGGGGTTCAGTCTCAAGAAGCGCTACACCGAATACTCCTACCAGCAGGTGCTCTGTTGGCAAATGTGCCTGTTGTCCCGTTGTCCATTGCCTCATGGTAGCCCAAAGGTTCCTTGTGAAACTGCCTGCATGTCAACACTGCCTGCAGGGCTCGCAGAGTCGAAGACCCTCACATATTTGTCCCTAGTTGGATAAAGTAGGTAGGAGGGACACATACTCCAGTGTGAAACTGCTACCTGTGTATGCGCTAATTTATGGGACAATGAGGATAAAGACTTGCACATTATTCACCACACCCAGCCTAACTGGCAAGGTGCATCAGTTGATCTCCCTGTTTTCCCTCCCTGGTTAATGGAAAGACAGAGATCATCATCCACAAAGTGATTTAAGAACGCTCTATCAGGCACCTGATGTGATTCACCCACTTGACTGTAGAGGAAAGTTGGAGAGATGAAACTGAGGTGTTTAAAGTTGGGAGGTATGAATAACCTTTCCTCCTCATTAGTGAGTATGGATTTCCATGTCAAGGGCATATATTAATAAAGGGGTAAACATGCCATGATGGCTTGAGCGCTTGCGCACTAGTTCATCCACCGCCTTACAGCACATTAGAGAGCATGATGGGAAAGCCTGTGGAGAAGGGTAAAAGGAGAATGAGAAGGATGTGTTCATGAACCAAAGATCCACAGCTTGGATTTGGCATGAATGTTCATTACCTGGGTCAGGATGCTGAAGTCCCAGTCTCACCAATGCATTTCAGACTGGAGTCAGAGCATCATTCATGTTCATCATTAAGACCTCAGGAGGTCTTAATCCAATGTCCAACTTAGGGCCAGGTAAACACTGACTTCAGCTCCAGTTGCCCAGGCTTTGTCCAGTTGGGTCTTGAAAACCTCCAAGGGCAGAGATTGTGAAACCTTCCTGTGTAACCTGTTCTACTGCTTGCCTTACTTCATTACAAAACTTTTTCCCTGCTCCAGCTGACCGTCTTGGCAGCCCTCCATTGGAGTCACTTCAGTTTTTCAATGTCTTTCTTGTACTGTTGGACCCAAAGCTGGACATAGCATTCCAGATGCAGTATAATAAGTGCTGAGTAAAGGGGAATCTTCACTTCCTTTGATCTACTGGCTACAAGACTTCTAATATAGCCCTGGATGCTGTTAGACTTCAACGCTGCCAGGGACAGCACTGGCTCATGTTCAGCCTGTTGGCCACCACAAGCTAGGTCTGTTTCAGCAGAGCTGCTAACTAGCCATGCTATATTTCAGTATTTGGTTGATCTGTCCCATTTGCATCTGACCTTGCTGAATTTTACAAGGGTCCTGTTGGCCCATTCCTTCAGCCTGTCAAGATCCTTCTCTGTGGCAAAAAATACCAACTGTTTCCCCCAGGTTGGTGTCATCTGTGAATTTGATGGAGAAGCACCCCATCTCCTTCTCCAAATCACTGATAAAGATGATAGCCCAGGATGTCAGTGTCAACAGTTTCATGCCATGTTGGCTCATTTCCATAGCCCTGTTTGTAAATTTTAATAAGTTCCATAAATATTGCATTTTAAAAAGCCAGATCATGGGAGGCAAAAAGTGAAGGTGTATAGTAGGAACCCTTTGGTCAAGTAAGGTCCCATTGCCTTGAATTGTCCCAGTCCTGGACGTGACCTAACAATTTTCAAATCACACTGTGTGTCTGAATGTTAGAGAAGAAACAGAATTCCACTTTAAGCTGAGACTATCCTGCACCTTTAATTCTGGTCTCATTGTAGCTACCCATAATATATCTATATATAGACACACAGAGACGTACACACACATAGTGTAGTTTTCCTGAAAGTATGTGTCTTGTGGCACATTTCTAAATGGAGTGAGCTTTTCCAGAAGAGTTACTGACCTCTGAAACAGAGTTTCTATCACGAAAATGCTGACATAACCTTTAACTGTAGAGCCACGAACAGCTTTGTTATATTACTTGTTCATAGTTTATGTCCTCGCTCGGGAACAGTGGTGTCATTGTCTGCTGCTAATTGTGTTAAGGGGCTGGGGAAAGTTGGCATTGATATCAGAAGGGAAAAATTATTTAAAATTAAAAATTCACCTTACGTGAGTCATACAGACTCTGGGGATTTTTAAATAAATGGCTTTAGTTTGGGTCTGTGTATATGGTACTCTTTTTTTTTGGTACATTACAGAGATATCAGATGTAGTAAATGTTATTTACCAAGCTGAGTATTTTAAGCCCTCTTACATTCATAAATCTAGACTGGTTGATCTAATCACCTTTTTTACATGCTGTTTTTCCTCAGTACTTTATATAAAGAGAAACCAAAGCCTCACACAGCGTTTCCAGCTCTCATGATTTTAGTGTGGGTCTTGCAATATCTAGTGTTTTCTTAAAGCCCCAGCTCCTGGAGCTGGATGATTACCTCAAGATCTCAGCTTTTTTACTTTGCAGCCCTTGAGATTTCCAAGAAAAGACTGAAAATCTGAATGCTCAGAGATCAAAAGTAGCAATCAAACAAAAAAAACCCCACTTAGAAACTGCAATTCTAAATGTTTTTATGGCTTTTGCAGAGGCCTTTTAAAGGCTTGTAGCAGCAATACTTTGAATATAAACAATTAGAATAGCACTGCTTGGAATTCAAATTGCCACCAGCCCTCCAGTTATTAATGCTGTCACCTAGAGGTGTGCAAAGCAAAGTCCTAGGGCTTGTTGTTTCTGGTTTTTACGGTCAGAGACAGATGTGAATCCTGCTTTGGGAATTATCTTTTCTAGATTGTCCCAACCTCAAACTCCAGAGCTGGACCAGCTTGAAAGTTCACCCTGTGAGCCAAACTGTGTTTTTTGTTAACTTGTTACAAAGGCATTGAAGGGTAATGTATAAAATTTTATAGTAGAGAAAGATGACCAAAGATATTTTTTTATATATATGTTCTTTAAAGCGTTATGAAGAGCCCTTGGTCTTCTGCTACAGATGAAGTAGCATAGTGGTGGACACCGTCATTAGCCTTGCAATCAGTTCTGCAAATGGGCACCGAATCTGCAAGATACATCACGCTCTCATGCTAAAGGCTTCTGTTGAGCAGCCGGTTGCTATTGTTTTCTTTCCAGAGGTGCTAATTTCCAGAGATAAAGAACTGACTGCTCCCAGTGAGAAATGCAAAGGACCTTGCAAAAGCTATTAAGTGTGGGAAATTAACAAACATGGGAAGCAAATGGCTGAATATATGAGTTTCAGTCAATTAACTCTTTAACAAACAAAACCTTCAGTAGTTCCCCACTGTTCCAGCTGTTCCGTGTTTGGTGTCAAGCTAAGTGTTACTGAATTTTGGCCCGGGGAGGACGGGAGGAGCTTTGTAAGTTTTGCAACAGTTATCTTTTTCCTGGCTGATTAGCCTTTCCTTTTTGATCAGCGTAAGAACGGAGTTGCCGAGCCATGTGTTGAGTCTCCTCTCTGGAGATATTCAAGACCTGCCTGGACAAGGTCCTGTGCAGCCTGCTGTAGGTGACCCTGCTTTGGCAGGGGGTTGGACTGGGTGACCCACAGAGGTCCCTTCCAACCCTGACCATTCTGTGATTCTGTGTGGGAAGTGTGCTTAACACGCTGTGCTAAAACAGGCGGCTGACAGAGGGACTCCACCGTGCTGTGAAGTCCCATCGAGGGTGCCATCTAAGCCATACAGCACAGAAGTGGGCGCAGGCGAACCTGTGGTGTCATCTGTAAGCACAGCCCAATACACACCGTGGCCTCCCTCCATGACACAGTGGTGGGTTGTGATCTTCTCTTCGTTGAGTACCGTCTATCTTCAGAGACTGCCCAAGCGCAGAGCAAGAGCTGCAGGGGCTTGTGACTCATTTCATCTTAGAGCCCCTCCCAGGATAACCAGAAGGGTCGGTTGTCTCTTTGGAACAGGAGGACAGGTAGTTAGAAACAGTCTTTAACGTGTGACCTTGCCAGGTTTTCAAGGATGGAGGAAAGTCCTGCTAAGCAAAGGTTTGTGCCTTCCACGTGCTTCACAGTCGCTACACCCTCCTGTCTGCACCGTGCGGTTTTAATGTGTTCTGAAATCTGGCGTAGCCTGATCGCTGGATGCGATGGTATTCTGAAGGACATCAGCAACCAGCTACTGAAAAGGTTTGCCATCGTAAAAGTGCTCCTTTTTGTTGTCACTTAATAAAAGCATTAATCATAATTCAGGAAAAAAAAAAGTGAATCTGTTACAGTGAAACCATTTGCCCTTTATTTCTTTTGTTCAAAGAAAAAGACATAAAATTGAAGTTCCTTTAAAATTTTCCATGACAAGTGTTCCTCTGCTTTCTTTTTCAGGTTTCTCTAATTTCTATGAAGGAGACTTTGATTGATTGAACCCCCCTAGTAAATCTCTAAGTCCTTAACCACTTACTGCTTGCTTGATACAGCATTTGCTGTTGTTTATAGTCTGCTATCCATGGGATTGGTTTTCGGTGTAATAAAGTACTAAAAATCTCATAGAGTTGGATCAACTTGGGTGTTCCGCGGTTAGCATGGTGGTTGTTATGCCTAATTCCCACAGCAGAGAGGGGGAATTAGGGGGAGCATCATAAAGAACAAAAGTTAGTGGATTGCCAGCTGAGTAAAGCCCTCACTGTGAACAGGTTTGGGTAATAGCAATATTTCTAAAGGGAAGGGTAATGACACTTAAGTGAGGTTGGTCTTAGTAAGCAGTTGCAGGTCTGGATCCAATAATGTATCATTTACTGCGTCTGGAATAGATCGCTTGGATAAATTAAGTGAACTCTTACCCTGCTGTGAGCTTTCTTGCTGTGTGCTCTGTGCTTATTAGCCTCCTAGCCCCTAGTTTGACCCTGTTCCTTTCTTAAATTAATGCATCTCCAATTCCCTAATCTAACCCTTTTTTTTTTTTTTTATATAATCTCATGTTTCTTTGTTTCCACCCAACTTGAGGAAATAGCTGAGGAGTTTTCGACTGTTTACCCAGAGGCAGAATTAACAGGTGCATTTGGGGTTATTGCGAGGCTCATCAGATGCTCTGAGGGCTTGGCTCAGCTCCCACTCTGATAAACAAAACAGTATTGTAAATTCATTGAAAACTGACCAAGATGAAAGTATCACTTAACACAGAAGTATAGTTTTGAAATTTTATTTTTTTATTTTTACAGTGACAGAGGGGCATTTTAAAAAGGACATTTCACTGTGTCAGGATCTTATTGTCTAAGGTAAAGACAGAAAACACTAAAGATCCAGATTTGGTGAGGGGGTAGTACTTAAAAAAAAAAAAAAAGCAGAAGTTTTTAGTGAGTCGTAGCATTTTGAACCTTTATCAGCCTAGCTGACAACATGACACTCAGAGAGGACTTTTCAGCTTAGGAGTGGTTCCTCCTTTATTTAAAATGGAGAACGCTTTTAGCACAGAAATATGCTTACCACGGCGCACTCTAATTTTTGACAGACATTCTTCATTTACAATACAGTCAAAAGTGCAGGAAAGTGCATTTGCTGTCATTTGCCTGATTTGATTTGGAAGAGTTTCGCAAGCACGGAGCAGAAGGTGGAAAGGTTAAGAAGAAATGCTTTACGATAAGAGTTATGTCTTCATCCAGGGATCACTTTTGGGAGATTCTAGCCAGTTCCGCTTTATATTCAAAGGCTTTTCAGCAGGGACAAAAGCTCTTTAAGATTCACCTTCCTCACTGTGAAAAACTAAACCTCATATTTTTCGGAGAACACTGTCTCCCTCCAAGCACTTCTAGTACTAAAGACAAAAGGCCTTGAAAAGTTCTTTGTTGGAAAGAGTTTTGCAATCGTTCGTGTGTCACAATACGTGAAGGCAGTCTAGTTTATAAAATATCAGGAAGTCCACGACGAGCTGTTTAGTGACCTTGTAGTAATCTGTCATTTCAGTCAGATTCTGTGGCATCAGAGCCTTTTAATGGTTATTAAGAAAACTGAATTCAATAAGACCGGAAAATAATAACTGCTTTGTTTGGCAGATAAGGATATGCTGGAAGATGCAAGAATCCTTTGGGTGTTTCCTTATGATTTCTTGAAGACAACAGAATTTGCAGTGGATGGTAAAATGGTCAGTATATAGCAGCAGCATCAATTCCAAAAGTTATTTCTCTGTGCTCTACTTGTGCGTGTTTCTTGACTGGCTTATTGTTTCGGGGGCATATGGGTAGGGCTGCCCTCTGGTAGCTGAAACCCTGGAGTCATTTGCAGCATGGAGAATGGAATAGGACAGGAGCATCAAGATGGCAGTAATACCTTCATGGTGAAAAGCTGAATGGTGTTGAAACACATTGCATTTAGCGTGCAGCCTTGATCTCCATGCCTATACCCTGCCCAATAACCCCTTCCAAAATGTGGTTAGGTGTTCCAGACGCCAGCTCAGGTTTGTAAAACTCATCATTAGAAGATGTGCTTGACACAGATGGTGTCCCCTGGCCTTTTGTAGTTTTGATAGATCAAGTGATTTTGAAGGCTGAACGGGAAGAACACACGTTTCAGTTTTGTTGGCTAATATACAACACCAGTAGTGATGACGATCATGAGACAAACTACCATCTGGAGCAGCTGAGGACACTCTCTCCTCTTCCTCATTTCTCTGTCAACGCTGATAAGCGTAGGTCTGAAATTATTTTGGTATCTGTGCTTCCCTGCAGGATACGTGGTAGCAGAAGTTGCACTGAAAGTTGTGGGAGAACAAACTGGTTTAGGTTGGTTGAAGGCAAATGAGACATTTCCTTGCTCATGTTTTCTCCACTCCTTATACCTACATTGGCAGGTTTCTCACATAATGTTATCTTTTCTGTTGCTTCATTTCTTGTAAGTTTTTCACTTTTAAAACTGCTATTGGTTTAACTCCTGTTTAGACTGTTCCAGAGATTATCTGAGCATCTGACAATATTCCTACTAAGAAAAAGAGAAAGGACACAGGAAGAAGGGGTGTCTCTGTTCTGATTTCATAGCTCAGGTGACCATTGTGATCAGAGAACAGATGGCTGTTTGGGCTTGATGAGCTAGTTAAGATACACAAGCAGCAGCTGAGGAATTCAGGTGTACCTACAAAAGCTAGGACAGTAGTTTTCCTTTCAGATCAGGTCAGACTGGAGCTGGGGAAGGATTAGGTGTGCTTCCAACTGTACTGGGTTTTGTGATGATAGCGCAAGAGGCTGCTTCTGTCTGTAAGTTTGTCAGTTCTGTATTTTTCACAACACAGCTGTATGTTTCCACCATGGTTTGCCTATAATGCTTTCCCTCTTAATTAAGTTTGAGTAGATCTGTGTGTTTCTCTTGGTGTTACTCGAGATGCTGTGTAGGATTGTGGTTGCTTCAGAGTTGGCTTCATCTTTGAGATAAGGCTAAAGAGGTAAGAGCCTCTCAGTTGCTAATCTCCTTAATGTAGGATGAAATGCTGTTCAAAGTGTATCTGTGTTGAAGACCCTGTGCTTTCTCTCGTGCTTTTGATCACCACGAAGTAATTCATTTAGATGTCAAAAAGGTTAATTAATATACCACTGAAATTAACGTGGACACTGTTCTGTTTCAGAGCTATTGCTCTGTGTACTATCCAGACTCAAGCCTTGCTATAGTGTTTACCTTTTTGCTCTTGGTCAAGAACTTCTTCCAGCTGTAAAGAACGAAACACAGTATGGTTTATGTTGTTATAATTGAGGTTTGAACACACAAGTGTAGATATGGGGATTTAGGAACATCATTTACAGGAATTTATAGACAAATTGGTGGGTATTTGAGCAATTGTTTTATTGTTATTGTTTTAACTCGTCAAAACACTTCTCATATCCTGGAGGATTACTTGTTACACCTACTTATGCTCTCCCTTATTGTAGAAGTGCAAAACGCTTCGCAGAGTTGGTGAATTTTACCTGTGTTTTGAGCAAGGGTAAGATGGACCAAAGTGACTCAAAGTTGATATCAGTTTCTGCTGCCTTCGATAAGGGACCTGACTTTGTGTGCACTTTCAGCAGCGGGTCACTTGGGCATTGCAAATACTGTGCGGGTCATCGGGCTTTTTTTCCCTCAAATTGATGCTTAAGTCTCGTGCAGAACAATACCAGGATGGAGACTACTGACTGAAGAGCTAAGTTACCTGAGAAATGTCTGTGCTGTAGCCTGTCGAGAGCCACTGTAATCTTGGCAAATGAAAGTCATGTAGTCTGGGAGCTATCCTTGTGCAAGATGGTTGCCAATAATTTGTTCGTGTACAGTAATAAATTAGACTGTGCCCACTTTGGTTGGGGAGGGCGGGGAGAAACATTGGAACATGTTTTTAAGTATGAGTAGTTCCATAAATAAATTTATATATAGAATTCAGAAACAGCAGAAAAAACAGAGCATACGTTGTCAGAAGCTGTGTTCCTGTGTTTGAAGCCTCTCTTAGACTTCCAGAAAGACATCATCACGTTCTAAATTATCCTGCTAAGTGTGAAATGAAAGCCAGAAGATTCACGTAGCATAGATGGTTTCCAGACAACCAGTGGAAACCAGAAGCAAGGAGGATGTAGGGAAAAAAGTCAGAAGAGCACATATGACTAGATCAGTTGGGATTAAATGAGGTCCACGGGTCCATTACGCTCTGAATTATTCTTTAATTCTCTGATCATTATGGAAGGAAGATGTTACTGCTTCCTTAAAATTAGATATGTCACATGTATCAGGTGTTTTAAGATTCAGCTTCTCATAGTGCTGTGTATCTAAAAACACAGTTCTGTACCAGTACAAAAACAAAAAAATAAACAAACAAAAAAACCCAGAATTTTCTTCTTGGTTTTTAATTTGCTTAATTTAAGTATAGAAGTATGTTATGTATTCACTTTGGGTATACTTCTACTTCTTGCCTTGCATACAGGTAATAACCTCAAAGGTATCATTGCCCAATAACTTTGGAAGCTGGTGATGAAGGATTAAATGCCTTTTGTCTTTTTTTTTTTTTTTTGAAGTGCTTTATAACTCATGCTCATAAACATGCATTGGATTGACATACACTGTATGAATTGGGGTTGGTTTTGGTTTTTTTTTTAATCTCAAGAGAAGGCTGTATTTCAGGTAAAAATCAGAGAAGTTTAAGTGAAAGAATTTAGTTATTTTTATTTC
>Ga0181612_147856_pt1 | contig 13470 bp, 5 predicted proteins | sample HoacroProtozoa21_FD_119630 | JGI IMG/M metagenome (GOLD analysis project Ga0181612, IMG submission 119630) | Hoatzin crop microbial communities from Cojedes, Venezuel. Combined Assembly of Gp0051906, Gp0051904, Gp0051908 | reverse complement strand
GGGGGGAGGGGCGGCCGCGTGGTGCTTTTGTTGCTGGCTGCAGCCAAAACCAGAACACCATGGAATAACTCAGAAACGACTACTTGCAAATGTCAAATCTGAGTTGTATTGAGTCTTAACAATGAAGTCTAGTGTGAAAAAAAAGCCTTATTGTTTTTAAAATGCATTTATAGATTTGTCTTACAACACTCGAGGATTTTAATGTGTTTGATGTTTTCTTGTATTTATTAAGAACACCTTAGTGAAAAGTCTCTGATTAAAAGAATGCCTCAATTAGACTGAGTGGATTCCAGCAAACTAGCTTAGGTAAAGGGTGATTTAACTTTAACTTCAGTCTAACTACTGCTAAAGTTGACAGCTGAATTAAGGATGTCTGACTCAGCAGCAGTTCTTTTAAGGTCAGATGGGTCCGGAGTGACTTGGTCCAGGAGGCACAAAACTGAGTAGCTCCAGATCAAACAAGTTATAAGCTCCACTGGGTAAGACGCAGACATGATAGCTCAGGTTCAAGTGACTTATGTACTATTAGAGATTAGGAAGGAAACAGCTCAAATATTTTCTTTGAACCTTTTTTTTATAGAAGAGAAATGGAAAGTGAGCATTTAAAAGTACAAAATATTTTCTGTCCAAAGTATGATCAAATGCTCAGAAGTCATCTGTCTGAAAATTAAAGTTTCTCTAATACTAAACAGTCTTCATCAATTTAAAAATCACAATATTGACTTTGATATGCCATATCTACTGTTCTTAGTAATTATGCCCACAAGCATTCTAAAATTAAGCAAAACCAAAATTAAAGTAACCTGTACAACTCTAGCTTTTTCATATGCCTTATGAAATATGCACATGTTTTTACAAAGCATGCTCATCCCTCAGTTGTGCAGTGTGAAGGAGGGAACTGAGGAGCTCAGTACTACCGACACATCAGCAGAAGGAACAGAAAGCATTCTTTCTGTTTGGTAACTCCTGGTATTGTCCACATAAGTTAAAATGGTGGGCTATGGCCCTAGTACAGAATTTGTAATGCAGAAGAAGTCCAGCAGTGCCCTGATGAGCATGTGGGAAATCATCTTGAAATACTATGAAGTCTTGCAGAGCATGTGCAAGGTGTGGATGTCCCACTGGTTTAGACAGTGCCTGAGTGTGCATAGACTTCCATGACTACAGAAAAAGATGTATTTTCCTGTTTCTGTAAAGGTTAATTTATTTCTTAATTTCACACTGCTACTGCATAGTGATGGACTGCAAATAAAAAGAAAAAGTGGGGGCTGAATTCTTTGAGTTATATAGTGAACAATAGGCTCCTTGTATTCTAGTATTAGTGAACATATTTTGCAGTAGGAGCTCTGCCTGGGGTTTCACGATGGGTACAGTAGGGCAGCATGCTGTGCAGCCTGCCCTAGTTGTCCGGAAATCCTCTCCCAGGGACTGTTCATGTAGAAGCAACCTTGTCAACAGCAAAGCTGGCCTCAAATAGGTAAGAGTTCTTACTAAAATTTATTAAACATCCCTTACACCTTCTAAAACCATTTGAAAGCCCTGCATTTTTTGCAAGGAATACTTCGTTTCTTGCATAAGCATCATACAACATGAATATTTTGCTGAAGGCATGACAGTATTGACTTTAGAAAATTCAACAACATATATCAATTTTTGAGAGATATTTTGACCAATTTTCCCAGCTCTTTAGAGTAGCTAATGTAGTGATAGATGTCCTAGTTTTTCATTCAAATTTAATTTTTGGACAACTTTTCTGTTGAGCTGTGTAAATATTCATGAAGAGGTTCTTATGTACCTACAGTTGACTTAACTGGGCAATGAATCAGTTGCTACTAAAACATACACAGAAAGGGAACCACAAAAGAAGGATACAGAGGAAAAAAAAAAGGCCAACCTTTTTTTTACAAATACTATTTTGGTGGGGAAGAATTTTGGGCTGAAAGAATCTCTCATGGGAACGGTAATATAACAATTACAGGATGTTAACATTTATGTAGAAGACAGCATATTTAAAAATCAGCCATAGTATTCATGAGTGTGTTTGAAGATTACTGTGCTTTCAGCCTGAAAATGGTCTCTCACATGAGGCCCTTTACTAAGTTCTTTCCTCCACATGTTTCTCCCATCTTGCATATTCTTAGTACTGTTACACGTCTTTATTGTCTGAGCCTAAAATTAGCAAAAGGGTCCAGAGCAAAGAGGCAACAATGCCTTAAAGTCATTAAGGAAAGCTAATGTGAAGTACATCTATTATGTTCACTTGTGCTTCTGTGTTCAGGAAGGTATCCCTATTGTCTTAATCACTCTTTTTTTTCTTGTTTCTTCTATTTTGCCACAGCTTTTTTTTTTTCCTTTTCCCATCTGAACAAGAGCTGTGCATATAACCAAAGATACCATTTTCATTAAGGATTTTAAGGAGTGCCCTAAATAACTGAGTTGTTTGTTGTTGTGGTGGTAAAGTCAGATACAATAACAGGATTAGTTTTTTGGACTTTCAAACTTTGAACAAATGCAAGCCAAACTTAGCTCAAATTACCTTAAACAGGATGTCTTGTGAAGTTCTGATAAAGTGGCTGGGAAAGAAGAGTCAATTTCATTTCTTTGTTTGTGCCAATTGCTAAAATTTAGAGGATCTGAAATTTATCATGTCTTCCAGTTTGACCAAGCTTTGATTTTAAGACCTGAAGCTCTAGAGCCGTGAGATACCTAAAAGGTATAGTTTCATCTCCTATTTAAAGTCCCTTCTTTTCTATACATTGCCAGTCCTTCTCCCCTAAAACCGTATATGTTGTTGCTAACAACTTTTGAGGTTATTGCCTTCCAGCTACATGGTTGAATCTAGCAGGACCCGAATGACAACCAAAGTCCAGATTTTTTTTTTAATGTAAATATTTTTGCTATTAAACATAGCTTTTCATGTACTATATCAGTCTCCCTAGTTAGCGCTCTGCCCCTGTGGATTTGTCAGTCATTGCCAAGCTAAATCTATGCCAGGGTTAGTGGTCATACATCTACTAATTTAGCAATTGCATTAAGAATTCCAGGCATTTTAAGAAAGTGTTTGTCAGAGTTCTTTTCCCTTTCCTAGATAAAAAACTTTGTCACAGCTCAGCAATCACAGAGGCACTGCTCTGCCTGCCTGCTTGATTTGTTTTCTATTTATAAATAGATTTATCCCTGCAAAGAGATTCATTTAGGAGGGAGATCAGCTCTAACCAATAGCAGGAACTGAACAGATTGGAGAAACAAATCTTTGGAGGGAGGCTGAAATAAATCAAATTAAATGTGTAGCTTTCATTTGTTTTTCATTATTCCAAAGTAAGATAGCATTCTGGATATTTTTAAAAAGCAGAAGATAGTGGAATCACAATTCTCCATGCATCCACAGTCAGACTCACTCTGATGAACTTTCAGCATCTTTACTCCCTGACTATTGACTTACTGTTACTCATGCTTTCATAATTTGTTATGCCAAAATATTCACGTGAGCCTAACAGTTCACATAACTGGTATCGTAAGAATGAAAGGATGCTCAGCAAGAATAGTCATGCTTTGGGTCTTATTTTGAGTATTCTCCTTTGATCAGCAGATCTTTTAGAACTTGAGTTTGGGAGGACATATCATCCCATGGGTGAGATTTCAGCCGATGCTGTTTGTAGCAGAAGTACCTGCATCTAATTTCTGATTCTCATCTACCATCTCTCTCTAATATTTTTTTTCGTTCAGAGAAGGAGATAACATATCTATCTGTCTAGCGATACTAGTACATATCTGACCTTTGTGTCTTCTGGTAAACGTTTCGAATTTAAATTACTTGGCTGGTGGAATGTTTCAACCTTTCCTCATGTGGGCTGATCTGTGTGAGGCCCATTCAAAGCAATACATGGTTACAGCCTAGCAGAAGAGCTAATTGTTTTTATATGAACCATCACTTAAACCATCAGGCCCAGTGCCAACTAATTTCCAAAGTTCTGTTCATTATGTAACAGTAATAAATAGCATCCTACTCAATAATGTATAAGGTAAATCTATCAAAACAAAATAGAACTCTTTTTTGTGTGCTTTCTAGAAACAGATAAATCAACCTCTTTTATTCAAATTTTATGGCTACGCTCATGGAAGAACCACAGGAGCTAAGTATATATCAGATAGAACTTAGAACACAAATTCAATTTCTTTACAATAAGGTGTTCATAATCTCTAGTAAAAGAATGTTCTTATATTTTTGACATTTGTGACACTTTTAGCCTCATGTCTATCTCTCCCATAATGCCTCCTGGCACAGAATACAGCAAATGTTTAAATAAAATTGGCTTCATAGTCTCTATGTGTGTGTGTGTGCGTATGAAGCGTGTATTTATATATTTATGTGCATATAAATGGAAAAAAAATAATCAAAATTTTTCTGAAGCTTTAATAGCTTTCTGTGTTAATACACTGAGAAACTCTCCAGGTGAGGATTATGTCCCTTTTTATGTATTGTATCAGTTTGAGTAGAGTATCAGCTTTCAGTAAGAGAAAGAACTATGCAAGTGAAGAAAAAGGTGTGCGTAATAATTTTTCTGAAAAGAATGAGAAAATGGAATTGGCTATACTGGATCATATCATTCATTGTTAAAGTCTGGTGGCTTTCTCTGACAGAGCCAATAGTTGATGACTCAAAAGATGTGAAAATCCTAGCAACATGTACTAATATGTGAATACATACGGCCATACATGTATAAATCCAAGCAAAGGAAGACACCTTTTCCATGATCTCTTTAGTGATGTGTGAAATGCCATAGCATAATTACCCTTCTTTGTAGGCCACAGAAAGGTATAAATCATAGTGTTCTGGGTTTTGTTTTTTTTTAACTGGAAGTTTAGATGCTATGGACTTGTTCAAGCTATCACTGTAACCAGTACTGTCATAACACTTAGATCTACCCATGATGTTAATTTAAAAAGAAAATTTTAAATTATTTTGTCCTCACTAGAGAGGACCAAGCCTGTTCTTTCTCTCCTCCAGACTAAAGCTTAGTGAGAAAGTTCTTCTCAGGTATATCCTGTAATCAGTTAAATGATTTGCCAAAAAAATATGCTTTAGCTGTTTGTCTGAGGCTGGTCATTTGTCCTGTCATTAATCATCAAGAAACTTGACTTCTGGAGTTACTTTAATATATACACCATATATTCAAATACAGATTCGGAATCCTCTGATGGGATCCTGAAATGTTTGAGGAAGGTGATGCAGTGTAGATTATTAAAATTTTTTAAAATAAGGTTAATATAGCTTAAGATTGTGTATAAGGAACTCTCCTGGAAAGTAAATGGGAAGTCATTGCCAGTAATATCTTTGAAATTTTCTGAATTCAGCGCCACTTTAGTAATCAGACATGGGGTTTCCCCAGATATTACAACTAAATCAGAAACAGTTAAGGAAATGTAAGTAGAATTCTAAGAAAAAAATCCTGCAGAATGTAACGCTTAAATGCATTGGGTTTGTTCCAGACTATCTGCCTTTCCCTGTGGCTGATCTTCTTCACAAGTAAAACAAGAGATTATTAAGCATTGGCAAATTTCATCCTTAATTTTTATCTTTTGCCTATAGAGAAATCTCGTGAATCACCTCCTTTCCTAAGAAGCCTACGAAGATTAATTAGTTAGAGAATGAAACTATGATGAATAGTTGACTCCAGTTTTTTAAGGACATCTGAAGATATTAACATGAATCATCATAGCATTCCAAATATTCTTGCAGAAATAACAGCTTGTCTCATAATTTCAGTGAGTTTGCTTATTCATCTAACAAATTCATAGTCTGAAATTTTGGTAAAGTCCAGCTGGGTGTCTCTCTCTCTTTTTTTTTTTTTTAATTGGGTTACAGGTGTTTCTCTGCAACAAAATAAAAATTAAATAATTTGGTAACATACTTGAGGGAAAATAATTCTGATATTGTTTGCAAATTAAAGGTCTCAGTCCAGCAACACTTATTCAGTTCATTTGCTTTAATTCCGTGTGATTAGTTGGGTTTTCTGGCTCAGATGGTTGCTGGATCTTCTTTGACCTGAGACAAGCACAGACAAATATGCATTTGTCAGTAATGTAATTTAAAACACTAATGCTAGCTGTATGTTGAAAATTGAGCACCTAACTTAAGTCTAGCCTTGAGGCCTTAGTAATCTGTAAAATCAAGCTTTACGTGAATAGAAGTTACAGGGCCAGCCTCTGAAACAAAATTAATTATTTTTAGACAACATAACTACAAAATAATAAAGGAATAACTTAAAAGCAAGAGACACCCCACCTTTGTGTCTAATAGACCTTAAATGTTAAACTGGTCAACATTATTCAAGGGTCACATGTGGGATTATTAAACAGCAATCACTTGCTTCCAAACATGCTGCATGCTCCAAGTTTGGCTCGAGGAGGCTGTACTTCGATACAGAATACATTTAATATTTTCCCCACAGAAAGTAAGGAGGGGAAAAAAGTTTACAGAACCTGGAAGGATCTATTACATTTCTATGGTAGCCATTTTTAGCTAAGCGAGGAAGTTTGGAAGTCTTGGGGTTGCCTAAAGGATGTCTGGAGGCAGAAGTGCTGCTATTCCTCATCATGTGGTTCAGCGGCATGCTGCTTACTCAGGGTGGAACACTGAGTCCTAGTGCTTCCTGGCCTCCCTCAGAGCAAGAAAGGTGAGTTTGGTCTCCCAAGTCACAAGAGTGGCTATGCCCAACTTCTAATGTTGTCTGTGTGTCTGTAAAAATATATATATATAGAAATATATATTCCCCTGTAACATGAAGTGTTTCAGAAATTCCAAAATAAGCATTTTTCAGTTTTTTCCCCAACTTTTTTTTCTTTGCAAAAGTAATTTGATTGTAATTTTGCAGGAAGTTTTGCCCCTAAAAACAATAACTTTCAGTGAAGCATCCTTGACTGTTTCCTTTGCCTGTAAACATGAGCGGTTATATGTAAAATACTTTAAATTTATGGCAGCTTTTTGAACTTCAGCTTCAGATACTCCCAAATCACCAGTGACTTATGAAAAATTTAAACTTTAGAGGCATATACAGAAAGCAAGAGGATATGTAACTGAATAAGCATGCTTTTTGTACAGCAAGGTTTTTATTCAGGTCTTTTGTAAGAGAGGCATCAAGTAGTACTTCAAAACTTAGAAGAGAGGAGGAAAGTGGATTGGTAACATAAAAAACTGCCATGCACAACATAATGTTATTGAAAAATTAACCTTCTTTGAAATTTTTGTTTTCTATTGTCTTATTTGGACAAGAATAATTTGTTTTAGTTTTCTAAACAGCAAGGTTTCCTGGTGTTGCACATGCACTGCAGTTATGAAAACTGCTTTTAAAATTTTATTTTTGTATTTAGTAATCAAAATGATACTATATAATGATGTATTATGTTAAATACCACTCTTTGCTAATTTCTTAATCTATTTCTACCTGTATATACAGCTGAATTTATGACTCATATAGTTTTTAGCAAAGTGAAAATTAATGCCTGTTGGATTTAGGTGGCTAGTTTGCCCTGATAAATGAGAGCCCCTTTCTTTGAAAGGGTCAACAGCAGATGGCTACTTAGACACAGGACTGTTTAGCAGTGCTGGCACTGAAGTCAGATAATGCAGGATTAGACAATGCTATCACAATGCAACTATGAAATACTGGTTTTGTAGACAGTGGTAGAATTAAAAGGAATAGATCTTTAGGAAAAATGCATTTGGGTTTTTTTTTTTTTTTACATGTGAGACTATGCTCATTCACCATACCTGGGAGTGTGGCCAACACATTCCATTAACAAAAACTAGTGAAAAGCTGCAGTGCCACATTTCTCATGATATGTGCAAATAAAACAAAAATTTTACTTTGCTTGACGAATTTGAGAGGACAAGGACGATCTAATCCTGTCCGGACATATGAGGTGTACTATTTCATAGAAACTAAATTGATTTTAAAAGTAAGAAAGGCTTTCATTGTAATATTTACTGTTTAAGTTACAGCTGCAACAGAATTTATGTGATTTAAACACTAGATTCCACCTGGGAATTGAAATCTTTAAAGTCAATGTAACTCCGAGTCACAGCTAATCTGACAGCCCCATGGTGGGTTACCCAACACAGTGCTGGCACTGGAACCATACTGAGTGTTTTTGCTAGCCCCATATAGCATAAAATACGTAGAGGTTATCTCACTGACCTCTTTCTCCCGATATATGAGTTTTCTTACGCGTTCTGGTAGGACATGTATAATCTGGCAGTCCAAAAAACAGCATGTCAGACAAGATGGACCACACACCTGATTTAGTGCAGTAATTCCTATGTTCCTACAGTTAGTTGCTATGGGAAATAATAGTTATAATGTAATCCAATACAATTACTGGCAGGAGACAATCCAAGAATTGGAATTTTAGAGTTTTGTTTAAAATAAAAAGCATGAGTTAAAAGCCACATTGATTATTTTAATCCAGTCTCCCCCAGCAATATGGTTAAGCAGTATGACTCCTCTTTGCCTATAGTTTGCCTGGCAGGAGAGGAACAAAGACATTGATCTGCTATAAACTAAATATACTGGAGAATACTTTGAACTAACCATTTGAATAGGAAATGGAAGGATGCTTTAAAATAACATTTGCTGCCATGCTTCATGATATCACCATAGTAACCAAGAGTTCAGGCTGAATGCTGTGCTTTTGTGCTTGTATTTTCACACAGAAAAGAGACATTAGCTAGTGGTCTTCGAATAAGAAAACTGATCATTAATTTTGCACTTTGTAAAGTCCCATTAACCAGAGCATATATGCAAAATTATATGCATCAAACAAAGAAAGCAGCAATTTTAAATTAAAGAAAATCATGATTGAATGCACATAAAAATGGTTTATTCAAATCCATGTTTTCAAAAATAATAATATCACACAGCCTTTAAAAGACTAACTAAAAAAAAAAACTGGCTAGATAGCTCAGAGGCCTTGATTGGGATGTTGAAGCACAAGTCTATTTATGTGCTTTCAAGTACAGCTCAGGTTGGTGGTGAAAGGAAGTTGTTTCAAGATCATGATCTAGTTGCACTGGTAACATGTACTTGTGATCTTCAGGAAGCTGCACATATTTAGGTACTACGACATTTATCTCTAATGGCAATGAATTGGCTGCTTCAGTAGTGGTAGAAATAAACTATGCAACCAAGAGACCTTGAACAAGTCTTCTCAGATGGGCCAATCTGAACACGTGTGTGTGCCATGGTTTCTATTTTACATCTCTGGCCTCACAATAAAGCCTCCTGTTAACTAATCTCAATAATGTTTCATGTTCTAAACCCCATTAAACATGTAAAACACAACCTGCTTACAATTTTAATTCACCTATTCACACTGCTTTAAGTAATTAATTTTGGCACTAAAACTGACAATAAACTTAAATGGTAACAACTCCTGTAAATTAAATTAGGATAGTATTTTTGCCCATGCTGTGCAGGTCCAGAGAACTACACTGTGAGAGAACTAAGGCCTTTGATCATGTTTCACTCATTGTGAAAACAATATTATATAAAAAGCTCCCACAGACTTGCTTCTGCCTTAGATATGGAACTCAATGCCACTGGATATGTGGCACAGCAGTGTTTCTTCAGAAAAAAAGAAAGGGTGAACTCAGTGGATCCATAGGTTGCTCCTCAGTGGAGAAGAAAGTGAACAATATGGAATGGCTGTTCTGACTGAGTCTTAAGCAACAAAAAAGTAAATAACTGTCCCTACTTCAGAGAGAATTCTGTCTTTCCCAAGCAAAGAGAAATTCCATCACAATAATCCAGTTTGTTGATGCATAAAGGTAGAGGGATTAGAAACACTATACCAGTCATAAGACTGTAACGGTCTCTGCGATAATCACTTAACTCCTGGAGCTGATACAGAGCAGCAGCAGCTTAAATACTGACAGAGAAAGGGTCATCCTGTCACAGCTGAAGTACTGAAGTTCTTGATTTGTACATACAAAAGTAGTTTTAAAAGTTTACTCAACATCCCTGTGCCTTTCTTTTTTTTTTAGTATATGGTTTCATTAAATCCATGAGGGATGATTATCACTTGGTCAAAACAAAGCTTTTAATACTGAAATGCATGAAATTGCATTCTTAGCACCTATATTGCTTGATTTGATATCTGACATGACACAGGCTGAAAAATATTAGATAGGATACAGCTAGTATATGTAGCAAAATGTTGCCATTAGTGTAACAGACTGTAGTAACTCTAATAGATTAGCAGAAAAAAATATAATAGCAAATGGGTAATAATAGTCAACAACTTTGAACAACTAACTGCTTTAGGTTAAAATGTTTGGAAATATTACCATTTGTAGTACGGTTGAGTATGAAGTGCAGCCACATATACATCCCTTTAGGACTCTCTAATAGTACAACGATGCACCATGGAATAGTAATGAAAAATTTATGTAATTTCAAAAAAGATATGGATAATATTCATTCATTATTTGTCAAACTTTTCTGGTTATTAAAGAAGTGGGTTAACTGTAAGTGCTTGTTTCAAACCAGATTTCACACTGGAAATAAGAAAAGACATTTGCCTTCCAGGTACTTACCGATTCCATTACATATGATGGATTTTTTGTATTATAGAGATTCTTAGAAGATGAAAAACACTGATTGCTTCTCTTCTCTAATATAGCAATAGTTCATGTCTTGAAACTAGTTTTATTGTCAAAGTGAATAATATTTTAATATGTTTAGAGATGGCCTCATTCTTCTTGATGGAAAAATGAAATGACTTTTGACATTAGGGTGTTTTGTTATCTGTTCCTTGAGTAGCATCAATATCACATAATTTTGATGGTGTGCTTCAGGTGTGATTTCTGGAAACAAAATGCAAGAGGAAAAATGTCCTTAATGCATTCCCTTTTGGGGTCCTACTCTGTAAATAGTGATTGTATGTTAGAGGAAAAGCATTTGGGTTTCCTATAAAGCAAATACTAAACTAAATCAAAGGTCAATATGAGAATACTTTTAAAAACAGCATGTTAATTTATTCTTTAGCACTGAAAAGTTTAGTACATTATCATACAACAATACGTTTGATTTCTAAGCCCCACCCCACTGGACAATAATAGTATCTGAGGGAAATTCCTGAATGGGAATGAGTTTCTGCCCATTTTAAAGGTAAATCACTTATAGTTTGATTTATGTTCCATGTAAGTGGCTGGTAAGTTTGCTGAATATTTTAATTACGGTAAATCAGCTTAATATTTAGTGCTTTATTTAAGCCACAGACATAAATACAACATTTTTTCCAGCAATTTTTCTTCTTTTTTTCTTAGCATTATCACTGGGCTAACCAGTCTGATCACTTTCAGTGTAATTATTACAGTCTTTGCTTTCCCTGTTTTTTCATCATGACATTTAAGATCGAAAAAATGTTTAGAAGACATTCTTAGTCTGGGAGCATTTCACTGATTACAGGATTAACGTCAGTGAATACTTTATGTGTCCTGTGCTCATATACAACACTGCAGAACTGTTCACAGTGCTTTTGTTTTCTGTTTTTTCTTTATTTTATATGCTGTCAAGACTATTCATTGCTTTATTGCTGTTCATAATATACATATACTGGATATAACTACTTTCACTGTAAAATATAAAATAATCATACTAATAAATTAGTTGTTGGTCCACTTTTACAGACCTGGCATTTTAGGCCCAAAAGGAAAATTACCTTGAACTCCATCTGCTTCTATTCTTTTTGAACTAAGTAAGAAAAAAGAATTTGAGCTCTGCAAAAGTATAAAATACTCGGGGATAAATCTCCACCTATTACTTGCAAAGGGAAATTATCAGGTGGAATTTAAAAGGGGAAAATTAAGAAGCTCACTTTCATAGCATCATAGAATGGTTTGGATTGGAAGGGACATTAGAGATCACCTAGTTCCAAACCCCCTGCCATGGGCAGGGACACCTTCCACTAAACCAGATTGCTCAAAGCCCCATTTAACCTGTACCTGGTTTCAATTTCATGAACACAGAGATTTTAGGAGAGATATTGTGGTGTTAGCTGTTGTGATTTTTTTTGAGAAAATGTCTGTGTATTTCCAGGTTTTCAGATGGAATATTGTTGTTAATGTAAAAGAGTGACTATCTGAACAAAGAAAAAAATATTTGCTCTAAAAAAATATGCTTGAGTATCTACTATAAAGAGCTAGGTAGCATTACTTCTGCCCAATAAAGTAACTGTTCAGCTCTCTGGATTTGCTGGCTGAGTAAGCAACGGATTGTGAGTGGCAGAGTTAGCTCCCGTCTAGGACTTTACATTTCTATCTCTGTCATAAGTGCAAAAGAATACCAGAAGCCAGACAAATCTGTTGCCCTTCTGACTTTTCTTTACTGTGGCATGCTAATGTTTACATCACCTAAACTGCTGGCAGACAAAACGATATAAAACCAGAGCACTGACTTCAAAGGCAGACACTTAGTAAATTATCATGCTGTCAAAAAATAAATCCAGAAATTAGTTGCATAAAATAATACTGAATTAGTACTGAATACCTGGAACCCCAAAAGGGTCTTTAGTGCAAGAGAATGCAATGGCATCACGTCCCTTGTTTACGCATTTACTTTTGAAGCTGACTCTGTTGTGCTGACTCTCTGTGCAGTGTGAAAAAGATCAGTCTTTAATACATCCATGCAAGACACAAAACCAGCTGAAAAGCAGTGTAGCAAGCTAGTAAGAAATGGTGAGGAGAGGGATGTGTCTGCCTCTCTCTGGGATTTAGGCATCTTATACAACGTTTCCTGGAGATTCCTTCCTTTAATTGGGATTTTCAGTACACAGCCTAGTGTTTTCTTTAAAAAGTGATCATGTACCTTCTGAAGTTTGTCAAGAAAAGAAGGCAGGCAGGCAGAGTTCTCTCCTCCCTCCCTCTTTTCCTTTTCACTTTAAAAAGTTTTGGTATCATGTTATGTGAACATAAAAAAATCCTGAATGATCCTGTGAAATACCTAGTTTATATGACTTTAATAGAATTTCATCACTCTTCAGGCGGTGATGTTTTTTTTTTGTTTAAGTCCATTACTGTATCAGCTGATCAACATTTAGATGGATCTATGAAATCTTTGGTTGAAAGAGATTTCATATGCATCATTTTTAACAGCGTATTGTAACTCAGGGTCTTGTCCAGTTCAGTGAAGGAAGGTAATAAATAACCTGAGTTTGTGTAAGCAACAGAATCAGCATGAAACCCATTTTGAAATATATTCAGTCCTACAGCAGAGAAAAACAGCTGAGCTGGTAAAAAGGAGAAAGAAGAAAAAACTTCTGAGGAAACCTGGTTTTTTAATTAAAAAAAGGAATAAGAGGTAGAGAAAAGGGATTGCCCAAGAAGATCAATATGGAGAAGCTGCTTGTCTGTAGTCAGGACACAGTCACCAAACGTACTGACTAAAAAAATTTTTGTATTCAGTTACCCTG
>Ga0181612_166322_pt1 | contig 13471 bp, 10 predicted proteins | sample HoacroProtozoa21_FD_119630 | JGI IMG/M metagenome (GOLD analysis project Ga0181612, IMG submission 119630) | Hoatzin crop microbial communities from Cojedes, Venezuel. Combined Assembly of Gp0051906, Gp0051904, Gp0051908 | reverse complement strand
GACATTGATGGTTACGAAATTCTGGAGATGACCTTGGGCGGCGAGGAAGGCGCCTGGACATTTGACACTGGCGATGGTGCCTATCTGGCATGGAACAGTGGCAACTCGCTGACCACATCGACCAGCGTCTCCACCAACTCGCAGTGGACCGCTACTGCCAATTCGTCGGGTGATTACATCCTGAAGAATGTGAATACCTCTGGCCGCATTCTGCAATACAACGCCAACAGCCCGCGCTTTGCTTGCTACACTAGCTCGCAGAAGGTTGCTTGTCTATATGTGCAAGGCGGCACGCAGGTGACAGCTCCAACGTTCTCGCCAGAGGCTGGCACTGTAGCTGCTGGCACCAAGGTGACCATCACCATTCCTGAGGGTACAACGGTATATTATAGCACCGATGGCACCAACTTCACTGCCTATACCAATGGCCAAGAGATTGAGATTACCACAGGTACCACGCTATATGCCTATGCCGAGGATGCTAATGGAAACAAGAGTAAGACCGTGAGCGCTACCTATACCATTGAGGTGACAGCTCCAACGATTACGCCGAATGGTGGCATCTACGAAGTGGGCACGGCTCAAGATGTAACCATCACTGCCGATGAGGGTTGCACCATCTACTATAGCATCGATGGTGAGAACTATAGCCTATATGACGAGGCACTGTCGCTGACCGAGAGCACCACCATCTATGCTTATGCTCAAGACACCTATGGCAACAAGAGTGATGTGGTGAGCGCTACCTTTAAGTTTGGCGACGGCAACTATGCCAACAACATTGCCGAGTTCAACAACAACTTTGCTGCTGGTGACACGGTGATTTTCAAGAATCCAGTGACAGTGCTGTTTGACTATTCGCAGTCGAATAGCGGTTACTATCAGGAGTACATCTGGGTGAAGGACCGCTCGGGCTATACCCAATTCTTTATCCAACCTTCGTTTGACACCGACAATCAGGTGCCTCGTTACACCAATGGCGATGTCATTCCTGCTGGCTTCAAGGTAGTGAGAAACTATTATAGCTATGGCAAGTACTTCCAAGGCTTGAGCAACGATACCACGCTGGCCAACTTCCAAGAGGCAACGACCACTGCATTGGCTGATCCCGAGCTGGTGACGCTGACCGACCTGCATGAATATTACGGTGATACTGTCAAGTACAACAACCGTTATCTGCGTATCGAGAAGATTCAAATCACGAGTAAGGCTTCGGGTACTGGTTATCAGAGTATGTCGTTTGACTTCTCCCAAGATGACATCAAGGGTGAGCAAACGTGGAATGGCACGAGCCACCGCATCTATGGCTACAACAAGTTCAACAAGAGCCCTTGGAAGGAGAAAGACGGCACCACCATCGGTGTGCGCATCCCTGAAGTGAGCGATACCCTGTGGAACGTGACATTTATCTATCAGCAGTGGCAAGGCGAGTGGGAGATGTTCCCCATCAAGTTTGAACAGTGGGTGGACAACACCATCCGTCTTGATAGTCTAGTGGCAGGTGGTGAAGAGGGCAAGACCTACACCATCAGCAATCAGCTCTATGCCGCCAAGGTGGTGTGGGATGATGTCAAGAAGACGTATGCCATCTTTGCCAAGGACGATAATATGTATGCCCACAAGAGTGCACCTATTGCTGGTCAAAAGAACTACTTGATTGAGTATGATAACAACACAGTCGAGCAGAAAGACTATGACCAGAGCAACTGGGTAGAGATATTGCTCGTTGACGACATAACTGCCAAGACCCAATCGACCACCAAATATGCTGATGGTTATACAGAGCAGCTTGATAACTACCGCACTCAATATGAAGGTAAGATTTTGCCTGAGGGATCAATCACTGGCGAATATGTCGATGCGTTTAACCCCACTATCCAAGTGACTACCAACCCCACAACTTCCACCACATCGAGCTACACGCAGAACATCTTCTGCACCGCCAACTTCCTGTACGACCAGCTGAATGTGAAGGATGACCCAACGGGTGCTCCCTCGGGTGCTGGCTACAACGACCCAGGTCGTGAGCAGGAGTATTTCTTCATGATGGATGCTAAGCCACAAGAGTTCTGCAAGGTGGTTTGGGGCTTCTATGAGGGCACAGACAACTACTTTGTGATTCCAGCTCGTGAGGGCGATGCCGTGAATGGCTATGACCTAGATGGTAGCTTCATGGTGAACATGAGCTTATGCTCATTAGGTACTCAGATTGATGGCTCCACCATTATCACCGAGAGCTCAACGGCCATGAACAGCTATAGTCCTAGCAATAAATACAATCCTCAGAAACTCTATGGTTTCAACGCTATCGTTCGCAAGAATCCCGCATCTTCAGTTTGGACTTCGAGCAGCAGCAATGCACCTCGTCGCCTGAAGGCTAGAGAAAGTGTCACCAAGGAATCGGTACCTGCCTACATCGTTTATCCTCTAGAGGCCGAAAGCACCTCAGATGACACGGTTACAGGTGTGCAGACGGTAGAGACCGAACGGACTGTTAAGGCTGTACGCTACTATAACATCATGGGCATGGAGAGTAGCCAACCATTTGGTGGCGTGAACATCGTTGTCACGACCTACACCGATGGCACCACCACCACGGCCAAGGTGATTAAGTAACAACAACATTGCATGCACCCTAGCTAGAGTGCGCATCAACGCCAAGAGGCGGCTAGTGTCCCTGAGAGGCATTAGCCGCCTTTGTTGTAATAAAATGTGCTCATTTGCACCGAGAAACCACAAAAAGTTAGTAACTTTGCGTGTTTTAAACGCATTTAATATCAACAAGACATTATGAATATCTCCTATAAATGGCTCAAACGCTATATCGACACCGACCTCTCGGCCCAACAGATTGCTGACGCTTTGACTTCGCTGGGCTTGGAAGTAGGTGCCCTAGAACAAGTAGAAACCATCCGCGGTGGGCTGCGTGGCCTAGTGGTGGGGCATGTGCTCACGTGCATCGACCACCCCAATAGCGACCATCTGCATATCACCACGGTGGACTTGGGGGATGGCAACGACCCCGTGCAGATTGTGTGTGGTGCTCCCAATGTGGCTGCTGGCCAAAAGGTGATTGTGGCTACCTTAGGTACCAAGCTCTATGATGGTGACAAGGAGTTTACCATCAAGCGTAGCAAAATGCGTGGCGAGGAGTCGCTGGGCATGATATGTGCCGAGGACGAGATTGGCGTGGGCACTAGCCACGAGGGCATCATCGTGCTGCCACCCGACACGCCAACGGGTATGCCTGTCGCACAATACTACGGCATTGAGGACGATTACCTGATAGAGGTGGACCTCACCCCCAATCGGGTGGATGGTGCTTCGCATTATGGCGTGGCACGTGATTTGGCGGCATGGATGCAACGGCATGGCATGGCGGCACAAGTGCACCGCCCTAGTGTGGACGCCTTTGCTAGCGACCGCCCCGATGGAGGTATTCCTGTAACGGTAGAGAATGCTGAGGCTTGTCCGCGCTATGCGGGCTTGACCATTCGCAATGTGCATGTGCAAGAGAGTCCCAAGTGGCTCAAAGACCTGCTCATGGCTGTTGGTCAGCGCCCCATCAACAACATTGTGGACATCACCAACTACATTTTGCTAGGCACGGGGCAACCTATGCATTGCTTTGACCTAGCCAAGGTGCAGGGCGACCGCATCGTGGTGCGTACGGTGGCCGAGGGCACTCCATTTGTGACACTCGATGGCGTGGAGCGCAAGCTCACCTCGCGCGACTTGATGATTTGCAATGCCGAGCGGCCTATGTGCATAGGTGGTGTGTTCGGCGGCTTGGATGCAGGCGTGACCGATGCTACCACCGATGTGTTTCTTGAGTCGGCCTATTTTCACCCCACTTGGATACGCAAAACGGCACGTCGCTTTGGCTTGAACACCGATGCCTCGTTCAGATATGAGCGTGGTGTGGACCCCAACGATGTGATTTATAACCTGAAATTGGCTGCCTTGATGGTCAAGGAACTGGCAGGTGGCGAGATATGTGGCGACATCATTGATGTGAAGGCACACGAGTTTCCTGGCTTCCCAGTGGAATTGCGCTACGACTATGTGACAGGACTCATTGGCAAGGATATCCCACATGCCGACATCAAGAGCATTGTCAAGAGCCTAGAAATGCAGATTGTTGCTGAGGACGATGAGAAACTGCAACTTGTGGTGCCCACCTATCGAGTGGATGTGCGTCGCCCATGTGATGTGGTAGAGGATATCTTGAGGGTATATGGTTACAACAATGTGGAACTCACCGATGAGGTGCATGGCTGCCTGTCTAGCAAGGGCGAGGTGGACTATCGCGACGATATGCAAGAGACCATCAGTAACCAGCTCACGAGTGTTGGCTACCACGAAATCATGAACAACTCGCTCACTGCAATAGCCCATTACGAGGGCCTCACGACCTATCCTGCTGAGCATTGTGTACGCATCATGAACCCCCTGAGCAGCGACCTCAACGTCATGCGACAGACCTTGCTCTTTGGCGGTTTGGAAAGCATTGCCCGCAACATCAACCACAAGAATGCCAACCTGCGACTCTATGAGTTTGGCAACGTCTATCAGCACGATGCCACTATTAGCCAAGAGGCCCAAGCATTGGCACCCTATAGCGAGCACACGCAGCTAGCTATGTGGATGAGTGGCAACAACCACGATGAGGTGTGGGCCGACCGCGTGAGACCCCTCACGGTCTATGACATGAAGGCTGACCTAGAAAACGTGATGGCCAATATGGGCATCAACGAGCGCGACTTGGTGATAGAGACTTGTGAAGACGATATCCTAGCACCTGCCGTGCGCTACAGCAACCGCGGTGGCAAGGAGGTCGCTCGCCTAGGCGTGGTGCGCGAGGAGCTATGCAAGCAATATGATGTGGACCAGCCAGTGTGCTATGCACAAGTCAATTGGAATCTGGCGTGCAAGTTGGCAGCCAAAAAGGATATCAAATATGCCGACCTGCCCAAGACGCTACCCATCCGCAGAGATTTGGCCCTGCTTGTTGACCGCAATGTGAGCTATGCCGACATCCGCAAGGTGGTGGAAAGTTCAGAGCGCAAGCTGCTCAAGTCGATGACTTTGTTTGACGTCTATGAGAGCAACAAGCTCGAGGCTGGCAAGAAATCATACGCCATCAGCATGATTTTGCAAGATGATGAAAAGACGTTGCAAGACAAGCAGATAGATGCTATCATGAGCAAAATCATCAAGAACCTGCAAACCCAACTAGGGGCAAAGCTCAGGTAATGTGGCTTGTCACCCTAAACCACTCAAGGCTACAATTAACAAAAACATACATAAACAACATACACTAAACAAACGCATCAACTAAATTATGGGAAGAGCTTTTGAATATCGCAAAGCAAGAAAGATGAAACGATGGGGTAGCATGTCCCGCACGTTTACCAAAATCGGTAAAGAAATCACTATCGCTGTCAAAGCTGGTGGACCAGACCCCGATGGTAACTCACGCCTACGTGCGTTGATAGCCAATGCCAAAACAGCCAATATGCCTAAGGAGAACATTGAGCGCGCTATCAAAAAGGCATCCGAAAAAGACGCTAGCGACTACAAGGAGGTTATCTACGAGGGCTTTGGACCTCATGGAATCGCTATGCTAGTAGAAACGGCTACCGACAACACCACCCGCACCGTGGCCAACTTGCGCAACTACTTCAACAAGAAGGGCGGCTCACTAGGCAATAGCGGTTCGGTAGCATTTATGTTTGCCCACAAGTGCTACTTTCATGTAGTACCTAAGGCCGATGTCGATGCCGATGAGTTGGAACTCGCGCTCATTGATTGTGGTGCCGAAGATATCGCACAAGACGAGGAAGAACTGCTCATTGCTGGCGCTTTTGAGACCAATGGCGATATCCAGAAATATCTAGAAGATAATGGCTTTGAGATTCGCAGCAGTGAGTTTGTCTATGAACCCGCCGACTATAAAGAGGTGAGTGATGACCAGCGCACCGAGGTAGAGGCACTCATCGAAACCCTTGAGGAAGATGATGACGTGCAAAACGTGTTTACCAATATGGCTGAGGGCGAGGAATAAACCCCTCTCACATCTACACTCGCTTATCAATTATCAGCACATACAAGTCTAGTGCCTGCATCAACATGCAGGCACTAGACTTGCCTTTTTTGACCACACGAACCCACCCAGTCCAGCGAGGGGGAGAGATGTCGGGGAGCGATAAAACGTTGGGTTCACGATAAAAACAATGTAGGGGCTATCGTGTGCGATACCCACCTAACTTCACAATAGGGTGGCTAAAAAAAGAGATGAATAGCACCGTTGAGAGGATGCTATTCATCAAGTATTGTTAATAATCGGCCTATATTGGCTGATGGCTAGTAAACGATTTCAACCAGATGCTTGGTGTCAGTGTAAGAGCTATAGCCATCGGCAACAGTGAGGGTGCCATTCACGTCGAGCGCCTTGGCTTGGAGTGCACAGCTATAGAACGAACCGCCACTGATGGTGGCATCGGTGTCCACCTTCACGCCCTTGGGGGCAGCATCGGTGTTGGCACCTGTGGTGACCACATTGAGTGTGCCACCAGCAAAGGTGAGCGTTTGGTTCACGTTGATGCCTTTTCCGCCTTCGCCCGTACTCTTGATATTGAGTGTGCCGTCGTTCATAACAAAGTAGTAGTCGGCCTTCACACCCGCGCAGCTAGTGGTGTCGCCATCAGCGATAGCTATCGCACCTGTGTTGATGATGGTGGTACGCCCACCATTGATGCACACGAGGCTGTCGGTGTTGATGCCTTTGCCACCAGCTGAACTGATTTCCATGTTGATGACACTGCCATTGATTTTCACAAAGTCTTTGCCCTTGATGCCGTGTCCGCTAGTGCTATTGAGATAGAGGTGGCAACCAGGGCGTATCAGCACATAGTCATCGCTGACTAGGCAGTTCTTACCCACGCTATACACGTTGAGTGTGCCACTGCCACTGAGCAGGATTTGTCCTTCGCTGAACAGAGTGCCACGCTGGTCCTCACCGCTGACGTTGGTATAGGTGGTGCCATCGCAGAGGGTGTTGGTAGTGCCATCACCTAGCACCACATAGCACGACTTGCCACATTGGTTGTTGATGGCGGCACCATTAGGGTTGGTGATACTCACACCATTGAGCAGTAGCTGAAATTTATAGGAGCTATAGAATTTGAGCGACCCATTGGTGGTGGAGCCCGAAACTACATATTTCACTTTCTTGTTGGCACTCGTGATAGTGACGTGAGCTCCATCTACTTGAGCAGCTACGGTGGACAAGCTGTTGGTCACAGTGGCTGTCTCGCCATCGAAGGTGATATAGACCACATAGGACCAATTGGTGTTCTCGACATAGTCTCCATAGTCGGCAGCATCTTCGTCTTGGGGTATGGTTTCGTCAGGCTCATCGAGGTCGGTGAAATCGAGTTCAATGTTGCGTGGGGTGATATCATCGTCATCATCGCCACCACCGAGCATGATGTTGATAATGGCATTGACATCAGACACGCTAATGATGCCATCGCCATTGACATCATAGGTGTCGTCGTCGCTACTATTGAGTATGGCATCAATGACGGCATTGACATCGGCAATACTGACATTGCCATCTCCGTTTACATCACCCGTGACAGCCCATAGTGGGGTGCTCACTAGCAACGTTAGAAATAAGAGAAATAGGCTTTTTTTCATAGCTTGTGGATAGACATTAGCATATTAATATTCAATAGTTAACACTTTGCTGTTAAGCTCATAGGTCTTGTAACCATCGGCTATCGTCGTTGTGCCTGCTACATCAAGGGGGTCGCTCTTGGCGCTATAGCTATAGAAGTACCCACCGCTGACATTCAGGTTACCATCGATTTTGATGCCTTTGGCAGCCTTGATGAGCTTGGTGCCAAGGGCTACAGCGTAGAATTGCCCACCTATGTGTACTACATCAGCTTTGGCTCGCAAGGCTTTGGCGCCATCACCAGTGGTTTTGAGCTTGAGCGTGCCACCATTCATCGTCAACAGACTATCACAGCGCAAGGCAGCGCAGGCAGTGGTGTCGCCACTAGCAATCAGGGGCTCGCCATAGCTCAGAGCCACTATGCGTCCACCATTGACGGTGACGAAACTTTTGCTCCGCAGTGCTTTTGCTCCTGCCGCATAGACCTCCACATTGATGACACCACCATCGATGATGATACCATCTTTGGCACGTATGCCGTTGTCGGCAATGCTATTAACATAGAGGCGCACACCTGGGCGCACCCTCAGGTAGTCGTCGGTGCTGATACCTGCCTTGCCTATGGCATAGACGTTGAGCGAGCCACTGCCACTGAGCAAGATTTGCCCTTCGCTGAACAGGGCTCCTTTCTCGTCCTCTTCGGTGTCGGTATCGTCATCTATGGCATAGGAGGCGGCATCGTGCAGCTCGTTGTGGGTGCCTTTGCCTAGCACCACATAGAACGATTTGCCACATTGATTGTTGATAGCAGCACCATAGGGGTTGGTGATGTTCACACCATTGAGCAGCAATTTGAATTTCTTTTGGCTATAGAACTTGAGCGACCCATTGGCAGTGGTGCCACTGACGATGAATTGCACCTTTTTTTTGGTGTTCACTACGATGAGGTGGGCACCATTGGCTATGGTGGTCACTCCGCTCTCGTTGTTGGTGACATAGGCAGTGTCGCCATCGAAGTGGATGTACACCGAGCGCGTCCAGTTGGTGTTCTCCACGTAGTCAGAATAGGCTTTATCGTTGATATCGGTGACCACCACATCGCTGTCTTCTAGCAAGGCTGTAGAGTCCACCTCCACGATTTCGGGCTGGATTTGATAGACGGCAATCGCTTCGCTCAAGTCGCTATCATCGTTGATGCAAGAGTTAGCGGCTAGCAAAAGCATCCATCCACTTATGATTAATAATGTGATATGCGTGATTTTGCTCATGGTGTGCATGCTTGATTAGAACTTAAAGGTGTAGCCAAGGCCAATCAAGTGGATGTTGGCATCATCGTCATCCTCCTCGTGTAGAATGTGTTGATAGCGATAAAATGCTTGCAGATAGTGAGTCTTTTTGATTTTGTAGTTCACACCTGCTATCACACGATATTTGATGAGTGACCAGCCATGATAGAGCTCTCCACTAGCAAATGGGTCAAACTTGCAGTGGGGAATATCCCAATCGGCTTGAAGCCTCGAGCGTAGCACATGTTTGCCCTTGCCACGCACTTCTACAGTTTCCCATTCACCGTCATCAAAGTCAAAATTTCGTGTGTTCTTAGCTGGCCGATAGGTGTATTGCCACCGCTCACGCAGGCTCAGTGTCACACGTTGGATGTCAAGGCTACCCGTGAGAGAGACCCTAAACCGATGGCGTGCGCCCCAATAGGATGGTCGCCAGTTGTTGTAGCTACCATCATCGTTATAGGTGAGATGCTCGGCGTTGTTATCAAACAGTAGTTTGTAGTTTGCGCTAGCCTTGAGCCAGGGTAGCAATTTGTAGCCCATCTCGACACCTAGGTCCACACGGTCAGCTGTTCTAAAGTTGTTACGACTATAGAATCCAACTTCGGCTCCTAGGCTGATTTTCTTGGTCAGCTTATGCCCCACGCCCGCTGTTAGCGATAGGCCAGCATCGTCGGCTAGCGTTGTGCTAGGCATCGCCACGATGAGGACTAGTAGCGCTACAATTATTGATAGTCTTTGACGTCTTGCCATTCGTATTTGGGTGGTTTGAGACGTTGATTGATGTGACTTGACCCTCCGCCATCGTTTTCATAATAGATTTTGATGATGGCGCTATCTTTGAGAAAGTCTATCGATCCAATAGCTACGTTAAACACGTTTAGGCCCGTGCGCTGGCGCAGGTCTTGGAGCAATTCCTCGCGCTTGTCGGGCGTAATCAAGGCGATGCGGTCGTAGTTGATGAGCTTGGAAGAGATGTCGCGTCGCAATACGAAATGCTCAAACAGCCCAATGGCCACCATGATGCATAGGTTGGGCACCAATAGTTCCACGATGCTCAGGTTGTCGGCTAGGGCGTTGATTACCGAGAGAGCAATCACGCTAAACATATAGGTCATTTCGCGCACAGGAATCGTCTCGGTGCGGTAGCGCAAGATGCCAAAAATGGCAAACAGACCTAGTGCAAAGCCAATCTTGACCTTGACACTGCCTAGCAGATAGATCAAGAAGAACACGCTCACACTGAGCAAGATGAAGGTGAAGAAATAGTCGCGACGATGGCTTTTGCGATAGTACAAGAAGTAAACGATGCCCCAAATAAACACCATCATCAACAAGAAGCGTAAGGCTAACTCGCCAAATCCTGCGGGGTCAAACCAGGTGAAATTCATCCCCTCATCGATGGCCTCCGCAGTGGCATCGGTGAGGTCGGTTAAATTTTGATTTTGAAGTAGTATCATAGCTACTATAATGTTTTACGCTCTATTTGGCCTTATCAATCAAGGCCATAGTGAGCTAGGTGAATATAATTTTCTTGTTCTCGGCTAGCACTCTTGTGCTAGCATGCGCTCAACCATGCGCATACGCACTTTGAAGCGGTTGTGCTTCAACTGTGAATTGGTGAACGCTGACCCCATGCAATATTTGCTAAATCCACTTGGCTTGATGCGCAATGCGCGTAGCAAGTCGAGGATAGGCGAGGGTACCAAGCCATCACGCTTGAGCTCAATAATTGCGAGTCCTGTCAGGTCACAATCTAGCCCTGTCATTAGGTTGTGAAAGCGTAGCTCTGTGTCGATGGTTAACCGTTCGGTTTTCCCATTGTTCACTAGTGTGATGCGGCTAAACCGATTTTCTAGTTTTTCGCTCAATAGGGTAGGGTCGTAGTGTAGATGATTGCGCAAAAAATCATCGTAGCTACTGTATAGCTCGTCTTGTGCCTTGAATTGGATATCGTGGCTAGGATGCAGTGGATCAAAGTCCACCATCGCTATGCGCTTCTTTTTGGTGCGCCCATGATTGTTTTTGGTCTTCACCTCTAGGAAGTTCAATCCAGAATCCACATAGGAGCGAATGCGCAATTTCTGCCGTCCAGTGTGCCCATTGTGGTGAGTGACGTACATGTGCATATCGGGCGTGTCAAAATAGGCAGTATAGTAACTGGCCCGTCGCTCTCCATCAATCACTTGCACTCGATATTGATCTCTAGCAAGCAACAACAACTGCTTGAGTTGACTTTCCGTAGTGACAAACTTGGTATCGGTGCGGTTCATCAACTTAATGCCACTCATTTCGTCGAGTGTGATAGGGCTATATGGGGCAATGATGCGGTCGAGGTGCTCCATGCTGTGTGCGCGTATAGTTATATATCTAGAACGTAAAATTAGAGGATTGATTGCTTTTTGCCAAATAAAATCAGCCATTCTAGCATTTTTTTCAGCAAAGTATAGACTTCTGTAACCAACATGGTGATTGCTCATCATGCTAGTCGAAAGTCTTGCTGCATCAATCCGCTAGCACCGCAACAGACTAGTGGCGCTATCGATATTACTTATTTGGCCATTTCAAAGCCAAGGCGCACACCATCGTAGTGCTTGCTCAAGTTGCCCACCGTTTGTAGTGTGCTACTACCCGATACGGCAGCCACCGCTTGCAACACCTTGAGCAGACTTTTGCTCTCAAAGGTGAGTGCTAGTCCACTAGTCGTGCGGGTGATGTAGGCATTACTACTCAGCAATAGGGTTTTTAGTTTGATGGTGCTACTTGATGAGTCGTAAGTGTAGCTACCACTCACGGGAATCCCCTTGATTTTTGCCGAGAAGTGGTGATCACGATCAAAGGTGAATTGGGTGTTGCTACTATTGATACCCACGTTGTTGTATACGCTTTGTAACTCTTGCTTGCAGTTCTCGGCTGCTATTGAACCGCCAGCTTTGGCTAGCAGTTTTTCACTTGTGAATGCACAACCAGGCTCGGTGTAGTGCCAAGAGCCATAAAGCTCGCTCTCAGAGATTTTCACACTGCCTACTATCAATCCTAATAGGCCATCTACAGTGTTTTGTGAACCTAAGCCACCCAATACACTACCTAGCACACTGCCCACACTAGAGCCAGTGCCACTAGTCGATGTGGACCCCAAACCTAATTGGCCTGTGGTGCAACTAGTGCTTATGAGGGCTAGTGTGGCTAATAGAGAAATGAATTTTTTTTTCATCAGTCTTTATTTTTTAAGGTGTAATCACGTGATTTCTTCAAATTCCACATCCATCACCTGTTGCTCGATGAATTCAGTGGACTCATAGTTATTGCTATCTGCAGATGGCTCGATGTGAGCACCTACCACCTCTTCATAGTCCACATACTCGCCTTCGGTGCTTGTGAAGATTTTGCGTTCCCCCATCTCGGTATATTCTACCTCGGCATCTTCTTGTGTATCTTCACTAGTTGTGCGTCCACTCTTGTTGGTATTTGAGCTGTTTGGTGATGCGTGTCCGCCGAAGGTTTCTTCTAGGCGCTGGCGCAGGTTGCGTATTGCCAGCCAACCCCGTAACAATGGCCACCCAAGGAGTAGCATCAGAATCAACAATATGAACAAAAACAGTGTCATTGCGTTGTGATTGTTCTTTTAGGCTGGTTATTGTTCGTGCTTGATGATTGATAGTAGCACATATAGCACTATCATCACTGCTAGCCCTGGCAAGTGTAGCCATGCTACAAGCACTATCGTGGCTACGATAAGCAAATATTGTGCCCAATTAGTTGCTAGTGAAGAGATGTTGTGCATTTTGAGCGAAAACATACGCAACTGACATACCATTAGCCAGGCTAGTGCGACTACTGTTAGTGCGACCACTATGGTGGGCACTGCGTGTTGGGCATACCAAGCTGTGGCTCCTATCCAAAACAAGGCGTTGGCAGGGATAGGCAGTCCTGTGAATGTGGTGCTCTGACGCGTATCCACGTTGAATCGTGCTAGTCGCAAGGCGCCTGCAACAGGTAGCAGCACGGCTATTAGCGACCATGCGCCTGCGCTATGTCCCTGATACATCATGTTGCCTAGCACCATAGCTGGGGCGAGTCCAAAACTCACTTCATCGGCTAGCGAGTCAAGCTCCTTGCCGATGCCACTTGAGGCGTGTAATAGCCGTGCAACAGCCCCATCTAGAAAATCGGCTACGGCAGCTAGACCCATCAGCAGGTAGGCCCACTTGTAGCCTTCCCAACCACTGCCCAGTAAAGGCTCGTAGCACTTGAATGATGCCACTATGGCTAGCGTGCCACACACTAGGTTCAAGCACGTAATGGCGTTGGCCGCTTGGTTGCGTATCAGTTTCATCATAGCTTAGTCTCCTTTTTTGTAGGTTGTGGTAGGCGCGCCACCAACGTCTCTCCACCCCATGTGCGATCGCCCAATTTCACACACACTTGGGCATCGAGGGGCAAGAAGATATCTACTCGTGACCCAAACTTGATAAATCCCACAAAATCAGTTATATCTACT
>Ga0181612_157128_pt1 | contig 13471 bp, 11 predicted proteins | sample HoacroProtozoa21_FD_119630 | JGI IMG/M metagenome (GOLD analysis project Ga0181612, IMG submission 119630) | Hoatzin crop microbial communities from Cojedes, Venezuel. Combined Assembly of Gp0051906, Gp0051904, Gp0051908 | reverse complement strand
CAACCCCGACTATTCTGTGTGATTCTGTGATTCTGTGAAGAAGCGGAGCATCATCACAGCAGAGAGGGGGACTGGAGCTTTTTGACCCTCCACTTCTCCAGGATCAGGTTTGAAATCAAACTCACTCTTTACTACCAACGTGACCTACTCAGGCTGAGACACCAAACTCAACTTTTTGAGTCTAAATCCAGAGAGGCGATCCCGTTTCCTTCACACAGAGACCTGCCAGTTTTGACTGGCAGCCACATCTCCCCCAGCCTGGAAGCTCCAGCTCTGCAGAGCTGTGCTTGCCCAGATCAAAAAAACTGATGGGAAACCAGAGAAAGCCGCGGCAAGAACACAGCTGCTTTGAGATAGAGATATTCAAACATGAAATCCAGCAGACTGCAAATCCAGCTGGTGAAAACTGGCGGAGACCTAGGGGGTGTGAAATGCGTTTGCACGTGAAGCAAAGTATCTTCGTGGAGAGCTCAGGACGTACCAACAGGCAGGGGATCGGGCTGCGAGCAAGAGCACACCCAGGAGCAGGCACCTCGTTCCACTCTGGCCATCTCGTCTTCAAGAAGTTGTATTTCAAAACACACTATCCAATACCATAGGGTACCCATAGACTAACATATACCTCTACCACACAACAGACAGACAGCACACACAGACCATGCTGCAACTTCAAGTCTGACCAAAGCACGCTTTTGTCCTGTAAGGAAACTGTTCCCGTAGGTTTACACACCTCTGCTCGGCATTTCCCAGCTCGCCCTCTCCCCGCCACCCAGAAGGTGTGCTGGAAGCTACAAGTCAACACACTGGACGGCAAGCTTTCACAAGCAACCCTTGCTGACCTCTAAAGCCCAGGGAACCATGATTTTTCTCTTAGCTACCTCTGAAAGCATGTCTACTCAGGAGCACGAGCTTTTACACGGCAGTTTATTTCACTTGGCAATGAATTAAGTCAACCAACTCTTTTGTAAACGTCAGTCCAGACAATTCCATAAACATCTACTTCCCACAGCGTGCTGCAGTTCCCCAGTCTGTGAAACCTGGGAGGACTTCATAGGCTTGCCATCACAAGGATGTTGCCTTAAATTATTTATAAAGAAGGTGACTGCACGGAAAGTTCAAGTCAAAGTAGCAGGGTGCCTAAACTAAAATGCAAGTGTACCACTCAAAATGCAGTATTACTGATTATTGCCTACCCACAGCGGTGTATTTTTCTTAAGTAAAAGAAAGAACCCCCAAAAGAGAAAAAAAAAAAACAAAATAAAACATAACCTGAAGTGTATGGACCTCATAGTATCCAAATGCCTGCACAAGCTCACACTGGGAATTTTCCATGACTGCTTCACATAGTGCTATTAAAACATATTTAATCTTACTTACTTATAATCTGATTTTTATGGCACTAAAGAACTCAAGTCTAAAACAAATATAAATGTCTTCCTCTGCCTAAACACAGCCAGTATCTTCTATTTTTCACACTAGTAATGAAGTCACTTGTCATAGTTCCGCACTGTAAGTCAACAAAACAGTTATTTGTTGGGTTTGGGTGATGGTTTTTTTAGTAACTCTTAGGTAAAATGAAATGACCTAAACACTGTTGAAGAGACAACTCTTCCACAAATGCTGAAGCATGGAATTGTGCAAAGAGAAGCACTACACGGGCAAATTACTATAGAACAGAAGAGGATGCAAGAAAGCCTCCTTAGTCAGAAAGAGCACGTGCTTGATTTCAGCTGCTGTGAATGCTATGCACACCCAAGAATGAAGGAGTGCTTCTTCAGCCCAGACCTCATTCGGGAAAAAGGCTCAGACTGTCCCTACTGAATTACTCTCAGAAGTGTCATTTCACAAAAACTGAATGTTTTTAAGCAGGTTACTGCTTTAGCCAAAACGGTAGATTTACTCTTCAAAAATAAAAAAAAACCAGCTTGTTATCATTCATGTCAAGCAGCAGAACATCCAAGAACCACCTTGCTCATGCTCACCCGAAAACCCAACTCCACGCGACCGTTCTGCTGAAGGTGGTGCCCCTGTGGCACTCCCTAAACACCAGCACAGTAGGAATCATGAAGAGCCAGTTATGCTTTACTGCAAAGAAACATTGCTGCAGCAATGTGCTCCTCCACTGCCAGCTCTGTATTAGCTTCCTCCAAGCTTTAACTGGGCTAGTCAGAAAGACTTGGCCTTAAACACAACTAGTTTTCTTTTGAAACAAGTCATAAATAATCTCAAAACAATAACTTTCTGCTTACTGTACATACTACTTTTAACCCCTCTATGCAGTATATAAAATACTTCATTCTGCAGGGAGGAACAGATTTCCTCACCTGTAAGGAAATGAACTTTGAGTCCTTGGAGCTCCACACTACTTTCACACGTGCAGAGAAAAATACTGCAAACCGCAAGGCCTATGTGCCTGCTCCTTCACCAAGGAAGTCAACCAGAACTTGGCCCCTTGCTCAGCACGGGCGGCAGATCTGGTTTTATTTGCATTGGCACAAGGGCCCGGGGAGAGAGAGCACCTTGTGCACTACACCTCTCTACCCAGGAAAAGGGGAAAAAAAAAAAGTTGGAAATGGAAAATATTGTACTATTTTACGACTAGAGAACCAAGGCAAAAGCAGACTGAATTACTTGTTGAGGGCTGCAAGTCAATTGCAAGTTGAATTACTTGTTGAGGACCCCTCATGACAAGAAAGACAGTGAGGTGCTGGAGTGTGTCCAAAGGAGGTCAACAAGGCTGGTGAAGAGGCTAGAAGACAAGTCTTATGAGGAATCACTGAGGGAACTAGGACTGTTTCATCTGGAGAAAGGAGGCTCAGGGGAAACCTTATCACTCTCTATAATTACGTGAAAGGAGGTCGTAGCAAGGTGGGATGTCCGCCTCTTCTCCTGGGTAATGGGCAATAGGACAAGGGGAAATGGCCTCAAGCTGCATCAGCGGAGGTTTAGATTGGATATTAGGAAAAATTTCTTCACTGAAAGAGTGGTCAGGCATTGGACCAGACTGCCCAGGGAGGTGGTGGAGTCACCATCTCTGGAGGGGTTCAAAAAACGTGTAGACGCAGTACTTCAGGGCATGGTTTAGAAGGCACAGTGGTGTTGGGTGGATGGTTGGACTTCAGGTGCTTAGAGGTCTTTTCCAACATTAGTGATTCTATGATTCTTACGGTTGTGTACCTGTGTGTGTGTGTGTATACGTGCATATGTCTGCATGTGTGTAGGTATGTGTGCACATGTGTAGATGCAGCATTTGAATGCACATGCTGAGGCCCTTCACCCTGCGAGAGCAGTGGTATCCCAGAGGGGCAGCAGGCTGGTTTGCCTCTGACACTCTGCCTACAGTGTCCTGCAGAGCAGGAGCTCTCCTGTAAAATACAGACTGTTGAAAAAGAAAGGAAAATGAAGTCACAGCTCATGTGCTTTTCTAACTCTAGCGCTGCCCGGTGCTGCTCCGACAATCCCTTCCACCCCGACGAGCAGAGCTGGAGCCCCAGGAGAGGGGACGAGGGTCCCCAGCGCTCGCCTGCCCGCAAGCACGGTGGTGCCTGCAGCAGGGTGGCCCCGGTGGGCTCGCCATCAGACCCCCACCGCCATCCCCACTGCCCTCCAGGCTGCCCTCAGCCCAGCACAGCCCTGGCTCTGCAGGGGGATCGAGCAGGGCGTTTCAGCTCTCCTGGGCTGGAATCCCACCGTGGCTGATGCCCTGTGCGAGAGACACCATGCTTAACCTTCCTACTTCTATTTTTAAATCCGATTTTGATCACCCATAATTCCTCTTGAAATCAGTGGGTGATGACAGTCTTCAGCCCACTGGAAAAGTCAGTGCATTAGGTACCTGAATATGAATTTATGGTTTTAATTTAGTATGATCCTCCAAGGACTTCAGTCTGAAGGTGGAGAAATCCAGTAATTCCCTGCAGCTTGCTCATTTGTGCTGTCTATGGATTATTTTTCAAATTCTTTTTCTATTGTCTCCATGAGAAATATAATTAATCTCATCAACACCAAATCATTTCTCTCTGCTGGTTTACTTTCTAGGATGATTTATGTATACATCAAATGTGATTGCGAGCCGTTTCCCAACACATGTAAACCTCAGTTTTAGGAGATCTCTGGGGATGCTCTAAGTTTTAATAACAGCCTCACATGAAACACAATTACCCCATTCTGGCAGTGCACATGAGTAAACATGGATACAGGGAGTTAGTAAAATAATAGTTTATTTGTTATTTCACGAATTATACTCTGTAATTAGGGAAAACTCTCTTTTCATAGAATCATAGAATCAGAGGTTGGAAAAGACCTCTAAGATCATCGAGTCCAAGCATCCACCCAGCACCACCATGCCTGCTAAACCATGTCCTGAATTTTAAGAACGCATTGACTGTGTACCCTAGGCTTAGTATGTTTGTCCATGTTGTTACATGCACTGTTGATCCTGAAGGGAAACGGTTAAATATATTGTTATTGAGCGAGCATAGCAATAAATTAAAATTCACATCAAAACCAAAGAGCAAGAATTATTAGATAGATTTTTTTCCCACTGTTTATCTTCAAGGTACGATTCCGTGTTTCCCTGTTGGGCAGCTGACATTGTTTGCTCGCTTCTCCCCTGTAATCCTGAAGCTGCCTGCTCAGCCTCTCTCACATGCTGAGAATATTTTGGTTTATGGCTCAGCCCACCTACCAGCTATTTCAGCTACTGAGATGCAGTGAGCTAATTAACGCATCCATCATCTTACACGTTCTTCAGATGCCATGAGCAATAAGGAGACTTAGCCTTGATCTTCTTCTTTGTCTTCTTCTTTCTCCCAGGCTTGGCACTGGCCTGACTCCAGCCCATACACATTTTCCTTGCTGAACTGTTCATTCGTGTATTTTTGTTCTCTATTTATTGACTTCTAATTCCCTTCCTCTCCTAGAGTGCATGCTAGATTAAATCTCCATTATCTAAGCCTGTGTCTCCTTTGCCCAGCTCACACAGCCGTGTAAGTATAATTATTGCTTAATATTTGTATGAAATTAGCATCCAGCAAATCCTGGTCCACACCAGCGGCTTGCGCCAGGTGCTTTCCCAACAGGGACACAAACACAGCGCCTGTGCCAGAGCCTGCAGTGGAGGTTGAGGCACGTCTCTGCTACAATCTGCTGGTTTTCGTCTAGCTGGTGACGAGTGCTGACTTCTGCAGCTGCTGTGGAGGGGGCTGTGGTCCCAAGGTACCGGCCGAGGGAGGGTCAGGCAGAAGCGTGAGGGCATCGGGGGGGGGGGATGCTTTTCTCACCTCGTCATGGACCTCACCGTGAACCTAAGAAACACAGCGTGTGATGCAGTAGCACAACCCAGCAGATGAACAGGAAGGGAAATAATTAAAAATTTCTTTGTAGATGAGGATAAACCCAGGATTTTCAAAAGGCCTGTTTCTTCTCCTGCCTGAGATCCGCTTTCTGCCAACAGAATGCTGCAGTCTCACCCTGTTCATGTCAGAGCATAACGTAAGATGTCCAGAGCCATGGCAGTGAAGGAGGAAGCCCTATGTGAGATGCAGGCAAATGGCAAGTCGTGCTGCGAAGCTCCCCCGGAAAGCTTGCGGCACTGAGCCCAGCATGGCTGGGCTGGGCTTAACCAGAAGACGTTTGTCAAATCCAAGGTCAAAAGAAATCTTAGAGTCTTAGAAAGATGTAAACCTGGTTTTCCAGATAACGCCAACAAGTTATCTGGTTAAATTAATCTGTGTCTGAACTTAAACGGACATAAATGCTTACAGAATATGTAGGCTGTGATACATCCCCAGCAGTAATTCTGTTAATTTTTTCAACACCCCCTGCTGTGCATGTGTAAGGATTTGCAGGCACACCAAAACAGGCCAACTAACTACGCTCCTCTCCTCTGCTTTTAACCGCTCTCAGAACAGCCCTGTGCCTCCTCCCCGCATGCTTTCTGCTATAAACCCAGCCGTTTGCATTCCCCAGGCAATCCATTGCACGTGGCTGCAATTGCGCTGACCATAACTGCAACCAAAGGGTGTCCGATCCAAATTACGTCGCGCATTCTGATATTGCCCTCTGGAGCCGCAGATCTGGGAGAGGGCCAGAGAAGCCATTTTACAATTACAGTCTAAGTCATGGGCTTTATAAATCCGTTATTAAAAAAAAAAAAAAAAAAGGCAGAGCAGGTGTGCCCACAAAGCAGGCATTAATCACAGCTAGGTAAAGTCTGCTCCTCTCCTAGGTGGCACGCTGCAGAGTTTCAGCAGGAGCTCACCCCTGCTCCAAGGACACCCCATGCTTTTTTGCCCTAATGGTCCATTTGCTGTGTAATAGCAGGGAGCAGATTTTTTTTCCACCGCCGTCTGCGCAGCTGCTCTGGAAGCAGAGCGTGATCCTGGATGTAGGGATCACAAGGTCATTTTCCAAAGTGAAGGAAGGAATAAGCATGTCACAGGAGTGGAAGGTGGGAAGACAAATGAAGCTGAGAATCTGGCAAATACTCGGCTCTCCTCACTGCAGCTCGGCTTTCAGAACCAGCAAGAAGGAGGGAGGCTCATTGCACAGCCCTGACCGTCTCGCTCAGAAAATCAGTGTCCCACACTCCTGGTAATTCCCTCTACCCATTAAACCCAGGAAGATGCCATAAACTGCAGCCGTATGTCACGGAGCTATTTCATTTTAGCCAAAAGTGAGTGCTGTAAAAATGGATGTGTTGCACGCTTTGCTGATGTAAATTAAAATGAGCTTAATTCCTGTAGTCAAAAATAGACAAAGAACAGAAATTACTTTTGTGACTCTAAATCAGGTTATAGTAGGCGAGGGTCTTTCCTGATATTCTTGTGTTTTATTTTAGAAATCCTCTGTCATTAAAGGATGTTCAGCTGCGCTACAGTCAATCCCATGGTATCTGAGCATCTAAATGTCAGAAAACTCCTTAACAGGCTCCATTCCAGATACTTTATTAAAGCCATTACCAGAGGCACATCAAAATGTAATAAACACAGAAGCAGATAATGGTCAGAATATTTCTAGCATGAAATGCACGATCTGTTCCGATTAAGGGCAATCCAGGCTAAAAGCTGTCATTTTCATCGGCAGTTTCAAATGGCAGAGTCACATTTCTGAGACGTGTTCCCGAGTTTGCTGACAGCAGTCAGTCTCTACCACTTCAGCATCAGAGGGCTCTTCTTAGAAGTCTTCCAGGTGCTCTCGCTAGGCAGTGCATCTCCACTCTGGGTGATCCTGATTCTTCCTCCATCTGCTACATTAATTCCCAGGAAGTAGTGGTATTGTTTTCTCTCCAGTGATGCAGTCCCAGTGAATCCCAGTACCATTCTGGCTCCCAGTATGGATGGTTCCTTGTCATGGGAAGAGCTCCCCAACCTGGCAGGGCACGCTCCCCAAGGCTGGCAAAGGCCAGGCTGAGCTGAGCAAATCGTCAGGAGCTTATCTTGTGGTTCGTGTCATCCTGTCAATGACAATAGAGCTGTCCTTGGGCTCTGCACTTGCACCTAAGCGGTTCAGAGCACTTTAATTAATGAAATGGTGATTTATTCTCGCTGCCCCTGAACTGCAGGGAGCTACGTTTGTCTTGCAGGCTGAGTGACGGTGCACTGCTAACGCGTCCAAGGGGGATGAAGCGGAAGAGCAGGAAGAGACAGACAAGAAAGTGGCAGGGTGTGCCAGGGGAAGGATTTCTTCATGCATGCCGTGTCTCACTGGCAGCTGCTGGAGGCAGGACGGGGCCTGGCTGGACCCAGACTGGCCATTCCTGTGTGGTCCCCGTCGATCCCTTCGCAGGCACCTCTGAGTGAATGCATCACTGACACAGAGCGGGCAGAGGGCAAGGCTTGTGCTGTATTATTATTATTTCAGTAATTGTGATGCTGGAGACCTGCGTACAGCATTTGGACTGGCAGATGGGTTTTCCAAGTCATTAACTCAGGAGTTCTGCATTTTGTTCCAAAACGTTCCTGTGTTATTACTGTTGCAGATAAGGGTTCCTTTCTGGTTTACAGTCTTTCACAAAGTAACTCAGTACCTTCATTGATGACTGGGTTGAAATCCTGATTTTTTTTGATTCACAGCCAAGATCAGGATAGCGCATTAGATGCTAGCGGGGCACCAGCTCGCTCCTCATCAGGGCAGTTTTCAAAGTGCTTCTCTGAACAGAACTGTTTTCTTTGCACTGAGGAGCACACAAAGCAGAGCCAAAAGAAACCATTCGGTAGGCAACAAAAATATAGAAGAAAAAGAACAAGCACATAAAAGATGTCGCTAGGAAGGAGAGCAGTGTGTGCTGCAACAGCCTGATCCAAACCAGGCTGACATTCCCCCTGCACATGCACGGTAATGACAAGGCCCTACTGCTTTGTATTTTCCTACTTCTGTGGCACCAGACGCCGGCCAGGGACTTTTGATGCTCCACCATCTCTTATTGTGTAACAGTAAAACCTTAAAAATATGAAATATGTCATATAAATTATTTAACATTTTTAAAACACACAGATCAGCCCTCTGAAGCACAGTATCTGTGGAAGGCTTCAGATTCAAAGCAAGGTTCTTCCTGGCCTCTGGAGAACAGCTATGTATCCCACCCAAACTCAGAAATGATAATGGCTGGCGTCCCCTTCAGACGGGCACTCACGACTTCCAGTAGGTTTTCATCGCAGGCACTGTTTTGCTCCAACATCTCAACTTTGAGTCTGGTTTCTAAATTGGGCAAATCTGAAACCTCCTTAAGCTCTGCTTCCTTCAGACTCCTGCGTAACCCTCACCACTCTTCTCATTTCTGGTCTTTCCAGGGACTACAAATAGACCTCATTTTCCTATAGCCTCTAAGCAGCGGAATCACCTCAGCGCTGTAATCTCTTTGTTTACTTGTAGAATGAATTAATTTCTATCTGATCTCTCTCTCTCCCCCCTTATATTTCTTCTCTGTTCTTTTTAATGTCACGCTTGCTTTACTGAGTTCTGAATGAAGCAGTCGAGGGCTAATAACCCCATTAGGTATTTATGCTCTTATTTTTTCTCTAATCAAGATGTTGGCTGAAAAGTCCAGAGCGGGACACTGACAGCAGCTGGAAGAAAAGCCAGTGCCAAATGTGGCTGCTCTGGTAGCCAACAGCAGGGGCACAAGGGTGACCCACGCCCGTGCCACTCCACGCTTCCCATAGAAACCGGGGAGGCACACAAAGCTACACCGTTCTGGAATTCAGCCGAACATTTAATAGCCTCGGCAGCTGACACCTGATTTAAAGACCTGATGTGTCCAGTACAACAATATGCATAACGGGGTTGTTGTGGCTCTGCCAGTCTGGGGTATTTGTTCGCTGTTTCTCCTGCTTCTGGAGCCCAAGTTCACATCAGCATTGGCAGCAAGGCTCTGCTGGAGTTTGTCATTCCTGCCACAACTAGGGTCATCTGCATCTGTCACCCTCTAAGGGAACTGCTTCATAGCTCTCCTCTCTTGCTGGCCACATCCCAGAGAAGATGCGTACGGGCATGTGGCTGCTCATGGCAGACCTCTGCAGACACCTTTTTACTCCCTGCATGTGTCCAGCCCATAGGCAGCACTTTCTCCCCTGGAAATGACACAGCTTTCAGGGAGAGAAGGGGCTGTAGCTCCTATGGAAACAAGGACTGCTGGCTTCAGCAGAGGAGAGGCAAGGGTCATCATCTTCCAGAATTCTGAAATGCCAAGGAGTTTCCACCTGGAGTGTCTGGGAAGTTGCAAGGAGCTGATGGAAGGAGCTGGAAATTTCCTGAGCTGCAAGAGCAGAGACAAAGCATGTTCGAAGAGCTACTCTGTGATAACTCAGCTTCCTCTCTGGAGGAAGGAGCCAGCATGAAACTCATTTGTCCTCCTCTCTTCTTTGGAGTGTATAAAGGAGGAAAGCTGATGGCCTGCAGAAGAATGATGGAGCATGTAACTGAGATTCAGCCTCTGAACCATGTAAGGGTGAGTGGCCCATCAATCCTTGGGCATAAAAAGAGCTTGGCAGAAGAGCTACAAGGATGCAGACCCCTCAGAGTGCAAGAAGACTGAAACATAAATGTGGCTTGCATCCATCCTCTGGACCTGCCTCTGATGCTCAGAAAGAAAATTAAGCTGATGCTCTGTGCTCTCTGTCTTGAGAAGAGTCTTCAGAGAAAGTTTTGCTTTTACAGAGGATCCTCGTGTCATACTACCCATAATTTTACAGACTTCTTTGTAGCTCTGAAAAGTTTGGAGGAGAAAATTCCCTAGAGGCAAAGCTCCTGAAGTGATGTTTATTATCTCTCTAGCAGGGTCAGGTTTATGGTTTCTTTTAATATTTCCTCCTGTGGGTCTTATTTATGAAGATAACTATAAACTGTATTGTAAGGCTATGGAGGGAAAACTCCCCTACCTCAAGACACAGCTCTTTCTGGGCTGTGAAGCTTGGGTCAGCAGTGCCTTTTACGCAGTCACACTGAAGAGTTGTTAAGGTCATTAACAGACTGGGGAGGCAATTGTTTTCTTTTTCCAGGAGGCATTTTGAAATTTCAATAGAAATCTTTTTGCAGATGGATGAAAGGTGAAATCCAAGAGCATCCACAGATGAGAAATGAAAATAAAATGACCTTTCAACTAAAATGCATTCTTACCTGTTCTTTTTTAATATTTTTCTGCTGATTCTGATCACTTCCATTATTTTCCACTATAGATTTAGTGAGTAATCATTTGGAATTACAAAGGCAGATTTAACTTAAAATGTTAAAATGGAACAATTTCAAAACCTCTTTCAGTAATTTTTTTCAGTTTTTTTTAACCTGTACCCTTCTTCACAAGCTTCTGTCTCAGTGAATGAGCATTTTGTTTCACTGCAAATTGAATGAAAATAAAAATTTACAACTTTTTGACCAACATTTGTAGAACGTGTCCTCAAAGATCCAAACCACACGAGTTCCCAGAGCTCTTCACTGGAGCTACAGCTACCTAACTCTTCATGAGCACAGTCTCTTGAAGTTTCAGCTGCTATGGCCCCATTTCTGTGATATCCAATCCTTCTATGAAAACACAGTGGGAACTGGTGTTTTTTACTTTGCCTGTTTACTGTTCAGACAAGAAAGTGCTCACATGGGGAGCCAAAAATTACATATTTCTCTTGGACAACAGGTAACTGATTTCCAAGCCTTTCTCAGTTATTGTATGCCACCTGAAAGACCTAAGTGTTCCATAATATCACTCGGTTTTTATCATTTATACTGAGGTCTTACACTAAATTAATGCAGCCAGCAACAGCAACGTATCGTAGAACATGTTTTCTGCAGGACTGGCCTGTTGGGAGATAGGTCAGAACAAGTAAAGCTGTTTGGAAATATGAATCTCAGAAGTGCCGTCCATTGTGTTTTGTAAGCCCACCCTTTTGGCACCAAGCTCACCAGCCGTACTCCTCCACTTCTTGGGACGTAAGGCTGCCGAGTTTCTCGGTCTCTCACAGGCTGCTTTCGAAGATCGGTGCGCTCTGAAGCGTGCTGTTAAATCAGGCTCTGGGATGAGGGTAGATGCCATCACAGTGGCTTGAGACCTCCTCACTCCGCTTCCATGGGAAGTTCCGGACTCGCTCCCCTCCCTGCTGCCCATGGGATTGGGGTGCCACTGCTGAAGGACAGACAGCAAGGGAGCACGGGGCAGAGGGTGCTCTGGTTTTGGGTGAAACGGACATCAGCAGTGCAATCAAAAAGCCAAACAAACTTCAGACAGAAAAGATTCACCTGTTCTTGATACAGAGTACTTTAAAAATGACCACAAATACAAGTATTTAGAAAAGGTTATTTCCTTTCTATATCCTGGTTTACTTAATGCGTCTAGGGGCAGTTTGTGTGTCGTAAATGTCAGCTTCTCTGTTATGTCAGTGAGCTCTCAGCTTTCTTTTTTGTAGAACTTTCTTCTCGTTGACTAGCTGCCAAGCTGATGGTGTCTCTTTTGGTATCTCCTGACTCACGCGCCTTCCTGTTCCAGCTGTCCCAGTATCCTGTCACGGTGCTGAACAATTAGTACTTGGGCTGCAAGGTTGATTTATTTCCCTCATTTTCTGTATTAAACAGCGTGATGCTGCTCTGGAGTGAGGATTTACCGAGCCAATAGTTTTGGCACACATCCTAAGGCTGGCATCGGGGGCGGGCAGGGCCTTGCCCAGCTTGTACCGTATCTCCATGCAGAGCCTTGCTGACAATCCACAGGCGTAAAGGTCTGAAGTAAACGTGCATGTGAGTGTACGTATGTGTGCGTGTGTATTCTCTCTATATATGTTCCAACATATATATATGGGTTTCAGTAATAGCAGTCTCGGGGTGTTTGTGTAGCCAGTGTTAGCACTGAGACATTTCTCTCCTCGTGTTGCCCCTGGTCCTGCTCCTTCCCTCTCCCCAAGGCTCTGCAGCACTGTTTCCCCTCCTGTCAGCACTGTGCTGCTAAATCAGGAGATCCGAAACCCCTCCATTCCCAGAAGCCAAGACATCAGCTATTATAAAAGCATTTTATTCTTGCATGCTTTTTTGTCTGCCTATACCAACCACTACAAAAATCCAGCTGGCCAGCTTCTCCTCAAAGGGAACATTTTGACTGTTCCAAAAAGTAGTAAGTGGTTCAGGTCACAGCTGAAGAGTACAGGCTGGATATAAACCACATCAGGCCAAGCTTAAGATATCCACAAGCGATCACTGCACAGTCTCAGACTCTGCGGGCCTTTCACAGCCAGAACATCCACTGACGTCAATGGAAATTTTGGGTGATGACGGAGAGCAGTGACGATGTTGACTCCGGCAGTGAAAGCCTTGAGAGCCGAATGTTTAGGTTTTCTCTGCCTTAGTTTGTGTAAGCTGTCCCTCACCACACGCCGAATGCCGCACAAACCTCCACACAGCCCTGGGAAATAACAGCGAGCCTGTACCCTCACACCCCGCCGCCGGGCCGAGGGGGACAGGCTGGCTGCATGACTCGGCCACCCTCGCACGGGGAATTTATGATAGACTGCCACTATGGACCTCAAATTCAGGCTCCCAGTGCCCTTTCCCTGGGCGACTTCTCATCTTTTCAGCAGCTGAAGTGTTGTGACATTGCTTGAGGTGCCTCTCCACACTGCTTGGAGCTGCAGGGAATTGCCTAATCTGCGTAGGTAACATTAAAAACAATATGGGTGTGTGGTTTTGGATTTTTTTCCCAAAAAATTTTGATTAACTCACCTTTTAAAGGCCAACATTAGCGAACACGTTCATACAACAACCTGGGCCATGCAGGACACAAGTTAGGTGTAACTTTGGTGCCGGTGCATCTCCTCTGGATGCAGACCCTGCTCCTCAGCCCAGCGCCCAGCTGTGCTGGGCAAGGAGAGGAGCCCTGAAGCAGCTCGTCTGACAACTGGGATGCCCATCTCCCAAGTAACCCGCAATAGAATGAGAGGAAATGGCCTCAAGTTGCGTCAGGGGAGGTTCAGATTGGATATTAGGAAAAATGTCT
>Ga0181612_108022_pt1 | contig 13473 bp, 17 predicted proteins | sample HoacroProtozoa21_FD_119630 | JGI IMG/M metagenome (GOLD analysis project Ga0181612, IMG submission 119630) | Hoatzin crop microbial communities from Cojedes, Venezuel. Combined Assembly of Gp0051906, Gp0051904, Gp0051908 | reverse complement strand
TGTTGGAAAAGCTTGGTGTGTCAGTTAAACGTTAAGCTGTGGTGGTGATGTGGACTACAAATAGTTGAAGGCGACCAGTTTTCACTTCAGCCTGGAGTATCCTGTTCTGCCCTTGGAACTTAGTTTTCTATTACTTCAACATATAGAAATACATGGAAATCTGTCAGCAATGTTGCCATAATCGTAGTGCGGGTCTCCAGGACCGCCCCAGCTTTGGCAGAAATCAGGGATTGATTTGTTCGTGCAGCAAGATTCGGCAGTGTCCCCTTAGTGCTAGTTTTCCCCAGTGCGAGGTGATGTTGGATGATGGCTGCACCAAGGTTCCTGTTGAACAAATTGTTTCGTTTCTGCTTGGGCATGAGGAGAAAGTGAATATGGAAGATGACATGCGATTGAGTATCCAGAAGTTGCCTATTGTCACAGAAACTGTGACTCAGTGCCTTTTGATACTAAGGCTTCTTTAGAAAAATGATTTTATGAAGATTTCAGTTTTCTGATATGCTTTTACTTCACAAGCCTCTGGAAGTTTTAAGACCTGCTATTCTGTGGATTATCACGGCCAGTGCAACTTTTCAAGTCAGGGAAGTGACTGAAATTCAAGTTCTGCTGGTTTATAGGTGTAAGTAACGTTACCCACTTCGTCTGCGCTTGTGAGAGCAAAAGCGGTGTAGCAGTGCAGAGCCTTGGTGCCATCGGCTGCTGCAGCACCCGCTCCCGGCATGGACAGACACCTTCCTACAACTCGGTGTTCAGCTTAAGCTGACGGAGTAGGAACTGGCTCCAGGTGAAGCGGTGCGTGGGGTACTGTTTCTGAGCTCTTCGGCCAGTTAAGCACAGCACTGCACTGAGGAGGCTGGCCGGCCCGAGCTGCGCCATGTCCTTCCTGTGTCTGCTCCCTCGCGTCGTCGGCACACTGGCCTGTCTGAGAATAACAGAGAATGAGGGTTTTTCAGAATAGGCCAGAAGCTGTTGTCGTACCATCAGCAGGATGGAGGAAGGGGCAGGAATACACAGTCAGTGCCCAGAGGGGACTGGTGCAGTAATAGTCATGGCAGGGACAGTGTCTTACCTCAGCCAAAAAGTGAGCGTTTCTACAATGACCTTGTGACAAATGGGAGGTAAAAGGTTGTGGCTTAAAGGTAGCCTGGCTTGCACGGGTGAACGTGGCTCAACTCGTTAAGCTTGGTCATTTTTGACCCTTATTTTCGCAGTGGGGAGATGAGGAGAAAGGTCTGGGTTCTGCTTTGGCCTTTTTGGTTATTCTTACATACGAGCTGTGAATGTGCTAAATCTTACATCTGTCTCATGGCGATAGAAGTCTTTGTGCAGCGGCTTGTCACAACTGGCTTGGGAGCATTCCCTGTTCAGCGAAATGGAGGGCAGAACGCCTGTGTGCTGGGGGAAGGGTGTCCAAGATAAAATCACCCCCTAACCTCTCTTAAATTCCCGTCAGGTTGAAGAGCAAATTGCTGTGTGTGCTGGTGTTACGTGTGTGTGGTACGGAAACCATCCCGCAGCCTGATGGCTTTATGTCCCACTTGCTGCAGGGAGATGGTGTCTGCAGAGTAGTAAATCTGCCACGGCTGAGGATGCTCTGAGGAAGGAGGGATAAGTGGATGAATTTAGGGTTGTAAAACACACCCGAACTAGGAAGATCTATGAAATCTACACAGACAGAATTACTGCAGCTCCCCTGGCCAGCCCTGTGCCCTGCGCTGCGTGGGGACCAGAGGCGGGGAGATGGGCAGCTCCACAGGCTCTCCAGAGAAGGCCTCTTCCTGAAAGGATGCTTCTCGGGGATCCGTGGTGCTGGTGGCTGGCCTTGCCTACGCAGTCTTACTCCTCTGCTGGGAGGAGTGCGATTTCTATCTTGTTTCCCTTTAGAAATAGGGCGTGTAAGATTTTTTTTTTAATTTTTTTTTTTCAGTCATTTTTCTTCCCTGGGTATATATTCTCCTCCTCCTTTCTCTCGTGATTCGGCGCGCTCATTCTGGGCTCATTCTGAGCTGCATTGCCTGTGGGAGGTGGCAGCTGTGGATCCCTGCTCCGAAGGACTATGCCTATTTTCAGAAATGCAATAGGCTCAAGCTCAGCATTTTGCAACGTTTCAGTTTGCTGGAGGGTTTTTTTTTATCCCACATATTAAAGCAAATTTGGTACTCAAAGGAGGATTATCTTGATGTGTGTCAGTTCTTAGGTTCCCAAACTATAACGTATACAACAAATTCAAAAAAGTATGCTCTATCTTTGAATATTTATAGCTTTTTCTGGGTTTATGGTGTTTGATACGAAGTTCTTCGTTTCTACGTTTGGTGGAATCTGTGTCCTTCCTACGTGCTGGCAAACGCTAGCTCCATCTTCTCTTGTATGACTCACGGTGGTACTGAGGGAAGATGCCTGCCTTGAAGCTATGGCAAATAAGCGCCGGAGAGACCTGTGGAGTCAGACAGCAGACATTGAAGTGACCGGTTTGCTAGAGTGATTTTCTCGGAGGATTCAATTGCTTGGACTGGCAATCAAATGCTTCCTTGGTAGCAAATCCTGTTTCGGATAAACCTTTGTATTTTAGTTTTCGTTTGAATTAGCTCTTTGCATGGAGACCTAAGCTCAGCTGTGCTGGCTGCCATCCTCTGTACCTATGCATGTTTTCATCCTGGCCTAGAAAATCTGAAGGCAGCTGCGTCATGTTGGATACGTGGACATTAGGTGCCAGGTTTAATGCACACTGAGCTTGAAAATCAGAAAACCAAGAGGTGCTCTTTGGAACTGGTTTTTAGTTCTGATAGGGAAAGGGGGATATAGGTGCTGTGAGTTGTTCCAGAACGAGAAGGCGGGGATGTGCGGCGGAGCTGGACCTGGTGACTCGTGCAAACAGCACACCGCATGCCTCACCCTTCAGCCATAGCAAGTGCTGCCGTTTCAGAGGTTCTGGCATCTCAGGACGCGGCAGAGATTAGCTGTCTTTCGGAGCGAGAAGCCTCTTCTTTGTTTCCCCATTAAATTGCGTAGAGTTGCCTGAAACCAGATGTGCTAACCCCTTCGCCTGTAACTTCAAGCTATAGTTTCTACTGAGGGTTGCTCTTCAACTGTAGGAAGGTGAGCTGCTGATGTTTGGCTGTTGTATTGCTGGCCATGATATATCAAAGATTGGTTTTGTTGACCTGAGTGTTGTAGACTTGGTGATCATGACCGGCTGGAGGAATGAGCCGACCGAAATCTTACGAAGTTCACCAGAGAGGCATGCGAAGTCCTGCCCCTGGTGAGGAATAGCGCCGTGCACCCGGGGCAGGGACGAGCTGGGAAGCAGCTTTGCAGGAAAGGACCTGGTGGGTGCGGGTGGGCAATGCTCTGGACAGGAGCCAGCAATGTGCCCTTGCGGGACGGAAGGCTGAGGGCACCCTGGGCAGCATGGGGAGCAGCAGTGCCAGCAGGTCGAGGAAGGTGATCCTTCCCCTCTGCTTGGTGCTGGTGAGGCCACTCCTGGGGTGTTGGGCTGGGCTCCCCAGTCCAAAAAGTCATGGACGTGCTGGAGTGAGTCCAGTGAAGGGCCATAACGATGATTAAGGGATTTGGAGCATCTGTCATACAAGGAGAGCCTGATGAGAGCTGGGACTGTTCCACCTGGGGAAGAGACACCTCAGGGAGATCTTATCTCTGTGTACAAACACCTGATGGGGGGAGTAAAGACGATGGAGACAGACTCTTCCCAGTGGTGCCCAGTGACAGGACAAGAGACAGAATAAACCCCCTCTTTTTTTCGCTCTAAGGATGATTGAACACTGGTACAGGTTGGCCAGAGAGGTTGAAGGGTCTCCAGCCACGGAGATACTCAAATTCTTACCAGGCACAGCCCTGGTCCACCTGCTCTGCCTGCCCCAGCTTTGAGCAGGGGTTCAGATTGGATGACCTCCAGAGGTCCTTGCCAACCTCAACCAGTCTGGGATTTTGTTACCTAGCTGGGAAGGGAGATAGTCTTGCTTTGCCTTAGTTATTTGTACAAAAACTCAGATTATACTGTGCATTGACTAATTTAATCCCCGGTGAGAGACACGGTTAGTTCTGCATGCACAGCCTTTCGGAGATGAAGTTTGGCTCCTTTGCTCTGGCTTATCAGCAGGTAGTTTTCAGTGTGGGTTGGGGTTTTTCCTGCCATGTTGTGAAATAACAGTTCATATTTGATGCATTTTATTAACTGTGTTTCGAAGCCATCAGTGAGTGTATGATAAAGATGAGATCTTCTGAAGCTATTGTTAAATAGCTTGTTTAAAGCGTCTTAATTGAATGACCAAATTTGAATAAGAATTTAAATTTCCACAGAAAATAGTAACATTTTCCAATAATGTTTCCCTAAATTCCATCTAGATTTTCCCCTTGCATGTCGAAATGGAAGCTGAGTTACTTGAGTAACTAGTCCTAATTCTGCCCATTTCCCAACATTTGCCATTACTGCCCTTTGAGGAACAAACATAACATAAATCAGTGCCTTGGATAGGTAGGGCCAAGGGCGGGCACAAGGTGCCGGAGTTTTATCGCAGCACGTGGGACCTGTCACCGTCACTACTGAATAAATACCACGCAGTCACAGCCTTGCTAGCGTGCTGTGATGCTTGCATGCAGATGGGGATCTCCCCGGGCCTTCCAAGTTCTCCAGGCATGTCCTGAGTCAGGACACATTTGTCTGCGGTTCCTTGGCCCTTGGGCAATCCTGGTGATTCAGCAGCACTGATGGTGTGCTCCACAACCACCTTCAGGTCTCTGGCAGCATTTCCAGGGACATCTGAATGTTTTCTGGCTTGATTCCATCTCTGTAAGAACTGGTACTTCGAAAACAAAAGGTACTGTCTAGTAAACAGAAACAAAGCAGAGTGCAGGGGAAGTGGCGTGGTTTGCACCAGGACGAGAACGGCGGGGTTAGCCAGGTGGCTGCAGGGGCTTCTCCCACTCTGTGAAGACATGAGCACCAGGACTGCAACACGCTTCTCCGCTGAGATGTGTAAAAAGCTCTGTTGATCTCCTCTGCTTCTTCCAGTGCCTTCCCGTCGCTTACCACGGCTGCCAAGCCAGACTGATCTCAGCACGGTAAAAACTCCCAAGTGAATGGCACTAGAACTGCCTCTTAAGGAGTGAAGTGGGAGGCTGTGTTAGGCTGTTGTCTGCTAATACAGCGTAAAAGAGCAAGGAATGTGTATGTAAGACGCCGAAATAAAGTTATAAACTACTAGGCAGTGGTTGGGACTCAGCTTGCAGATGCACATAAATTTAATTGTCTGCTTAGTCCGTGGAGATGGGATCAATAGGGAATGAACCCCGGAGAGCTGTTCATCTGCATCTTGATCGGCCAGATTTTGATCCTGCGTTTTGAATAGCTCTTCAGGCTCCACTGAAATTTGAGGACATGCAGATACACAGCCTACACAGACACCTGTATCTGGGTGTCTTGATCTGTGAACTCAATTCCACACATCAACATGGCCAAGTGATACAGCTCTTTATTAATATAAATGTACATAGCACGTTTTTAGTGGCCTGAGTAACAGTTAATTGGTAGTCTTTGTCTGAAAGTGGCTGCAACACATAGCATGGTTTTGGATTTGATATCAAGTCTTTTCCTAGATGCAGATACAGTAAAAACTACAGAACCTTAGAGTAATTATGGTCTTCAGGGATCTCCTGAGGTCTTTGGTCCACCACCTTGTTCCAAGCAGGATCAGAGCAGGTTTCTCAGGGTATTATCCAGTCGGATCTTGAAAACCTCCAGAGATGAAGACTGCCAACCCCTCTGCGCAATCTGCTCCAATGTTTGACTGTCCTCATGGACAGTGTTGTCCTCCTCTCAAATCCTTGTGCCTGTTTCCCCTCATCCTCCCTCTACCCTGTTGTACAGAGCCCAGCTCTGTTTTCCCGATGGCTCCCTGTACGGAGGGCTGCAGGTGGGCGTCCATAAAGCCATCCCATCTCCAGGCTGACCAGGCCAAGCTCCCTCAGCCTCTCTGCCCAGCATGAGTGCTCCAGCCTATGCATTCTCCTCTGAACTGGCTCCAGTTTGAACTGCTTCCAGTTTGCTCATGCTTTTTGTTTATTGGGAGCCCAAAACTGGACCCAGTACTCTAGCTGCAGTCTACCTTCTAGCAGTTTTCCACATAAAGCATAATTCTAGTTGCCTTTTGCCTTTGCATAACTGGAGACTTAGAAAATTTCCTAAGCCCACTTCTTTGAAGAGGCTGTGTAACACGGTGGCTGCTTAGAACTCTATTTGCTGCTGCTCGAAGTTGATGAGTACTTTTTGTATGGGTTTTTTCTTGTACCCAGTGGCTGCTATTATGAGACAATAAATTTTTGCAAGTATGGATTGCCGTCTCAGTGTAGTAGGGGAAAAAATGTCTAGAAGGGCCTTCAGGAAATGATGCCTCTATTGCCTTGCTCCTGTCCCCCCCATGCCAGACAGATTATTTGTTACGTTTACTTTGTTTCTGTGATGGAAATTACCTTCCCAAGCAATCTAGTCCAGCGTTGCATTGTCCTTGCCCTGCTCCCAGCCTCCTCCCCTGACCCCTTCAGCCAGCCACCCCAGCTTCTCTTCCTGCTCCTCTGGGACACAAGGAAGGACTTTGAAGCAGGCACGAGCAAAGGCAGAGGAAAGGACAGACAGGGAAGAGCTGGAGAGAGCTCCAGTCCTGAAGGAGGAGGGGTTTTTGCTCCTCTCGCTGCGGGGAGGGTTTCAGTGCACCCCTGTGTGCCAGCAGCAGCGAGCCGCGGCCAGCGGTGGAGGGAGGTCGCGCAGGCTGGCCGGGCATGCTGACCTGCTGCCCACCAGCCCGGCCCTGCCGCTGGCACCAAGGGGTGCGCTTTGCTGTGTGCCTCTCCCAGCCAGCGCTGGCTTCAGCAAAATACTTTGCTGACGTTGAAGAAAGAGGGTAAAAATTTTAAAATCCAGTTTATAAAAAATAAGGTTGCATTTCAGCTGCTATTTAATCTGGTAGAAGAGAAGAAGCAGAGAACTTGTACAACATGATTTAGGAGGTCCTCAGTGTTTTGACATTTACTTCCGTTGTTCGTATTGTAAAAACCAAAGACAATGTCTCTTCAGCCTTAAGAGTGACTTTTGGCCAAAGATGTATCATAGTAAACTAATGCTCCGAATGCCTTTTTTGACTGCATCTGACAATACTTTGCTAGATGGAGCAGTTGCTTTCTCAAAGTGGTGTGCTTCAAGGACTAGGAAATTAGCCCTGGTTTATAAATACACTTCTAGTGCATTAAACCATTGACAAATGCAGCGTAGCCATTCTAAACTAATTTGTCTTAAGTGGGCATCTGATGACTCAATTTATCTGAACTCAGTCATTTGGATGTGGCTCAGCTGCTCTGTTCAAAGGAAATCATCTGGATGCATCTGCTGTTTCGTGCTCTCAGCACTGGTCTGGGACTGTACCAAGGAGGGCTGAGCTAACTCAGATAAGCTCGTATTTGATGGAAACGAGGGGCATGCGTGGGGTCAGTGACTGCACATTGCCTGTTCCCTGGTGGTAACTGTGAGGCTGAACCCAGGGGCCTGGAGGGAAGGCAATGTTCTCCTAGGTGAATGTCTTTCAAAAGAAACAGCCACCAATGTTGCTAAATCAACTAAGTGTCTCTCAATCCCTCTACTTTTACGTAAGTCCATCCTTAAAAAAAGGGATTTGCCAGAGCTAGCAAATTGCCATGCTATTTAGAGTATATTGATTCTTAAAATTACTAAAATGTGGCATTAAATACTAAGTTGTCAGTGTCCATTCCATCTGACCATGGGCAATGTGTTTTTTACTAAGCAAGAAATCTGCAGATAAAGATTCATAGGATCCTTTTTACATTTTGCAATATTTAAGAGGTTGTCCGGTTGTCCAATTACAGCAATATTCTTGGACATAAATGCTGTAGCGGCCAGGCACACCAGCCTTCTCCCACCAGCTTCCAGTGGCTTCCCAGCGCTTTTCTCCGTGGGAGACCCATGTGAACTGTCCACAAGATGTCAGCTTCCACCCAGGGAGATGCCGACACCGTTTGTCGTTAGTGATACAAGAAGTCATCTTACGAAGCACTTCACAGAGATGCCTGCAGTATGTCCACATGTGTAGTTATCTAAACGAACGTGTATCACGCTGTCTTTTGTTAAAGAGGCTTAGCCGGTGCTGGGGAAGCTTTAGAGATTTTTATAGAAGAAAGCACCAATTCTTTGACTAAAAGACTGTTTTTACAACTACAGAGAAAATCAATACTTTCATGCATGTTTTTAATGAGTTTGCATCTATTGACTTCTCTTGCCTTTCATTTAGGGAGACAAGTGGCTGATTAAATCACCCCCGTGGCCCCACCCCAGGCTCTGGAGTAGACGTTAGACCCATGCTGCTGGGCTTCAGCTTTGGATATTTTCTGACACTGACGAGGGAGTTTCTGGACCTCTCCATGCTAACGTTATTTTTGGTGATCTGGGCTATAATTAGGCTTTTGAAGACTTGCTGGGAGATCTGACTTGAGCTAGTAAGAGCTAGCTTGTTGCCAGGGCCAAGTAAGAGTCTACTGGTTGCGGCTGTGGCATGAGGAGGCTTTAGACTTCCCTGTGCCTGGTAGTGTTACTGGAGGGCAGGATTAAAATGGAGACATATCGGACACCTGATAGAGCTAGGACTGGAGAAATACCCCTGTGTTGTCATTTATCCCTTGGCTGGGAACAGAGCATAGCAGACTCCCCTCTAGGTTAAGGTTTTTTGGGTTCTTCGGTCTCCTGAGGCTAAGGAATGGTGGTGAGGTTTCCATGTTAGGTGAGCTGAAGTAACAGCTTTTTAGTGGCTGGGAGCAAAGCTGTGTCTGCACTTGTGGGTGTACAGCTACCCGGGGCTGCAGAGAGCTCTTTGGGGTGACCTTAGTGATGGAGCCTGCAGGGCCTGTGAGCCATGGGCTGGATGACAAGGTGGTGTTCGTTCCAGCTGAGCCCGGGGATGCTCAGGGCTTCTCCCCAGCAGCGCTGGGGCTGGTATGAATAGCAGGCTCCCGTTACGCTGCTTCGGGTTTCTGCAGGTGATTGGCTTCAGCACAGCCAGCTCCTGGCCATTGTAGCTCTCCCTGAGGAGACAGGTATCGCTGCTCACTGGAACAAAACATTTAGGAATTTCAGCATGTTTCACTACATAGAATTGTTTTCTAATTAAACTGTGCAAGCTTAAAATGCTAGGCCTGTGTGTACATGTACCTGAGACTGTACAGTCTACCCAAATCTGGTCATTAAGATTTCCAAACCTTAGCTGTCCTCTCCCTGTAGAGTTACGTGTTTTCATAGTACAAAAAAATATTTTAATTAATGGCATCTTTTTTAGAAAAAGGCAGGAAGTCTGGGCCTTTACTGGTTAGAGGTAGCGCACCGACTGATGAAGGGCTTGCTGTGGGAACTGCTGCCTGGTTGTCTACGGCATTTGTCTTGCAGCTGATCTAGATCATGCTGGTTCCTTCTGGCCTTCGGTCTACAAATCTCTGCAGAAACACCCCCTGCCCTGCTCTCTCTCAAGCAGATGGTTAGGCAGATGAAGAGCAGAGATGTGCTACTTCAGCGAGCGCCTTGTCGGTGCCAGAAAATTTTAAAAAGCGAGCTGGAGGAAGGGAAATGTGCAAGGAAAGTGCAACAGAGTGGGCTGAAGCTTCCCGGTGAGGAGCTCTTTGCTGGAAGGATGCACAGGATGGCGAGCAGGGAGGAGCAGTGAGGTCTGCGGAGCAGTAAATTGAGTCTAACTGAAGGAAAAAAAGGAAAAGAGGAAAAAGTGTGACCTGAGGTGTGAAGGGCTGGGATGGTCTCTGCTGTGCTGAGCATGTTGCTCATCTCTCGCTGACATGGGGGATGGGGAGTTTGCACTTCTTCCCTGTGTTAGATGAGGATAACAACATCACTGGAGAGTCCCTGTAAATACTGTGGCACAAAGGACACGTAAACATCTCAGGCAAGTGTGAATTTTGATATGTCAGGTGAGAAAATTAGAATGACAGAGAAGGCAGCTGAGAAGAGGGATGGTAGCTGGGCTCACAGTGATTTTAGCAATGTCTAGCAGAGAGGAAAGGATACTGACAGGTCAGGGAAAAAAAAACAAGGATACGGAAAGTGGTTTATCAGCTGAGATGGAGGAAAGCCCTCTGTAAGTCCTTTAGCTGTGGGATTTGTCATGGATTTGGGAGGACGGTGACTTACAGCTGGCCCGGGGGCTCTGAGCGGCAGGAGAGATGATGCCTTGCGCAAGACACCTTCAGCACTCTAAACCAAAGTCCATTAATGAATACCACAGTGCTGAATGTCTTCTGCTGTTTATTGGCACGAGGAGATAAGTGACCTTTCTGCTTTCTTCCCCTCTCCCTGGGAGCCTGATGGGCTGCGATAACCCACTTAGCGCTCGCGTGGGCGGCGGGTGATGGCGTCAGAGTGACGAGGGGGAAGCGGCTCATGCCATATCCTTAGTGCTACGGCACTCTAAAAATAAACGCCGTCTCACGTCGGGAGCCTCTGGCCATGCCTCGGCTCTTCTGGGCTGTTCCTCTCCCCGGCGCGGCTGTCGGGGCGGCTCTGCGGCAGCTGATGCGCTGCGCTGCCTCCGAAGCAGCTGAGTCACCGGGGACCAGGCGAGGGGCGATCGGGTGGGTTTGCACGGCAGGGGACACAGAGGAGCCGTGGAGCCGTCAGCAGGCCCCACTGCCGGGATTTCGGGGACTAGGGCACCCGTGGCAAGCGGCTCCTCTGGGTGCCAAGCTGCGAAGCAGAGGTTTGGCCTCAACCCAAATCGGCACCAGCAGCGATGAGTCTTACAGTGGGTTTAATTCACCGCATCTGGCACAGGTTGGCAAAACCGTGCTGGGTGAAGGGAGCATCTCTGCTGCAGAGTGGAGGCAGGCACGCAGAGGAGCTGGCTCAGGTAGGAGAAGGTCCCGGGCAGGGCCTGACCATGGATGGTACCGCAGCTGGTGGAGACAGAGGAAGGCGGCTACCTCCATGGGCTGTGTCGGGTCCCTCCTGCGCTCCCCACTTGGTGCTCTCGGCGTGTGCAGACACGGGCTGGGGCAGTTACACTGAAACATAAGAAAAAGCATTTTTCTGGTGAGGATGGTCAAGCTCTGGAGCAGGCTGCCAGGAGAGGTTGTGGAGGCTCCATCCTTGGAGGTATTCAAACCTGATCAGACACAGGCCTGAGCAATCTGTTCTGGCTTACCCTGCTTGAGCTGGGGGCTGGACGGGATGATCTCAAGAGGTCCCTGGTGTTCCCAGCCATTGTGTGGTTGTGTGGTGCTGCTCTCTCTTCCCTCCCCCAGCTTCTGCTGGCCATCGGACCTGTTGGCACAGCCGTGAATAGTTTTCAGCAAGCTGTTGCTGGTGGTGTCTTTTTCTGCTTGAAGCCTCTGAGTCCTTCCCTTATTGAGCCATGCCAGGTGAGATGAATGCCTCACCTTCACTAACACATGATAAAGTGGCACGTTATCTTTGGACAGAGGGACATTGCGTGGTAGGTGAGGGAGAAAGGAGCTTCTCTTCTCTTCTTTAATTGCCTGTTGTCACATGAAGGCAAAGCTTGTGACTTCCAGCACTGCTGTCCCTGAGCTGCCCTGTCTCAGAGTTTGTCCCTAAGAAGATAACCAGAAGAGGTTTGGATTGCTTTTTAAATTAAATAAAAAAGGCTTTAACTGGTAGCAGGTCAGAGATTTTAACATCGTTTCAGGCTGAGATGGCATTAAAACATGCCAGCTTGCTGAGGAGACAGACGTCGGTCTCAGGTAGGGACCTATCCCTGGCTGCTGCGGCACTCGTTTGGCTGGGCAGGTCAATGATGGTTGGGAACTGGCACTGCCGGACTGGGCTTGTCCAACCATCCTGAGAAGCGTTTCTGTAAAGAAGAGAAAATGATGTCAGCAAGCTCATTGTCTATGATGCTACCCTGTTTAATCACAACGAGCGTGTAATGCTTTCCTGCATCACAGGAGTAACTGAAGGTAAGCTTCGACCTCTGTCAGGCTAAGATGAATTCTAGAAGTGCTCTTCCTCAGCTTTTCCATCCAAGCTTGCTTGTACAAGATGCCTCTTCTGTGTCCTGTTCCAGTTTTTTCCCCATGTTTCACACCCTTCAGCGAACCCCCCCATACCTTGCCTGTGCTTTTGGGTGAGTTCAGATCTTGGCACTTTGCTGTGGCATTGTCACTATTTCCACAGCCTGACCCTGTAAGAGAAGGCATCACTTACTTACCTGCAATGTCCTCCTGTACCAGCCTGCAGAAACAGCTGCCATAAGAAGTTCCCATATTTCATAGTTTCTTCCCACAGAGCGTATGTCACATTGTAAGTCCCTGAGAACAGCAGGCAGCAGAAGAAAAAGGATAGAAAACGAGCATCCTCCTGAAACCCCAATTTCGTTGCTGGAGTAAGGAGCTCAGCAGACCCCTGACTAAACAGGGGGGTTTGTTCTGTTATCTTTTCTTCATGTTCTGTTATCTTTTCTTCAGCAGCAGCATCATAGCCAACTCCTCACATCTTAGCTGAAGCTGCACTGCTATGTCCTTTCCTGCTGTGTCCTCCTCAGCTGCGGACCCCTGTGGATCCCAGTTTTGGCAGGGCCGAAGGCACCCCGAAATGTCAGTGGCTTCCCTGGAGATCTGCCGGGCACCTTGCGCCGCCCGTGCCCTGTGCAGGCAGGAGTCCTGTCTGCAGGAGGATGTGAAGAACTAATTGGACAAATAAACATATCAAGAGAAGCAGAAATTTAAACCTGAACTTCTCACTGTGCGACACTGAACAGCTCATCACCTTCCAGGGCTTGGAGTCGAGAGGGTAACAGAATTCATGCCAAAGTTTGGAAACATCCTGATTAGGATACCCAAGAGAAATAGATCAAAAACAAGAATAAGCATTTTGAAATTGAGTAGTTAGGCAAAATGTGCATAGTCACAACTTGGTTTTTCAGAGGGAGGATGTAGTTTAAAGCTCTTGTTTTGTCAAGCAACAAAGAGAAGAGGGAAGACTTGGTGCTGGTCCCTTCTCCTAATTGCTTCCTTGGTGACTGCAAGGTGCACACAGAGGAGGAAAAGGGAGAGGAAGGGAACAGACTGGGAGGACACAACATTTTTGGGTTGTTGGTGGTGCCCGTGGCAGCTCCAAGGGAGCCTTCGGTGGCAGTCAGGCCACCGGGCCAGGTGGGATGGGTCAGGGTGTCCCCTCGCTGCCCCAGAAGAAAGGCAAAGCAGCGGGCAAGGAAGGCAGAAGAATAGCGTGGTATGAAAGAAAGGCAAGGAAGGAGAGTTCACACGTCCCAGGGCAGCGCCCTGTCAGAGGGACAAGTGGTGGTCAGGAACCCGGTGTGTTGTTTCGAGCATCAGAAGGACGGTAGAGCTTCAAAACCACAGTCTGACAGGAGCCGAGGCTGGTGTGACACTGGTCTGTGGCTTGGGGATGCTGCCTGTCCTCCTGCAGGCCCCTGG
>Ga0181612_171504_pt1 | contig 13474 bp, 5 predicted proteins | sample HoacroProtozoa21_FD_119630 | JGI IMG/M metagenome (GOLD analysis project Ga0181612, IMG submission 119630) | Hoatzin crop microbial communities from Cojedes, Venezuel. Combined Assembly of Gp0051906, Gp0051904, Gp0051908 | reverse complement strand
GGGGTCACAGGCTCCTTTGGGCATCCACCTTCTCTGGCGCGGGGTCCTCCATGGGCTGCAGGTGGCTATCTGCTCCACCATGGACGTCTATGGGCTGCAGAGGGACAGCCTGCCTCACCATGGTCTTCTCCATGGGTTGCAGTGGAATCTCTGCTCTGGCGCCTGGAGCACCTCCTCTCCCCCCTTCTTCACTGATCTTGGTGTCTGCAGAGTCATTTCTCTCACATTTTCTCAGCCTTCTCCTCAGCTGTTGCTGCACAGCAGCATTTTTCCCTTCTTAAATACATTATCACAGAAGTGCTACCACTGTCGCAGATGGACTTGGCCTTGGTCAGCAGTGGGTCTGTCTTGGAGCTGGCTAGTATTGGCTCTATTGGACATGGAGGAAGCTTCTAGCAGCTTCTCACAGAAGCCATCCCTGTAGGTCCTCTGTTACTGAAACCCTACCACACAAACCAATACACTCTCTGAGATCAGGACTATACCACCAAAATCCCCAAACCCCAACACCTTCAAAACCCTAGCATCATCCCAGACACCGTCCCCACAAAACATCATGATACAGTTTTTCCTATGACATTTAAATCTCCAAAGATCAGTCTGATTAGTTAAAGTATTTTTTCTCTACAGCTTATTTTGATGCTTTTAACAATAAAAGACTTCAGGCACGTCATTGTTTTCAGTCACAGTACAAACCTATTGTCCTAGAATGGTTACTCTTAACTTATCAATATATGAGAAGAAAAAAAATGTTGAAAAAAATAATTAAAAGTATCACTAGGGAAAACGAACATAGATTGAGAAGCTGGAAGCTACTTACCATATCGCAGTACCAAAATGTATTAACAATTACTGCTAAATGCTACTTTTCTCAATAACTCTCTTGGCTGTATTAATTTTTAATAATGCCTCAGAAGCCTTCAATTACAGTGTTTTAAAGATCTCATTTTGCTACACTAAGTATAGACTATTTAGTTAGATTTCAATTTTCTTAATAAATAGAAATGCTAAGGAGTTTTTCTTGAGTCAGGATTTGTTTTTAGACCACAAACAATTCCTTCCTATCTCCCAGGAAATCTTCAGGATCTCTTTAAGGAGTTTTACACCAAAATTCACATTGGCTGCAGTATGAGCTGCAGCCTGTACCACATGGTGCTTGTACTATGAAGTATGTGCTCTCCTCAACAGCTTACGCTCTACAAAATGCACGCATAAGGAAACTTAAATTCAAGATTTTTCAAAAACAGCAGTAAAAACATACATAGCCAGTCCAGATGTACTGCTTAAGCAAAACACCCAACTCTCATCTTCAAAAATCCACACACCCCAGAAGCTCTAGTACTTAGAAGGCACTGAGGGAAACAACACTATGGTAATATAGAAAGACATAACATGACCATGGACACAGTTCAGAAAACTGGATCCCTATGTTAGCAGGCTGGCACCAGTTTAGTTCAGGCTGGTTAACCAGCTTCCTTACTGAGGAAGCCCTAAAATCTACTGTAACTCCACAAGGAGCATATGAGAGAGGAATTCTGAAATAGTAATTTAAACAAGGTGCTCCTAAGATTCCTCTGACCTCCAGAAAGGATTCAGACTGTATCAACACTACATGCTTCTTACAACTTTATCTACACATCTGGATAATATCAAGTTTGGTACAAGACATATTTAGTACTTTCTTGGCTAGAGATCAACCCATTCATTATACGTGCTGCTCTCTTTTCAGGGTGAAGTGAGTTTTGGCTAAAACAGAGCTTGACTGACTTAGAGTAAGTTGAAAAGCCAGTTATGTCATAACTAGTGCAGGAGAAGAGCTCAATTACAAGTATTTGCAGCCATTCTAAACTTCAGAGGACAGGCTAGAACTACAAATCAAAGCTGTGACAAACAATCAATGAGCTTAAATCTGCACTGTAAAAAAAAAAAAAGTCTGAAATCTCTTAACTGCTTTAAATTTAAAGCGAAGAATTTCTTACTTAAAAAAATCAATGCTTAAGGCATTCTGAAGCCCACATGTGGGTTTAGACTCCGGTATTAACAGATGATGGTAATTCTCTCAGACACTTCAAAAATTAATAAACCATCATATAACCAGTCATTTCAAGGTCTCTGTAAATCCAGGCAGACACTGCATCACAGAGGAGACAACCTGTTGTACTCAGGGTTCTCCACTCATATTGTTAGAGAGTTTTTTTTAAATGTAGAGCATCCTTTCGGTGGTATAATTTCTTAATAACTAAACTTCACCTAACAGTTAATTTACTTTTTTTTTGTGCTGATACTTTTAAGAACAGACTCAACTGGAGAAGTATCACCTTTGACAATCTAAAAGGTACCAGCTTCCAAGGTTTAGCCTCATTTGGTTCAAACTTCTGCTTCTCCCTTTCCCATCCTTCCTTTTGATTGTTGCTTATAGTTACACCAAAGGCTCTTTATACTTGTTTTACATGTATTGCCATTAGTTTGAGCTGTTGGGTTTCTGAAAAAGTGATAGGTTGCTTACTAAACTACATCTTCAAGTGACAAAAAGGATTACAGACTTGAAAACTATTTTTTAACTGAAACAGGACATGCAACAAAGTGAATAGACCCAAATTTCTTCTTAAATAGAATTTAATAACTTTTTATTAAAAAATCACACAAGCTATTTTACTATAATTAATTTTCCCTTGTTAAAAAAACATTTATACTAGTAATAAGGGAAATCATCACAACTGTGAGAACTGGGAATAACCTGCTTCTGGGTTTTAGGAAATACTTGTAACTATCAGCTTCTTCATTGAAGAACAGTCCGTTTTAAAGACAGTATCAACTCCTCTTCAGTGAGCGCTACCTTTAAAATGTCAGATCCTGTACTGTATCAACTGTCAAAGACTGACACCCTCTCAGTGACTAAGCCTACACATTGTTCCAGTCACGATGTGTTTATTATTGTACATTATAAGTTACTTTGAATGAAAAAACTATTTTCTTTGCATGAAGCAAGAGCTATAAATATTTTGTTACACAATCACCTTTGCTCAATATACTACAGTTTCCAAGTTACACAGTTATACGCACGTAAAGTGCTATCGAAAATTTCATCTATAAATATTAGACTACATATAAAGTCATTAATTTACTCTTTTCAACAAACTGAATGAAGAACTTCAACAGCTTTGGCTCTATACTGAATATCTGTATTTTCTTCTGCTATCTAGCATCTGTAACTTTGAAGACTATGCTAATTCATTTCAATTCATGCTAATTTGTCGAAGAAGGTAGTATTTATAGTACATGTTAAGAGCCACAAAGTTTCATTAACTCAGTATTAAGCCATTAATATTAAATTCATAGGTTTTCAGCACAATATCAAATATAGCTACATTTTATATTTCTGAAATCCAGGAAATAAAGCTTACCTACAACTATAACTGCGATTTGCAGAACTGACAGACTCTCTCGGGTTTGTGTGTTTCATCCACAGCTATCTATTAGCAAGCAGGCACAACAGATGAAAAGCGAACACTCGCTGCTGTGGCTCACGAAGGTCTGTTTTCTTTCTTGGCTGCATGTGGTGCAAATTGTCCTTTGCTGGGTTAGGCACAGCCATATTGACTGCATTATTTGTGGTAGATATTGCAGCTCATACTGTGAGATGAGGAAAAGGGTGGCTATAATTAAAAGCCTTCCCAGGCTACCCCTCCCACTTTTTGGAAAGGGAGCACTGTTAACTGCACAAAAATGTGCGAATGATTAAGGGATTGGAGCATCTGACATACAAAGGCTGAAGAGAGCTGGAATTGTTTAGCCTTAAGAAGGGAAGGTTTGAAGAGATCTTATAAACGCGCATGTGTATTTGTAATGGGGTTAGGGTGGGCAGGGAGTAGAGACAAAGGAGCCAGACTCTTCTCGGTGGCACTCAGTGACAGGATGAATGGCAACGGGCACAGAAAACTCCACTTACATCTAATTAAAAACTTGACATGGGAGACTCCATCCTTAGAAACATCCAAAACCCAGCCAGACAAGGCCCTGAGCAACTTGCTCTAGCTGACCCTTCTTTGAGCACAGATTTTTGCCTGGAGACCTCCAGAGGACCCTTCCATCCTCAATTGTTCTACCTTTGAAACCTCTGTGATTCTGCTGGTTTATGAAAGTGCTCTGACAATGAAGTTCCAGGAGGATGTTGTAGTGTTAGTGGCAAAGAGAAGAATGGAGAAGCATGGTAATTAACATGATTTTGGAGGGGCGGGGGGGAGTGTGTTGCATACGAGCCCAGGACAGTATGTTGAAGTTTCTTTTCAGATGGACTCAACCCAGTTCAGCCTTGGACAGCAGATGCATCTCTTCTTGCAAGTCTATTTCTGCATTCACATAATGCTCTCTAAGATATCAAAAGACGCAATGGAAACTGCAACACTTCCAGGAGGAACAGAGTGTATGAGAAAGCCTTTCAAATCACCTAAAAGCTGCATAAAATGAACAAAAACCAGACTTCTATGAGTCGCTTGGAGGCATACATGCCATAGCTGAAGATAAAGAAGAAAAAGCAAGAAGAAGATTTTCGGAACCCCGGAGACTAAAACATGGGGCAGGGGCTCCAGAAAACTCTTCAGGGAAAAAGAATTAGAAGAATGAAGCAGCTCCCACCTCTTGAGCATCTTGCTTGGAAGACCTTATTCAGTTAAATGTAGTCTTACACAAATGTTTCTGTAAGTTTCAGCTATTCCGCATATGAATATTAACAGCCAAGCAGCCATCAGTCACAGATATGACTCACAAAAACCACAGACCTTGTCATTTTCCAAAACAGAGAATGCATTTCACTGGAGTAACAGAAGGAAAAGAGAGGGTTGCTGATACTAATTTTTTGACAACTTTATGTCATTGAACTTCTTGCTCATGGAGGAACATATTGAGGCAAACAATCCTACTGGACATGCAAACACTGAGTTTACAATGATGGCTTTTGTTGGAGCTCTCAGTTTCAGAAGAGAACAGCAAAAGTCACCAGCCATGGAAGTATAAGACACCACTTAATGAGGTTCTTTGCCTCTTTCCATAACTTTACATACCCACAATGCAGCTTTGAGGCTCCTTGTTATGTTTCATTTATTAAAATATTAATTACCATTTAAAGACGGATAAAGTTGCTTCCTTGCTACAAAACTGGCTTTTTCTTCTCATTTCAGGCAACTGCTCTTGCCCCATTCTCTCAACATCGCAACTACTGCAATTAAACAGCTGCAGCTAATGCCTTTTTGCAAAGATGCTGAATACCCAAGTCCATTCTCCAGACCACTGGGAAGCTCACTCTCCCTGCATAACATCCTCCGATATACTATTTCAAACCCCGCTTTTCAAGATCTTATTTTACATTTCTAGTGGTTTAGCTTCTCCCAATCTTTAGGTATATTTGCTCACATTATGGAGATGCTACACAACTGGAGCTGACAAAACTCTGTAGCTACATTCTGATGTACATGTCCTGCTGGAAAGGGTAGACAGCTTTCCCATTCTACTAGCTATAAAACACAAATTCAACTTTAAGCAAGAATGCTCCTCTGATTTCATAGTAATATTTTTTTTTTAATTGAAGGTTCTTAACATTATAAGTGACATGGGAAGATTTTTAGCTCACAATTAAATCAAGAAGTATTTTTTGGATGCAGTGAGCTACACAAAGTATTGCTGAAGAGTAAGAGCAAACTCTGATCTGTCAGGCATGAGCAATCCAAGACAGGGCTTGGCTTTAGTGAGTTCATTACTAGCCTGAACATGTATTTCGTGGTTACTATTCCATACTTAATGAAAACGTATCTTATTGTTTTCTCTGTCGTAGTAAAGAGTCTTTGTTTCAATAGGTTTGTACAGGCTCCTTTGTGAATCAAAGGACGTGTTCTTTCCAAATTCATATTTATGTTTATAAATATTCAGAACTTTTTATTTTTTACAAAACAAACAAGCAAAAATGAAAAAAACTCTGTTGCAGCGGCTCTTAAAGCAGGCAACCAAAAGTCAACGGAAGTAAGAAAATTTTATGTAACTGAGTGTTTGTCACAGAACACAAAGATTTAAAAGGAAAAAAAAAAGTTAGATCATGTAACACCGATTAAAATGCCATATTGCTGGTACTGGAGTTAGTTTAGAAGACTCTACTCAGAGAATTATTATTTCCATCCTTCTGCCTACACTGTTCCAGTATTGCAAAAGTCATCAGGTACCAAAAAGCATGACATGAATAATAATTTCACTTGTAAGTGAACATCTTGCCCTATCTCACTTTCAGCTAATTCAAAAACCTAATACCTATTCTGCATAGTTAAGAAAGGCTTCCAACTGTAAACAAAAGGGGAGTGAAACAAACATCATTTTCCAAATATACCAGTCAAGCATTTGTAAGCTGTTGAACACCATAAGCAGTATTCACTTTTATGCAAGCTTTCAGTGAATTGTTACGTTGGAACAATTTCACTGATGCAACCCAATTTTAAATTAAAGCAGGGTAGCCACATTATAGAGTTGCATTAAAATAAATTAATTGATATCACTGGCATAAATCACAGGAACACCAAAACTACTTAGACTTACTTATTTACTGACAATTTTTATTTTCCATATGCTTCAAAAGTAGAACAAACTCTAAACCACAAATATTTCCAGAATGCAAATTTTAGCAGAGAGTCAGTAGGTCAATCAGAAGTTGAAGTGCTTCTCTACTGGAAATAACAAATAATCTTTCTCTTACAGATGAATGTAATTAACAATTTTCCTAAATTGGAAGTTGGGAAACTATAGTTCAAATAGCTGAAATCCATCATAATCCTATAGTTGAAATAGGTATTCTATCATTAAGTAAGCAGTATGTGACTCCCCACAAATAAATCCATTTTTTTTAACTTGTTCATAATCTGTATGCTGAGTATTATATAGTGAATACTGTATTATCCATAGTACATCCAAGCCAAACCTTTGTGAGACAGAAGTGGGAGGTAGACCATCAAATTCAAAACCGATGTTTCAAAATACTGCTGCCTCTGATTATAAAAGCAAGTCTAGATTTGATTCAGACTCTTTGATTAAGAGTTCTGTCTGTGTATGAAAGAATAAAACTCCACAAAGGGATATTTCAAAAAATATGAATGGTAACTAACAATCAAATTCCATCACAATTTTATGAACATAAACACACACTACTACACTGACCCTTTGGCCACCAGTCACACACAAGATATCAACTAATGAGGTAGCTGCAATGATACTGTTCTGTGTAAATTACTACAAAATGCTGTAGTAATGGGAGAGCAACACAAGTCAGTTAGAAATGGCAGATTTACCGAAACAAAATCAAAAAAGCGCAGTACCAATTAATGAACAGGTAAGATTAAGAGATTGATTTAAAATAGCTTATTAACTTAACACATCTCTGTTAATACTGTGCACAGTTATTTATCAGGATATAAAAGTCTCAGTTTTGGTACTAACCCAATCACAGATTTCATTCCATTTTCACTACATTCAGTATGGCGTAACAGGGAAACCAACATTTCAGTAGGAATTCAGAGATGATTATGCACTTTTCGGGTGTTGGTTTTTGTTTGGGTTTTTTTTTTAAGGATGTAATACAGTGATTCAGATAGTTGAAAAGTATGAGCGGAGACACTGGAAAGCATTAACATGAAAGAAAAAACGGCACCACAGCCTCCTAGACATCAACCTCGTGAATCTAACGAGCTGTGCCCCTTGACTTCTGCCCCTTTGAGTATTCATCTGAAAGCCAAGGGACAGGGGGGAAAGTGAGGGAAAATATGGAGGGGAGAGAAAGACTACTGTATAACTGCGTACACAGCTAAATGCTTAGTCTTATAAAACACATGCTTTAAATGAGGAATCAGGTCAGAATTTTGTAAAAATAGCATCTGGATAGAGAAAGGTGCTAATCCTTTGCTTGATGCAAAGGGGTAAAACGTAGGTAGGGTCTCAGGTGGGAGTAGGGGGAAAGGCCAAAGATTGGAGGTGTTATTATTAACACCAGTCTCAAAATTTTATTACTTCAGTGTGATGAAAATGATAAAAAAGCCTTTAGGTATTTACCTTCCTTATAATCCATGAGTTGAATCCTGTGAAGACAAGTAAGATCTAAAGCTAAGAAGAACACAGCTATTCAGAGTTAAGTGGTAAGGAAGGAATACTCAGTGATATGCTCACTAGGACAGATTTTAAAGTTATCGCCTATAGAAATGTATCAATCCGTCATACCAGAACCACAACAGATTCCAAACCACCTGCTGAGATATCACTAGTGTTTCATGACTGATACAAGGATTGAAAAAACTTCCCACCCATAAACACCTACTGTCAAAGATTAGATAAAAAAGCCAAATGCAATCAGTTATACTAAAAGAAATTAAGTTAACATTCAGTCATTCAAAGATTTTCTGTAACCAAAACTAAGTTTTCCATTAAAGTATTAGATAATGAAAACAGCTACAGTACTTTTAAGGAGCTGCCCATGGAATGCTATTATAAACTCTCACATTTGATGCTGTTCTTTTCATACAGCTCTGGTAGCTTCTACAGTAACATCCAGAGATAGCTTATCATGGAGATGAAAAAGGCAGGACAAAAAAGGACCAGTGGGACAGACAGTAACTTGGACAAGGATTGCCACCTCCAGGTAAGCATTACTTAAAACAAAACACACATACAAAAAACACGTCAAACAAAAAAACCGCAAACGACTCCAAAATTCCCCCAAACTTTGCTTTTTTTAATAACACCATCTATCGGCAGAGAATTATACTACAAAAATGGGAAGGTTTCCACCAAGAAAACAGATTAAGATTCTCAAGCCCGCAAAGCCAGTTCCAAAAGAAAAACAGGAGTCATATGATGCAGGGTACAGCTCATGAGGCCCACGCTTTCTCAGAGTACAACAGCATCCAACGAACAAAAGTGATTCCTCCTCCCCATACAAGAGTAGAACTGTGCCACAGGATGTTGCAGCAACCAAAACTGTAAATGGATTTAAAGAACTCAAATATCAAAAGCTAACTTGAGCTTAAGAAGACTCTCAACCAATGTTTGAGAAAAAGAAGTACCAAAGCAAATAACCTTTCTTCCATATGCCTTCCTTTACATTTTTCCTCGTGATCACTACTACAGACAGCCTGTAGGGCAACAAGGATCTCTCACATAATCCAACCCATTTGCTCTGAAGCTGCAAATGCTGCTCCTACAAGCACACAGTGTGAAAGAGCACTAAAAAATGGCTTACCTCTTGTGATGGGTGACTAACACTGAAGTAGGCTGGAACAGCCAAGAAAATGAGAAGAGGTAGGGAGAAGCGTGGGCTGTAGTCAACAGGAACAGCAAGAGACTTTTGAACTATGCCTGATGTTTGACCTACTTCTCAAAAGCACTCTCTAGCCTGACAAAACATACATAAAAGCTTTCCAGATTGCACAAGGAGAACCCTGGTCAGCTACAACTGTATCAGACTGAAATCTATTCAAATCTGCATCACATCATCTATTCAACATGCATAGGCAAAACAAGCAGCATGTGTCAGCACCAATCACAATTTTTCAGTATCAGTCAGCTTCCTGTTCACCTTTCTTACTTCACACTGCCATAGAATCAGCACTACAAAACTCAGAATCAAAAATTCTAGAAATTCAAACTGGAACAGTAAAAGCTCTCTAAAAGATAAGAAACAATGCAACTCACATACTCGTGTTTGATGAAGGCTGGCCAGACAAGAAACAGTTCAAAATATACACTGAAGGAAAAATTCTCAAGACCATGAAAATACTGGACAAGCAGAGAATTGAGAAAGAAAGCCAGTAAAAACAATGAAAGGAAAGGCCATTCGAGACACATTATAGAAAAATATAAGCCATGTGTGGCAATTTTGCACTAGGAAACAACTGAAACAGAAATACACCTGCAGTAGAAGAATACAGGTGGACAGACTGACCCAGTTCTACATTAGTATCATATTTGCTGAAGCACACGGTGCAGAACTTTATTTTAAACATCAGCTTAACACGTAGCATAAGTACAAAAGGGTATCAAGAAGCAAAGGAACTATGGAGAATAACAACACGCACATCTATCATAGCAGTAACAACCACCTTGACAGTACCCTAAGAGCTGTTGAAAGGGGAAAGGCCTCTTCATCAACAGAAGCATAGAACTGGTGTCAAAATATCCCCAAAGAGAAATCACTGAGAGCAATTAGAGGATTATGTTGTTTGCAAGCAAAGCCTTTTCCAGTTTGGTGTTTTGCAGTACACAGGGGTCAGTGAAGACGTCTCAGAGAGAGCATGCTGAACTTGGACATTTGTAATAAACCCATGGACCAAAAGCAAAATAAGTACCATCACAGAAGAATGCATGAGGTACGATGAAGAGTTGCCTCCTACTTCCAGAAATGTAAAAGGAATACAATATTCTATAAAACCATTTTAGAAGAGCCTTCAGCTCATAGACCGTTAACATCTTCTGACGTCCACAGCATTAACACTAGCAGGTTTTTTTAAGGATAAGTAGTTCACAGGCATTGGCATATAAAGGGCCAAACCCTCTCTCCATTATATCTTCCACTGTAATGTTAAACAACCAATAACACAAACAATACTAGAAACTCTACAAAGCAATACTCCATTAAACAAATACACAAGTATAACCGAGCTTCGAACACACTAAGTTCGGAGGAAAAGAAGTGTTGCTAAGAAAAAGAAAATCATCAAGAGAAACAGCTAATCCCGTAAACAGCGTAGGCATGCTCAAGAACAAAATACTGTCTGAGCTGAAAGTCAGCTGCTAAAATTTGGCAAAGTTGAAAATGCAACAACATATTAGACACAGAATTTTCAGCACTGCATAAAAAGCACTTCTCCACCTCACAGATAACAATAAATCACTGTGTTCATCAACATCAGAAGGTACCACATGAAGTAAGTCTGAAATGCCGTAAAACAGACCACAGTGTGGGGCCACCAAAACAAACATTTAAAGGTAAAAACCCTAAGAGGAAAACTTAACAGGAAAGAAGAGTGACCATTTCCATGACAAGGGCAAGCCAAACCAAAGTTTTGTCTCAGACATTTTCTGCTGCTTCCATGCAGATGCAGGAAGAATGAATAGACTTATTCAGGCTTTACACAGAAGTGAGCGGTAATCTCAGGTAGGAAAATAAAAAAAAAACCACCAAAACCCACCACTAGTATCTCAATCTTTAACTTCTGATTCTCTCTGATAATAAAATAAGTCTCAGCTATGCAGAATTCCAATACTAAAAAGCTATTGCCAAACAGCCTATACATATCCAATATGGTATAGTATAAGTCATATTTCTCTCAGAGACTTGACTTATCAACTGATGTATCAAACTGAGAACAGCTCTTTAAGCTCTGTCCACTCCTTACCACACCTGCATCAAAAGTAATTCAGAAATAGTAAAGGCTGAAAGAAAAAAAAAAAATCACCAATGACATTCTCTCCACTCCCCCACTCCCCAAAGAACGCTTCTTCAATACAACTGAGTTTTGTATTTTAAGTTGCTATTCAAATCCTTAACACAGAATCAGATAATGTTTAGTAGTTTAGGGATATGCCATCAGCTTTACTTTGTATCTGCCATACTCACTATGTTTGTTTCACATGCAAGCAAATTAAGTTTCAAATATACAAGCATAAGTGAGACATTCACTGCCCTGAGAAGCAAAAGATCAGCAGACACAATATAACCTCTCTCTGCTGTAGGAATACTGACTATTGTACATTACAGTCCATATGTTAAGTAATGACTGATCCAGAATGCATCGCTACTGCAGCAGACTCCCAAACAGTTTCACATTCATATATATCTACCAATGCTGAGAGCACTGTTAAACACTCTTGAATTTATTTTTAAATATAAGCAGTTTCCAGCAATAGGAACTAATTAGTAGGTAGATCTATGCAAGCACTGTATGTCCTCCACACAAATACTAAAACACATTCTAGCCTCCCTCCCTCAAAGACAAGCCAATGTTAGTCTAGTTGCTGACGCATTAACAGCCAGAATTAAAACAAGCTTAAATATCAGTAAGAAAAATGAAAGAAGAAAGAAAACCAGAAAAGGATTAAATACCTTTGTATCTGTTGTGATCTATACAAGGCCAGTTAATACAGTAACTGCATGTCATTCCCTTATTTAGAGTGCTACTTTTAAAGGAATGGGTAATAATCCAATAAAGTTATGATGACTTGTACCACACTTGCACAAAAAAGAAAATTCCAAATCACGTTTCAGTTAAGTGTCAAACAGCTTGTAGAGAGGAGTGGGAAATATACTAGATTACTGTTTTGAAATATTCACAAAACTATTATGGCTTTAACACTGTCTGTTCATACAAACCATAAATATTAAAATGATCTGACCAAACCATGTCTCTTCCCCGCATGCTGCAGCTTTCCCATTCAGTTTGTACTAGGTCAAATGCAAATAGCTATCAAACATAATAATATATCCTTTTAAAGTGCTTGAAACAAAATATATTCTTTACACGACTTTGTATAAAATAAGTGGAGGTTAGAAGCATTAAACCCATTTGAAACAAAGGCAGTTTCAATTAATTGCCATTCAGTTTTGAGCAGTCATTTTTCTATCCTATTTTATATGCAAAAAATGAGATATTTCATTGACTGAACTGCTTCAAAAGCTTTGCTGCAGCAAATCTTGCATTCAGGAGCAGCACCAAATTGCACATAATTGAAAGTGATTCATTTTTAGATCCACTCGTTTGGCTTCTGTAGGTTCCTCAGGCTTTGGTGTAGGTAGCGCAAAAACATTAAGTCATACAGTCCTGCAGTAACTCTTTCACTCCATGAAGTGAGCAGATGACTAAGGAGCTACATTTCAGCATCTTCTCCCTGTTTCAAGCTATTTACCAGCCTACAGTAGTGTTCTGCAATGCACAGACCTTAAACAAAACTAGCAACAGCACTTACTTTGAAGACTAGAATGTGTTTTGGAAAGCATGGCAGATTATTAAGACATGAGCAACCCAATACAATACTGCAATACAACTAACTCTTTATTAGAGACACTAAAGCGTACTAAATCTTTGCAAAAATCTCCCTCCTCCCCCTTCCTCTACATAAAACATTCCACTAGCTCTGAGCTAACAGGGTTAAACCCTTCACATGTTTCAGCCACTAAGAAAAGATTGCAGCTCAGGCTTTTTTTAATGCTTTTCAGTTAAAAACAGATACTGTGTTCACGCCACTCTTCCTCCAGCGAGGAAGCCACCGGGTTACAGGGCAGCGGCCAGAACCCGAAATCGCGAATTACTTAATCTCCTTATTTTCCACACCGTGAACCGCACACACTCCACTTCTGCGGGGGGCGGCAGTGGGAAGGGGAAGAGCGGCCTGCCTGGACTAGCCAGGGTCCTGCGCGGAGTTCCGGGCGCGCTGAGGGGGCTTCTGTCACCCGCCC
>Ga0181612_182717_pt1 | contig 13475 bp, 11 predicted proteins | sample HoacroProtozoa21_FD_119630 | JGI IMG/M metagenome (GOLD analysis project Ga0181612, IMG submission 119630) | Hoatzin crop microbial communities from Cojedes, Venezuel. Combined Assembly of Gp0051906, Gp0051904, Gp0051908 | reverse complement strand
TTTGTAAAGTAACAGTTTTATCTTATGTTACTGCAAGATATTTGCTCTCCATTTTCATTTCCCCCCTCCCATTTTTAACTGGCATATGACTCCTCACAAGAAGACATAAATGGAAATGCAACTGCAGAATGAAAATTGAGGTAGACATAGATTTATGTATGAAAAATACCCAGTGAGCAAGCATTGGAGGATTTAACTCAGAAATACCCAATTTACCTGCTTCTGAAGAAGCTTTTACCTCCAGGTAGCTAGTGGATCCTTCTAGAAAGCCTGGATACCCACCCATCCGCTAGCCTTTCCTCCATACTCAGTTGACTGAAACGATTCTCAGAGGCCAACTGTTCAAACTGAGATCTGGATGGAAACTGTGTGATGCCGTTGCTGTGTGTCTGGATTCCTCTATCAGACAGACCGGTCTTCATGCTAATCAGTCCACATCACCTTGTGTACCTCATCTGCTAGTTATGCACTATTCAGGTGGGTGATCAGCTGTCTGGGTAAGCCATATGCTTGCACCAAAGTCAGGTGGGTGTAGTTAAGCAGTTTCTGTGCTTTTTATTCTGTTCCATGGCTGGCCCTTCAGCTTGAAGCATGGTGTGTGTGCTCAGCAGGAGAGCCAAGCTGGAGAACAGAGGTATTGCTGTCGGAAGCAATCAGAAGAAACTGCAAATACATCATATCTGGGCAAGTGCAGACAAAACCTTTGGAGCACACATACACACCACTTTTTGCTCAGAAACCTAATTGGGAGTACAGATCACTGAGACCGTCCAGAGTTTACAAATATTTAAATGTGAAAAAAAAATAAAAATCAAGAAATGTCAAGTGATCTTATAGCCAAGAAGTTGTCTCTAATGGAGGAGTATAGTGTGCACTGTTAGCAGCAGGCTGGTCTGCCGAGAGGACCGATCAACTGGTGTTACCACAGCATGCTCACCATAATGCTTCTCCCTTCTTCACTTACGCATGTCTTTCCTTCAGCTATTTCCAGCTACATTCCTAGGGATCTGTTCTAAGCTATTTCCCAGATGCAATTGGGCCTTATATTTGTTTGCAGCTATAAACAAATGTGAGAAATGGTGATGAACAATAGGTGCACAGTCATATTGTAATGGCTGCTGCACTGCTCACCCCTTCGCAGGTAATGGCCTCCCTGCTGTTACACTTGCCCACCTGCAGCTATCAAGAGATCAAATAAAGAACCTTTTATCAAACAGAAAAAAAATATTTGATACAAATACAGAACAAAACAAGAAAATAAATGGCCTTCTTGCACTTCTAATTTAGTTGCCTTACCATAGATCTTGCTCAGGAGTCTGCCTCCCAGCCACCTCCATTCCCCACTTCAGGAAACAAGGAACCAGATTATCAGGAACAGCCCTCCTTCTACACAGTTAACAGCCTGGAGCAAGCATTCCTCGTTTTGATAAACCAAGGCTTAAAACTTGCTAGAGAACAATTGGCAAAGTTAATGATTTGCCTATGTGCCTTTCAGATGCATGCCAAGTGTCCTTATCTGTGAAGCCACTGTAGTCTTTATTTCTAACTATGATTCTATCCCTATCCTATGTTGACACAGTCTGTTTCAAACTCTAAATTATTCATCATTAATCCTAGGTACTTCATGTATGTCACATAATTAACCTCCCAAATTAACAGGGAAGAGGAATTGGAAAAAACCATGACATTCTGAGCTCAAAGTCTTCTCTAAATAGCACAAAAATGGAACACAATGGAATCTACCATTTAAGTCTTATTAGTTCAAACCTTTCTTGCAGTTACATTAAGAAAAGATGTTTCCTTTGGGTCTCATTTATGGCAATATTTTAAATACAAGATTTTTTTTTTCTATGGAAATATATTTAAGGTACATCAGTGATCAAACTCTGAAAAACAGAGTACTATTATGTGCTTCAGGGACCAGTGTAGCACGGCTAGAAATTCAATAATTATGTGGCAAATTCCTTTGCTTTCTTTCATTCTTTAAATTCATTCGTATTACAGTGCTCTCCCGATGTCCAAAGAGATACAACAATAAAAATCAGCAGTTCACCAACAAGGATTTACACATCGGAGGAGCTGGTGGTATTCTTTAGAAAATTCTAGCAATGAACACTGTCACTCTACTTATCTTCACACAGGATGAGCTAGGAGAGTGTGGGGTGGGGTGTTTTTGTTAGTTTTCTGGCAAATAGTGTTTTAAGTCTTGTGTCTGAGGGATGGCATGGGGGGGCATTGTTTAATTTCAGAACTGATTAGGATTGTGAATTGGTAATTTTTGGACTTGATTGCCAACAGCTGAGACCTTATGGGACATTCTGCACTGGAAGATTTGAAATGGCTGAGGGAAAACTGCTCCTAGTGATTAATAACAGCTTTGCTCTATGCTTCCTCCAGGCAACATGCTCTGAAAAGAGCGTGTGGGAGGCTTAGACTATGCAACCAGACTTAGCTGAGAACAAGGGGTTTGTATGCTCTTCAAATACCTACAGAATAGGGAGGAGAATCTTTGCCAAAGATGCAGGAGATGCAGTTTTCTTTTCTAGCCTTGAAGGCCTGTGTGAATGACCATCTAGGCACTGATTTGTTATAGTAACTGGAACATAAATGCTTCCATTCTGGCTGCCTAATCACACTGTAAACTCCTCAAGGCATAGCTCCTTACTCCAAAAATAAGCAGTCAACACAGTAAGGCTGTGGCTTTACATCTTGCATACCCCTGTACCACTTATTCTTGTGTTCATAAATTCCAGTCATTGACTTGCAAGTCAATGGGTGGGTGACCAACTCCACAACAGAACTTGGAGATGACCATGTATTTGGGATTTTTTTTTTTAATTACAAGGAACTAAATTAGATCTTCTTCAAACGTGGCTCCAGTGTTTACTCCTTCAGTTATTCTGAGGAAAACGCAGGAGAATGCATTCAGAAAGCTGGATGCATTCAGCTCATACCTGGTAATGCAGGAGTGGTGGCTGGGCTTTTTCTTATTTCACGTGCTGACACACCACAGTGTGGGTTTCAGTGTGGTTCCAGCACCGTGTGGGTGCTGATGAAAGAAAGATAGCTCCCCTTTATCCTCTAGCAAATCCCAGTGCTGTACTTCCCCACCGTATATCAACACAGCCCAGATGGCTATTCAGCTTATCATCAGTCTACCTACATGTATATACACAAAAATATCCTGAAATTCAATGCTTTTGAAGTTTCTTTCTCGTGGTCCTTATACTCCAGTCCCACTATAAGCAGTTGTGTCAAAAATAGCAGACTTATTCCAGAAATAAGTGAATCTGTAACTGATAAGAAAACTGCAGCATGAATACTTACCATGGAAACATCCTGCCACAGTGCTGGTCTCCTTGTGATCCCACACTGCTGATGTGTACTGGGAATGGTCTCTTTCCACATAGAAATGCACCTTTCCATTAGAGGGGAGTCCCAAACTGCTTCTGTGAGGGATGAGAGAGCTTTAATAGAGAGCTTTAATGCCATGCACATGTTGTTATTGTTATCCTATGTTCATTAGTGTTAATTGCAAGGTACTGGTGAAGCACAAGTGATGGCAACAGGTAAGGAAATCACCAAACAATGTTACAAAGGCTAGTTCTATCCTCACTTAAAACCATTTAGAGCAAAGTCCAGCTCTTTCTACTAGCTAGGAAGAATTTTTTATAGTCAAAAACCTAGATAGAAGCAGGACCAACACGTACATGGAGACATGGCTCAGCAAAAGTCTAGGTGATCCATTAGGAAGTGGAGGTCTTCCTAATTACAGAGCTCAGTATAACCATCTGCTTAGTACAGCAGGGAGGGAAGAGTTCAAAAAGGTGAAAGTATTAAGCTCCAAAAATTTAAGAATCCGACAGGCATGAGATGGCTCAACACTTCTGGGGTTTTGCACACTAACAAAGCTGTATTCAAGCATAATGAAAACATTTTTTTCTCCTTTGTGAAAAAAACATAATGAGAATGCAGCATTGTGGATTTTTGTTTGGGGTTTTATTTTGGTTTCAGTGGTTTTTTTTCATCTAAGTGTGTTTGTATAAAGTTTCAGGCACAGATTCTCTAACTTTTTATTGAAGTCTTCACAAGTACTCTCTCTTCAACAATGTATCTGAAGACATTTTGATGTGCAAAAGCTCATGAAGAGTGGTTAATGTGATAAAAGCAGAAGCTTGAAGCAATGACATCTAAAGAGAGTCTGTCTGAAGATCTTGAAATCAGATAGAATAAAGAGAAGGCTAAAATGACAAACATGTTTGATCTTATGTACTTAAACAGAAAATCATTTCTGAGCCCTGTCTTATCCTATAAAAGAGCTGATGAATGTCTTGGATTTAGATACATGTAGCTGTATTTGCTACTGAGAAAATTACATACTTGCCCCTTTGCACTAGCACTGTATTTTGGGAGTTTGAGTTTATTGATTTAAAAACCCAAATCACCCACTTCATTCCTCCTCCCCTCTCTGCCTAAAAAAGTATTGAAGTGGAAAACAGAAGTCAGCTTTCTTGTATAAGGAAAGAATTAATTTCCTTAAGGAAAATCAATGAAACGCCTTCAAAAATGAAGTACTGAGATGATTTTTGGGTCAAGTAGGGAAGAGCAATGCATACAGAAGGTAGTTGCTGACTGAAATGCAGTCACTGCGACACACCCACACTGTTTACAGGGGGAAGGGCAGGTTATTGGGGTGAGAGAAGACAATTTCTATGGCATTAAACCTGTAAATGAAGGGAGAATATGCAGGAATAATATGGTGTGAGCCCTAAACGTGTCATTTCTGTATTCAGGTCTGGAGCTCACAGATCAAGACAAGTGGAGAGCTTGGTAACAAGGAGGTAATGATGCTCATCCAAGTGACCTTAAATTTATCAATGGACTTGTATCAGCACAGACAAGCTTTGACCTAGAGCCTTTCCTTTAGAAACACAGGTTCCATTCTTGCAGAATTAAAGGAAATACATTTGCTGGTATTTTGAAACACTTCTTCACTCCAGCCCAGAAAGCATGTAAAGCCTTTAAAAATGTTTTTTACACAAGAGAAATAATTTTTCTTGTCTGCATTCAGAAGGTTCCTAGTTCAACCCTTACAACTACAGAAAACTTTTATTACACCACGGCCCTGATTCCGTAAAGCATTTAAGTAGTTGCTTTATTGTACGTGCAGCATTACACATACAACTCTAAGCTCTGCATTCAGGGAGAAGGCGGCCTTGAAACTAAATAATGGTGCATTAGAAAAATTAAGCTCTGTTTAATGCAACCCCATTCCTTCATCTTGCAAGGAGGTGCAAAGAGAAGCACAGAAGGCTGAGACTGCAGTCTCTAGTAACTGATCCCTCTAGCCAACAAAGCAGCCTAGTTTGTGCTTAGGAGCACGCTCCCTTTCTCACAGTCTGCTTTTCTTCCCCTCACCGCGCTCTGAAGGACTTGTATGTTATCTTTCGTCTGTCTATCTCTGTCCAAAGCCAAGACCTGTCAACCTCCACATGTTCTTGTGAGCAAGTCACTGTTCCAAATACAAAGTATCTGCATAAACAAAATCTCTAATTTCATGCAATACAAACTGCTAAAGAAGGGTAAGGAGAAGGCATCAGCTCTCGATCAGTGGAGGCTGCAGCCACCTAAAGCACTGTGCATGGGCTCCAGTCAGCAGAGAGAAGTAGTTTTAATATTACTTTAGAGACTTTTCAATTCCTTATGCACCCACATCTCTGGTATTATGCTGAAGTTACACTTGAATGTAGAATATTTGCATTCCACTTGCTAATTCACGTTGCTTGTTCTCTCTAATCTTGACATCACAGCACAAATCCTTTTCATGCTCTATTTCCTATGCAGTGCAGCTTCCTGGTTTTGTAAGTAACTTTATTGTTCCCACTGAAGTTAATTTCTGTAGTAGACTATGGACTGGCTCTAAGTTTCTCTCACTTTCCTCACTTTTCAGGAGGAGTTACACAAACAGAAGTCAAAGGAATTTTTTCTATTACCTTTTTAATCACCTTGCAGGCTACTGAAAAGATGCTAGTAACTTCTGTTTGTCCTCTTCTAAGGCCTGTTTCAAAGCTGGTGAGAGCTGTTAGATTCACGGGGTTGTGGACGAAACTACTTCTGACTAGTAGACAACTGAAGTAGATATAAGGCATCACTGTGAACATACTAAGGAGTCAGTTGGGAAAGACGAGAGAGACTGTCTGCTGGAGGCAGCCTTATACCTTCATGGAAAGAATCACTGCAGAGGAGGTGAACATGAATCCTGAAGGTGGTAGGGGAGCAGAAGAAAGGTCCGTGATGAAAACAGAATGAGTCTGTGGAAGGCCATGAAGGGTGGTACAGATTTTGCAAGGTACTTTTCAATACGCATGGTGTGCCAGAAAAAAGCCTTTTGACTCGTTTGGCTTTGCTGGCTAGGTGACACTTTCTGTAGCTGCCATGCAGGCCCATTTCTTTCAAAACAAAGCCACAGCTAAATGTACCTAACCTAAATCAGCACATCGGTCTATGTAAGAAGCTGTCAGCTGCCCCCGATGAATGCTGACCGAAATATCCACTCATTCAGTTTTGTGTGATGTCTGCAGTGTCGCATCAGAACTGGTAGATCTTAGCTTGTCCCGGTTTAAGGTCTCATTTGGCACCCAAAGAAAGTCATGTTGAGTCAAGGCTCATTCATTAGTTTTATTTCTGCTGACTTTACACTAAGAAATTATTTCAGGATCCATTTCCTAGTTCTATAGCAGGGAATATAGGATTTCTTACATGCACAACCTGCAAAATGCTGCAGGAGAAAGCACAGTCTGTGCTGTGCAGGATAATTTAGACCACCTGTAATGACAAATCTTTCCAAGCTGAATTTTTGCTGGAGCTCTCTGGCATTTCTCTGTGCTGGAGTATGAGATATGTAATAGCGATTCACGACAGACGTTGACAAAAGTGTCCCCAGCTTCAGCAACACTGTAGCTCTTTAAATTATGCCTTGGCTGTGTGCAAGGACACACGTAGTGGAAGTTTTGATATATCCACTCTTATTCCCTCGATGCTTGCTTTCCACTCATACAGGAAATGGTATGTTTTTTCCTTTTGGCTGTGGAGCAACAAGTTTTGTTTCTCTTTCACTTCCTTATGAAGGTTTCCTTTCTAAGTATGTCAGGAGACAGCAACAATGCATTTTTGCATGGCTTATAATCAATGAGGCTTCATGAACTTCACTTTTTGTGGTGTAATAATCGATGTTAATTGTTCAAGTCCACTTTATACTATATGCTTAATAGTAGACACACGGGTCAAGTGGAGTTACGGAGAATTAACAGCAGCACATGCTTTAAACAGCTGCTCATTTCTTCTGTCTGCTCTCTTGTGTGCTCAGAAATGGCCTGAAGTACGGCACGGTAGAATTCAGCTCTGTTTTGTGTCTAAATTCCTGCTGATTTTTGCTGCGTTCAGTGAAGATGCAGAACAATTGTATTAGTTGTACAGGAATAGAGATTGTGTCCACAGATTGTCAACACATGAAGTCAGCTTTGAAAGTATCTCCCTGTTGCTGTCCATCTGCTGAGGGAAAAGTAAAAGGCCAAGATGCACGGCTGAGACTCAGCTGCACAAATGTCACTCTAGATGCTCCTCCAGTTGCCACTTCAGATCAGCGTAGCAATTTTGCAAGCCCTGTGCTACATCCACTGGCCTGTTCTGGATGGCTCTGGTTTTTAGGCAATTGAAGTTCAATTTTTAGGTCTTCCGATTGAGTTTCTGGCTCTGCAACAAGTTCATCTGAGACTTAAAGCAAATTTCTTGATTCCTCTGCAAGACACAGATAATCATCCTTTCTATGTGAACACTAGGAGGCTCAGACACGAACAGTAGTTACTACATGTAGGTCTAGATCCTTACACAGCAGGACCTCAATCTCAGCGGATCCTCATGCACTAGACCATTGCGATTTGTTTCATCTCTCTCTCTTCAAGCTGTCGGCATACTCCAGCCAAGACAACAGCCTGCAGGCATTTCAGGGGTGGAGAATGGATATTTTAAAATGTTGTTTCTGCTTTAGGCTAAAAAAGTTAACCATTCTGGGACAAATTATTTGCTGCTCCTGTGCTGAGATCATTGCCACTCCATGGGAGGAAGGCTGTAGTCATTCATAGCTTACACAGACGTTTTACGTGAAACTGCTGACCCTTCCACTTGTTCACCTCCTATTCTCTGAAGTACCACCACCAGTGTACTAAGTGGTATATAGTACACAACCGTATATTTATTCTCTTCTGGCAAAAAAATGATGTGCTCAATTGTGCTATCCCCTAAATATGCTACTAAAATGCTTTCTACATGATGATGAGCCAGGTATGTTTTTGCCTTATGTGGAGCAGAGTTTAACATTTTATACTGACTCGTGGGAGAACATTAACCGAATACGTCTTTCTGCCTCTAAATGAAGGGCTAGGTCAAATCTCACCAGTGCCCTTAAAAGATAAATATACTAATTTTTCCTTTTTACCTTTCATGTCACTAATTCAGAATTATAAAATACATAATTATACTGCACAGATTTTCATTCTCTCTTGTACAGCACTTAAAATTTTTTGTTCACTTATATGTTTTCTTTCAATATTTATGGTCCGGATGCTTCTCGTGTGTCTTAGACTACTATAGATTCTCCAAAAACTCCTTTCAAAAGTCCTTATTTCCAAAACCAATTTTTTTAATCAACAGTGGTGCTCAGAGTTTAAAAATAACAGATTATATTTTACTTGGGAGCACATAGCGTGTGTTATTTCTTCCCTCCAATATCCCCTTAAGTCCTCATAGAAGCCTCTCAGGGAAACTTCTCAGGGAAACTTCTCAGGAGGTTTTTGGGGGTTGTTCATTTAGCTGTTTGGTTTTATTTTTGTCTAGCTAAATAAAACATTTCTGATGTCTTTCCTCTACCAATTCTACTTGCAGGTTTCTGTTAAGGCAGTACCTCTTCACCTTTTCACAGCAAACTGGCCAATAGTTTTTATTTAATGTGCATTCCCCTTCCTTAAATGTATTCCTACTTGTCATAATCATCAAAAATCAGAAACATCCCCCAGAGAGCTTCAACCAAGCCATCAGAACAGTTTGGACAAACTGCCTTTTCTCCGACAGACACTTTTCCAGACTTCCTGGGTGGGGAGGAGGGCGAGTGCGACACAAGCGTGCAGAGTTGGGGCGAGCAGGGCAGTTTGGGGGCTGAAGCCTGAAGGACGTAGAATTTTTTGCTTCACAAATCATTGAGACGTAGCCAATGCAGGAGAGGAGATCTCTGCCACAGTCTGATTTTTCGGGCAGCACTCAATTTAAAAAAATGAAAAATATGGTCAAGTGTAAACCTAAAACCTGCCTGGATGGGATCCTGTGTAGCCTGCTGTAGGAGACCCTGCTTCGGCAGGGGGGTTGGACTAGATGACCCACAGAGGTCCCTTACAACCCGGAACATTCTGTGATTCTGTGATTTGAGTGGAGCTGCAGCTTAGCGACTGCTGCCCTGTGGCAAGTCCTCTGGGCCCATTTTAGAAAGTTTAAGAGAAAATGGCTGGGTCAAGCGAGGGGGACCCGGGGACTGGAGGAGTGCAGAGCTTCTGCTGACCCGAGAGCCTGGTGCAGCTCCCATCAGAGAGAGTTGTGGCGGGGCTTCCCTCCAACCTCCTGGGCATCCTTTGAAGAACTTTTGTCACAGAGGCTGCAGAAAACCACACCGCAGCGGTAACCGTTTCTCGCTGCCACGCAAATGGACAGGCTTGCACATGCACGGGCGCCCTGCGCCAGAGAACCTCCTGGCAGGTCCCACGCGGGCGTGCTCCTCGCCCCGCGTGCTGGCGCCGTCTTGTCCTCGGCACGCGGATGCGGCTCGCATGTACGCCCCTTGCTGGGACAACGAACATCGGTATAAACAGTACCATACCCAGAGCCGTCTCTCGTCGTGTTACGAGCTCGACTGCTAAAGAGTAGCAGCTGGGGGAGGAAGCCGCCATCCTCCTCTCCCTGGGCTGCCCGCCTCTTCTGGCTCTTGTTCTGCTACCCCAGCCCCAGCCAGAAAATTAAGCCCTAATTCAAAGCCCTTTGAAGTCGAGTCTTTCCGTTCACATCAAGAGGCTATGGAGCAGACCCCAGGGAGGACTGGAAGTGCCTGATAAAGGCTGCAGTTGCATGAGCAGCCCTAAATATCGTCCTACTTGGGTGCTTCTCTCCAGTGTTAATTCCCGCCTGCACTCCTGGTGCTGTTTGCGTTGCTTTTTGCACAACCAGAGCACCCTTGCTAGTAGGTGGCAGCAGAAATGAGCTAGCAGAGGTTCTCGCCTGGAGAGCAGGAGAGCATGAACCCGCAGGTGCCCTGCTGCTGGGTGGACTGGCCCGGGAGAGCGCCTGGACCCCGACAGCTTGTCACTGATTTTAGGTCAAACCACATCCCAGAGAAACTTTTCTCCGAGGCTGCCCTAAACGTGCTGTTCTGAAAGGCTGTGTGTTGTTTTCAGTTTTGTGAGGGATTCTGATTTTTATTTTGTCATGCTGGAGATGATTTAAATAGTCCCAGTCCTCCTTTCTGGAAGTTCATCTGTTTACACGGCGTGTTCCAAGAAATTCGAGTTCGTATCCATCCAACGTGCCGCCTCCTTGTCTGGACCCCGCTGCTGGATGCTGGAATGCAGATCTCGCATTTTTCAAATAGCGCAGGGACCTCATAGTGAGAAAATGCAGCAGAGAGCCTCTCTCTGTGTCCTTGGGCCCCGTGGCCAAGGCTGTCCTCGGGGGAACCCCGGAGCACCCTGTGGGGTGTGACAGTGAGATCTGTCAGACAACCTCTCCCTCCTTGATGTCTCCTGCATCCTCTGCCATGCTGGAGCATCAGCAAAAAGTGGGGTTTATTCAGTCCCATGCTGCTTTTTGGCTGTGCAGCTGAAGGAGGGGCTGGCATGGCTGTGAGCATCTTCTCTGCATTATTTCATGTCATTTTAATCCGTCAGCCCTGGAGCAGAAGAAGGTTGTCTCTATTGTTATAGTGCAGAAAAAAGTAGGAATCAGCTGTTGAAAATACAGTAAGTTTTGGGCATGCGACTTGCTCCCTTTGGCCCTATTGGGGAGAGAGGGAAAAAAAAAAAAGGCGTTCTAAGAAATGTGCTCTTTGCAAAAGGCTGCATTGTGCGGCCGGCTGTTCCTGAGCGCTGCCCCGCACAAGGCTGCATTGTGCACTGTGCGTGGGGCTCGCAGCGAGGGCTGGAGCGCCAGGAGACTCCCTGCCACGGCAGCCCGTGCTCCGGGAGCGAGCTGCTGCCTGCGCTGGGCACGGGCCGCCTGCTGACCACCTCCCATGCAGGCTCTCCCACCTCCCCTCTTCTGCAGGACAGCCTGCCCACCTCAAGCCGCCCCGGCTGTGCTCCGCCTCGGGGACCCCTTGCTGTGGTCACTTCTGTTTTCTCATGCGATGGTGTCGTACCAACGCCCGCTGTGCGGAGGTGCGAGGGTGGGGGCACAGGCGGTGCCTGCGCGGGGATGTGTGGCATCTTGCCTGGGGAAGAGGGCACAGGTCCCTGGAGCCACCCAGCCTCGGTCTCCAGCTTCACATCTTGACTTGGCTCTCTGGGTTGGTGGGTTTGGCCCGTGTCCCGTGGTGCCACCTTCTTGTCCTGCCCTCTCTCTTTTGCAAAGCTCCTTCAAGGCGATGATGTTATTTTTTGCACGTGCAAGAAATAACAGCTTCTCAACTTTTCCCCTCAAAGAGATGGCCGTTGGCTGTCCAGGCTGCAAACCAAACACTTTGCTGTGCTTTCACAGGGCTGGGAGCAAGCGCTGCTGCTGTGGCTGGGGTGGAAACCCAGGATTAGGTTTCTGCTTCGATAATCTGAGCGCAAATTCAATTTTCAAACCCTTGCAGGGTTTCTTTTTTGGTAGATCTCTTTGACAGGGTCAAGGCTCAGTGCAGGCTGCTTTTAGATACAGTCACCACAAATGACACCAGCTTCTCGTGTCATCTCCTATTTGCTACAGATACCAGCATGTCAAAGCAGAGCTCCAGCTGTGGGACTGATGTTTCTCCCTCCCCTTCCCTTTTGTCCATTCTTCACCCGACAGGAGTTTGGCAGCACAAAGTCCATCACGTCGCGGTGTGACTTCCTGCAGAACCTGGTTGCAAACGGCTGTGCTGGAGCCATCGAAAACCCCAGCAGCAGCATCAATGTGGTGAAGAACGTCCCTCTGAGCAGCAAGGGCTCTGGCCAGACCCACCTGGACGTCACGCAGATCACACCTCAGAAGGTCGCCTTGAATCTTCGTCCTGGTGAGTCCCCAGTGGCTGTGAACCACGTGCTGAGGTGTGTTTGTGGGGGTAAGAAGGGGTGGCCAGGACATGCTGAGAGCGTGTTACAGCTCGTGACCTTGTAGCTCACTAAAGCAGGGGCTGCTGGCCCCTTCCAGAGCCTGTGAGCTTTGGTGGTGGATCGTGAACAAGTTTGGGGCTGAGGTGCATGTTCTCTATGAGATGACACTGGCATTAAGCAAGGTCCATCAAATCCCACCCAAAACTGTTGTCAGTACTAGTCTTAGCCTTTGCATCTGTTTAAAAGGAACCTGCTCGACTAAAAAAATATAGTCTTGGGTGGAAGGAGTTAAAATAACTTTGGATCCTCCACAAAGCTGACAGTGCTTGACTCTAAACTGAGACAGCTCCTTCTATAAATTGGAAACAAAAGCGCATATCTGTTTTCTGTTGGTATGCAAAAGAGCCGTGGGATCAAGGCCGAAGGTGGAGATTTGAACTTGTGACTCAGGCCTTGGACTGTGGCCAGGTCCCTGTTTCATTCCCCTGAGCCATCACTTTTCTTCGATCTTTTCCTTTTAATTAAAAATCAGAAGGGAATGGCTGGACTGAGCCATGCGAGCATGCTTGTTATCAGAAGCTGTTGCATGGTGGGGGGAGGCTTTCATGTGTGTTCAGAATTCTTGCAAGAATTTGGCAGACGATATTTCTGAAGGGAAAAAAAAGGCGCTTTATTGCATAGTTAAGAAGCAAATATAAAAGGTCGATTCATTATAAGCAATTGCTTTGTGTTTTTAAGGCTTACAGTTTTGCAACAACTCTCGTGAGCATACAGAAAAATGAATATGATGTTTTGCCCAAGAAAAACAGGAGTTTTGAACTGGTGCTCATGCTGCCAGTGCTCTCCCAGAGCCTACTAGTTGCTGCAGGATTTTTTGTTTTGATTCCATGGGTTGCATAGTCATCATGTCTCTGAATTAACTTTTCCTCAGCAGTAAGACTGCTGTCATCAGTCAGACCCTCAAACATAAAGAAATTTTGCTTCAAAGCCTTAAAATCCGGTACCCGAGGGTCGTGACCACTGGATGTACGGCGAGGTGCATGGCTTCTGCGACTGAACATTGCTGAGGAGACAGGTTTGCTCCCATAAAAAAAAGGGAGTTGCTGTTCCTCCTGTTTCTTGCGGCAATTCCTGGCAGAAAGG
>Ga0181612_176835_pt1 | contig 13475 bp, 7 predicted proteins | sample HoacroProtozoa21_FD_119630 | JGI IMG/M metagenome (GOLD analysis project Ga0181612, IMG submission 119630) | Hoatzin crop microbial communities from Cojedes, Venezuel. Combined Assembly of Gp0051906, Gp0051904, Gp0051908 | reverse complement strand
TGTGTTTTTACATATATTTTTGTTTTCCCATCTGATCCCCCCTTTTGTCCCTCCCTCCCCCCCTTCCCCCCCCCCCCCCGAGGCCACAACCTCTGTCCCAACCCGGGCAGGTGAAATTTCACAAGTGCTTTATCATGGCTCATACCTCAAGCATCCGGACACACCTTTCTAATTGTCCTTTATATCCGCCTGTCATTGCCTCTGGCATTTGCTGAGTTCACATTTCCATGTGATTTACTGCAAAACATTTTGTTTAACAAGTCACTAACACACACCGACAGGGAAGTCCCCCTCAAGAAGCTGAAATGATGATTGCCTTCATCTTTTCTTTCTTGAGATAGATGCTAAAAAATCAATCTGTTGGTATCAGTGCTTTAGACTTGGCACATGTGAAGAATTCTTGAAACTGGAAAAGTCTGACCTTGAATCCATGAGTGCTTTGAATTGCAAGTACTTTTTTCATGGGCTCAGTGTGTGTAAGGAGGTGGACAAGCTCGGAGGCAGTGCGTTTAATCCCCAGTTGCAGAATTCTGAGTGTAGTTGGCTTATGAGTCAGCAACAGCTCTGCAAGCGCTAAGGTAACTATTAAAGTATTTGGATGCTGAGGCTGCTCCTTAACAGCAGTTCTGGGAAACTTTTGAGTATACCAAGGCAGCTGCTCTGTCTTCTGGACTTGGTTTCTTCGGCCCCTGTCGGAGGGAGGGCGGAGCGGGCAGTGGGGAAGGAGCGCTGCGGGGATGCCCTGCCTGTGGCCTTTTGCCGGGCATGCTGCGGCAGCAGCCTGGTGCGGGCACAGCCTGGGCAGGGAGGCTCCTGTTTGCCCTCCATGGACCTGGGAGGCCTGCAGCCAGGGAGGTTGGGGAGCTAGTTTTTAAAGCCATGGATGAGTCCAGTGTAACTGTTCCCACGTGGGAGTGACTGTCCTTCTTTCCTTGTTGCTTTAAGGCTGTCTGGGTAGGGGACATCTAATTTAGGCCTAGAATTTCCTATAGTTAAATATTCAAATGCCATGTTCTTCTGAAGCCCTAAAATTACTGTGCAGATTAACTGGTCTGTGTGTGTATTTCAGAAGAAAGTCACTAAGAGTTTGCAATGTCAAAACCCACTTAGTGTTGACAAAGGTGATTCATATGGGTTTTTCAGAAGATTGCTTATGTCCTGTCATGAATTGGGCACAACCTCAAAAAATAGCTCTGTTAAATGGCACATTCACAACATGTAAGCGAATGCGTAAGAATAAAATACAGCGAAATACCCATCTCCCCTCTTCTCTCAGCTGGTTGCTGATCTCATGCACTCAGGGCTCTGCCTGGCACAGTGCAAATTTACTGACCCATTAGTGGGTGCTGTTTGGCTGCACCTTCACAAAGGAAAAATATGTCTCAAAAATAAGCTTGACACACCAGAAGTGCCATAACCACTTCATTGCAGCCAGCACTTGTCCTCCTGCTTTGTGCTCTTAACTGCCTCAAATTTTGATTATGTACAAATGTTGTGTTTTGGTTCAGTTAGAAAGTCCTGGGTTTGTTTAAATGAGTGTATATTTCTTAATGTGGGCAAAAAAGCATGTTAAGTAATTGCAAGTAAAGAACCTGGAAAACTAATATGCTGGCCTGAGCGCTAGTTTTTGAAAGAACAGGTTCTCCTGTGTTTTTTTGATCAGTTAATATTTTGGTAATTGAGTGATGCAGTGCTTGAAAGTTCAAGTAAACCGTGGTCCTTAAAGGAATTTTGGCTGGGGCAACCAAACAAATTCACAGTGAACTCGGTTTTAGTGGTCAAAGGCAGTGTGCAAATAACTCTTCTGTGGGGCGGGCACACAGGAGAGGCCTCTGGTGGCTGTAGGTGGCTGCTGGGGCTCTTGAGGATCATCCATCTGTAGTTGCCTGGTGCCTTACTGTTTCACAGTCACAGGAACACCACCAGGGAGGCAGTGAAGTTTTGTAGGGTGGTTTCATCTAATTTGCTGATATCCACTGATAGCTCACAAAGTGAGAGTGAAAAAGGGGAACATTTCTGCATTAGGTCTGTTTGGCTGAAATTTGGAAGTGGAGGTTACTCCGTGTGAATTTGGGATCTCTAGAAAAGGGAAAGATATGTGCTGAAAATAGATGGTCTTGCATACCCAAGTGTATTTGTTTAACTGGTGTAAGATCACCTTGTTGACAGTGTTTTAAAACCTCGCTCTCATAAACTATCTTAGATGCAACTTGCATGCTACTGATAGCATTTTGTTAATTGTTGAGGCAAAATTAAGTCTTGATACGATTTAGTGAGAGTAGAGAAAAGTAGCGCTCAAAAGAGCCTTGAACTGATAACTTGCCGTATCAGGAGGAGTGCGGGGTGATCGGGCAGCCATGAGTCACACACCAGCTCCAGAGCCTGTAAAGCCTCCGTGAGACTTGCCACCAGATTTCTTTGCTAGAGGACGTTTTTGTGGCCTGGACTGAAGTCAGTGGTGCTTTTGGCCATTTCTAAATAGCTCCATGGTTACCACAATTAATTTCTTTGTTTCTTATCTTGCACTAGTTTACATATCATGTAGATATTTGAATAAATAGCTCTATCATGTCAGCCATGAGGGCCTCTGAGCCAAAATGGCATGTTATTGTTAGGTTTATTTGCCAATAGTTTTGTTGGAGACGGAAGCTTTTTCAGATTAGAAGCAAAATTGTGTTTGTTTTGTCACTTTCTCCTAATTAGCAGCTGTGCAACATCCAGCAGGAATTTGAAAGGAAGCTTTTCTTGTTCCTCAGTGTTGCTGGGGTATGGGCTCTACAGGGCGGGCTGTGTCCTAACTGGTGTGCCAGCTTGAGGGCTGTGCCCTCCGGGTGCCCGCTCTGGTGGCCAGGGGTGCGGGGGGCTTGGGGTGGGGTGGCAGAGCCCCACTGGGGACAGCCCACCAGCTGCCCCTGCCAGGGAAGGGACTGGTGTCCGGTGATCTGTGTGGAGCGAGCGAAGAAACCCATCATTTGTTATCAGCACTGGCTGGGATTAACCCAGCCACCTGAGAAGTTTTAATCTGCTTTAGCGGTTGGGTCAGCTGTGGGCTTGTTCTTTGTGCTGGAGCTAGTCTTGTCTTGAAGCTGCATTATTGTGCCTTGGTTTTGTGCTTCCTGCAGCACCCAGAAGTGTGAGGTCCATCTCTCACTGGAGCAGTAGGTACCCCCACCGTATGAGCTTCCAGCCAGTGCGGTTTTGCTCCAGTACAGATGGATTCGTTGTTTGGATGCTTCATCTGGAGCAAGCCAGAGGGCCTCTGCCACCCCTCTTCTAATTCGTTGTTTCCACCAGCTCACTGGTGTGTTTGCTGAGGGCCTCCCTGGAGTTGCCTGGCAAAGGCTAAGCTGGGGGAGAAGAGACTTATCACAACTATTTTTGTGCATGCCTAACAGTTTCTGCAGTTGTTTTCCTCAGGATTTTGTTTCATTTAATATATTTTTTTATGTACTTTCTCCAACAAAGGGAGACTTTCTGCAGAACTCTCGAAGAAAAGCTTGGCTTAAAGCATTCATCAAGTGGCTGCCTCTGTAAACAAACCTACTTTCAAATTTTAGCAGGTGATATGCCCGTTGAACAACGGGGCCAAATCCTGTACTCTTAGAGCAGCAGCGATGTTGTAAATCTGGGGGTTACCTGGACCTTTAAGATGGATGGGCAGAGCTGTGATAAAGATACCATACATCAGCTAAAAGGAATTAGTGCATTATGTGTCTTATGAATTCAGGATAGGAGAGGATTTAAAAGCTAAGTCTGACTCAAATTGTCATTCTTCTTATTCAGAACGTGCAGCAGCCAGTCAGAAAACGGGTATCTCTCTGGCTATTCTTTTTCTGAACCTCTTGCTGGCTGGGGCTGCTAAAACAGGTCCCCAAAGCCCCAACCTCTGTACACCCAGTGCCTTTCCTTCACTCTGCAGGGAGCGGTGATGATGGCGAGAGGCACCTGGTGCAGGCTTGGGGGAGAAATCTGCTCTCTGCAGAGCAAGCGCAAATGCAGCACCATGGTGGAAACCATTCTGGGTGCACCTGAACAGGGTCAGCAGCACAGCCTGGACAGCAAGTGTGCTGCTTTCCTGCTCCTTCTAGACTGGTGCAGTGCCACTGCTGGCGTCTCCTTCAGGATGTTGTGATATGGAGCTTAACAGGGGTTCTGCTGCACCGGTGTTTCCGTTCATGACCTAACAGATTGTGCTTCAGTGCTATGAGCGATACGCTTCTCCCCAGATAATTCCCCCTCTTGCTTTTATTTACTGATGATAAAAGACTGTCACAGATAAATAAGCATGTTTTCACTTGACTTGATAATTTACATGGCATTGCTGAAGGTGATTTATAATTTATACATGGAAAGGATTTTCTGATCTCATTAATAACTTTCCAAACATCCAGATAAACATGCTATCGCTCTGAATCAAGTGAGCTTGAAGCAGCCAAGGTATTCACCTGCAAGGGCTTCTGGCACTCCACTCTTTCCCAGACAACAGAAGTTTGACAAAAGAATGTGGGAACTGCCAAAACGCGTTTCTGCTCACAGCCACCCAGATCACCCGAAGGTGGGAGATTTCATCTATTCTTGCTAAATGATTCTTCTCTATTGAAAGCCTTGTTGACAGGAGCAGATTACCAGCGCTTTGATTTTTAAATAGGGACTGTATTTCACAGCTCTGAGCGCTCAGCCCATGCAGGCATTTCTCTGCATCCTCTCGAACATCCTGCCAAAGCCTGTGGTGCAAAAGAGCAGGTAAACAATCTCTGCAAGTTTCCTCTACTGAGGCTGTAAAAGGAGAGTTGAGACAGCCCTGGATATTCCCTGCTGAGTATACCACATGTCCACGAGATTCTGTTTCATCAGAAGTAATCGCCTCCTCTCTTGTACAGGCGTCTTCTTATCTGTAGATCTCCAGGAGCTCTATACGCACTTATTGCTTAATTAAACCTCACAACAGCTTTTAGATGTATCTACTGTGATTTTTATTGCCACTTTGTAAGTGGATAAACTGAGGCAGGGATACTGAAGTTTATGCTCTGGGTGTCTGTGTAGTTACACCCTTCAAATTAGGGAGCCCAAAGGAACAGCCCTGCTTTCTCTTCCACTGCTCCCTCCTTGTTTCTTGCCATTAACTCCTGTGAGAAAGGGTTATCCACGCCTGGGAACCTCCCATGATCCACAGGGAGAGAGGACCTGGAAGTCACTGAGCAGAAGGTGAGGCCAGACTAGCTGGGAAGGACATGAATGATTTTTCCTCTTAATACTGAGATACACACCATGTCTGTGAATGCCAGAGGAAGGTCAGGCAAGCTGTCCTCAGCCTCTGTGGCACAGTGAGGAATGAGACCTGGGTGACCATCTTGGTCTTCGCTGTAGCTATGAGGTCACGCCTCATTGTGGGGCATCAGGCTGTAAGTAAGAACAAATGTAGAAGGATGGCTTCCAGGTGCCTCCCTGTATGTTTGGGGTTTTGTAAGTTAGCCCAGCGAGGAGCAAATCTTCAGCCTGGTTTTCACATCGAGGAATGAATCAAGGAAAAAAGGTATCTAGAGAAATCCCGAGTTATTTGAGTCTTCCACTTTCAGCATGTCTTTGATAGTGAATGGCATGTTTAAACAAGGGTGCACCTGCATGTGCCCCGTGTCCAACGCTTTTTCTGAAAAGGTACGATCAGTGTAGAAGAAAGAAACATACAGCTTGAGCAAATTAAAGGAGAAAAGAACAAACAATTGAGCTGTTGCTTTCCTTGTGTTGAAATTAAGCTTTGTGCTAAACTTTGCATTGGTAATGAACTAAAAGTGGTCATGCACTCCAAATAGCAAAGGGCAAAGAAGAGAGAAGCAAGTTGTCAATGTATGACCCTCTCTAAAATGTCATGGGTAATCAAGTGTGAAGTACTTAATGGATCATGATTTGCACGCCACTATTTTGATTGATGTACTACTTAGTAGAGGATTGATAGTTTTTACAGTGATGTTGATGGGAACCTCTCAGAAGCCCTCCATCTATTTTCTGTAGTGCTGAGGAGAGCCAAAGCAGTGTTTGTCTGAAGCCATTGTGTTCCCAGTGTCTTTGCTAAATGGTCAGAAATAGCACAGAGTTGTTATCTTGCATAGACCCGAGTCTCACCAGAACTGTCTATATTTAGGCATCTTCCAAAACCTTTGTGTGGAGCAATTCTCTGGGGAGACCAAAATAGCTTTTTTTAAAATAATGTCATACAGCCATTTAGAGAAGATGTGATGATTAAACCATATTAGGCATCTTGCTGTTAAGGCATCTTATCCAGAGATAAGAGCTTGAACTGTGTTCTGGGCTGCTCACGGTTAACCCAAGAACAAAAAAGCCCAGAAAAACGCTGTAGTTTTTAGTTTGCTGGCATGAGGTGGCTCCATCACAGTCATGACACAAGTTCAAACAGTAGCAGAAGATATTACAGCTATGCTGAGTACTGCTGTGGAGTGAAATTCCACTTGCACAAAGGAGACAGCATTAAAGGATTTATGCGCAGGATCAATCCACAAATTCTTGACAATAGACAGTTCGTTAAAGGGTGTTAATGTAATAATTATTTCAGCCAACTTGCAGTGTCTCATTAGCACGTGTAAAATACAAGCACTTTTAAAATAACTGGAAATAACATGTTAGATGCTCTTTAATACCTTAGGAGCACACTCTTTTTTTAAGTCCAGAACCCTTATCTGCTGCCAGAGGATGCCTGTGTTGGGAGCAAATAGCATTTTAAACAGCGTCGAGGCTATGTGTTAGGCCTTTCCATGTCACACTGCTCAAGCTGCTACTGTGCTCTATCGCAAACTTCATCTGACTTCGGAAGTTTAATTGCCTTTCTACAGAACTGTTAAGATTTAGGAGATGAGAGATAATCCCAGGCTGGCTGGACAGTGCTTTGAGATACACATCTCTGTTCCCATCAGTGCTTTTACATGACTGGGGAGAGAAGCTTGTAAGCAGGTCCCCTGACAAGAGGATTAGAGCTTGTTAATGTGAAGATTCAGGCCGATTAATCAGCTTTCACTGGAGTATATTGTAAAACTTCAGTAGTGATTTATTTTTTTTCTGTAAAATTGAGTTGCTTAAAGAACAAAAATAATGATTTTCTATATTTTGGTTTTTTTATTCTATTTAAAACAACTCTTCTTACATTTGCTTAAATACGTGTTACTTTTGTGATTCTCCTCTTGCTGCTTCTGTTCAAGGGAAACCATGAACTTGGTTTTCTAATTGAGTAATTATTTGAACTGATAAATTGACTCATCTCTTAAATCTCACAGCTTGTATAAAGGTGATTAAACTTTCAAAGTTAGATGAAATCTGCGATAGAGCACAGTGACAGCTTGAGCACACTGAAATGGAGAACATCCGAACACGTGACTAATATTTTAAAGTTCCTCTTAGCACTTGCACAAGTGTGCTAGCTATGTTAGAACTCTCTGCGCTGAAAAATGACACAGCTGCTCAATTGCTCTTTCTGAGAAATCATACCAGGGCATCTTTTTATTGTTTAAATATTAAAAAAAAAAAAAAAAGTGAACCATTGAGATGCCGAGTCCCCAGTTCAGCAGTACATCCCTCTTCGTTAAAGCGCTCAAATGTGAAGTTATGTGTGCTTTTAATACTCTGCTGAATTGCATCCTACAGCTGCCTGGAGAGGAAGGGACACCTCCGGGAGACAGTACGGGGACAAACAGTCCTTTGCATTTCCCGCTGCTGGAGTGTCGGCTGCTCCGCTTGCCATTGCCGGTCCTAGCAAATATCTTCCTGTAGAGAGCAGAGCAGGTTGGGATTTTCATTCCCTGTGAAAACTGCTGGCTTCTCACTGAGGAAGGGTTTTTGGTGTGGTGGTCTTTTTTTTTCAGTCAGGAGTTGTTTCACCCAGACCCTGAATTTTTAGATTTCTAATTTTTAATTTCAGACAAAACCCCAATGCAGCAAATACTCTGTCGGGGGGCTGGTTATCCTTTTATGGTATCTTGATGAGACTTTTCAGCTGACCCTCCTAGCACAGGGCTGGAAGCAGCACGCACGGGCGGCGTTGACAGTGCTAATGCAAGATCAGGGCACTGTCAAAGATCAGGAGCAATCACGATGTGGAAAATGTCGAACTTACCCCAACTATTTCCCCCCCAATACCACAGCTGTAGCAAAGATGGGTGTTGCATATGTAAGCTATAACTACTAATTAATAGAAATAGGAAATTTTCAAGCTTATGTATTTTTGAGAGGGTGTTTTTTTAGCAGTTGTGATCGATGAACTGTATAGCAAAGTTCAGAATAATTCTTAATAGTTTTTAAAAATAAAAGCTAATTTTTGAATTTTTGGGCTTTTCCATGTACAGGACTATTGAACTTACTTAGCATATGAATTGTTTATGTTTTTATTTTTTTATTTAATGCTTTTGACTGTCTAGTTTCCTTAGAAAAGGGTGCCTGATAAAGTAGATTTCAGCTTTTAAAATGACTGCAGTATCAGCATAATTATATTTCTTTTGTGTGAGATAAAAGTTGGTTTGAAAAGTTGCTGTAAAAAGCAAGCATGTCTCTGTGTAAAACCCGGGGGAACTGATACTGCTTAGGAGTGGCACTCCAGAAATACAAAGTCTGTCCCTGCAGAGAGGATGTGGAAGTGTAACGGTGCCAGCGGTGCCATTTGCATGTGCAGGGCTGCACGGTAAAAATGTCTGGCGATTGACTCTGAAGGCTGTATCAAGCAAATGATACTGGGGTGAACAAGACCTCCTTGGCTGGGATGAACAGGCCGTTCTGGCTCTTGTACGGTACACCTGACAGTTTTGTTTGTGCCTGTAGCGCTCTCTTGAACAGACTGGCAGGTCAGATGTCCTGTCCTGTTGTGCTTGTGCCCTGTGCTAAGCCAGTGACTTCTTAATTTCTCCTGTTTTATTTCACTGGACTTCATGTGTATGAAAATAAATTAGAGCCCTGGACTTAAGGAGAGCACATTTTGGCTGGTTCAGGAACTTGCTTGTCAGGAGGGCAGCGAAGCAGCCCATGTGACCTGGTGGGTGGTAAAGGACCAGCTGCTGGAAGCACACCAACAGCCCATTGCAGCTGCAGAAGGCACAGCAGGTGTAGCAGAAAGCCAGGGTGGATGGGCAGGGAGCCCCTGGCACAGCTCAGACACACAAGGCAAGTGTCCAGGAGGACTGTATTGTCTAGCCATTGCCTGGGGATGCAGTGGAGGAGGTAGGAGAGCCAAAGCTTGGCTGGAGTTGGACCTAGTGAGGGATATGAAGGACACCTACTTCTGCAGGCACCAAAAGGAGGGCTGAGGAAAATATGGTCCCACCGCCCAGTGGGGCAGGAGATCTAGTGACCAAGGACATAGAAAAGGCTGAGGTACTGAATGCTTTTTTACCTTGGTTTTCATTGTTAAGGTTGGCCACCTGGCCTTCCGGGTCCAGCATAGTCTGTGGAAGTGAAGTGTTACGGGAGAGGAGTGAGTTAAGGGGTGCTTAAGTGAAGTGGGCTTATAAGAGTCTGTGGGACCTGAGGGGACGTGTCTGAAGGTGCAGAGGAATTTGGCTGATGTCAGTGTATGGCCACTCCCTGCCGTCTTTGGTCTTTGACAGCCTGTGGCCATCGATGCCTTGCAGTTAGCAATGAGTGCCCTCATCCCTTTCCCTCCTGAGGATTCGAGAAGAGACCTTGAGTGGTGATCGTGTTTCATTTCCACGCTAAAGATCTCTCTAGCTCCTTGCTCCTCACTTTTAACTTCTGAAACTGAAGTAGACAGTTGAATTTCTTCAGATTAGAAAAAAATTCTAGCCACCTATTAGTGAGGTGATCATCAGCTCCTCACTGTGGATGCAGCGTGCTGTTGGATTGCCAAGGTTTCTGAGTACTGCTGTGACTACCTACAGCCACTGCCTTGGGATGCTGCCTCCTCTTCCTCGTCTTCCTGTCTGCAGCTGAGCCTTTCCTGAGTGCCCAAAGGGCTGCAACAGCTATCTGCAGCGGAGCCACCATTGTTTGGTCCAGCATGGCTGAGTCCTCCTGCAGCGGCTGCTGTAAGTGCTCGGGTCGGTGTAGGGGGTTGATGGAGATTTGCCCCTGCCGTGCTGTGCAGCTGGAGACCACGTGCCTGATGTCTGTCTTCTAATGTTAAGAATTACTGCATTGGGAAGATAAGGTTTCCGTTGGAGGATGTGGACTTTGGCCTTGCAAGGGTCACGCTCAGCACAAGTCGGAAGGAGCAGCCCCATGTGTGCCTGCGTGGCTGCCACCTCCGGCAGTGTGAGCCCAGCCTGGCGTGGCCTCGTCTCTGGGCAGCCCCCAGGGACCCTGCGCTCTCCCAGGGCTGGGTGCCTGCCGCCCCTCTCCCCTCACTGTGCCGGGTGCCTGGGGACGGAGGAAGGTGAGCCTCCGAGCAGCCGAGCGCGAGGTGGGCAGCAGCAGTGGGGTCACATCGCCTGCAGCGAGTGGGTGCCAGACCTCCGGTCCCCGCTGAGGAGCTGCCCGAGCAAGCCGAGAACAGCCCAGCAGAGGAGTGTGCCTGTGGGCTGTCTGGGGCGGCCGTGCTTCCCTCCGCTTCTGCCAGAGCTGCAGCTCTCCTGTCATCGCTGGGTCCGTCCCCGGAGTTTAAAGAACAAACAAACAAACAAACAAACTACAGCACAGGCTGTAGACTTGTAGCCAAGGTTGCTGCACTGGCAAAAAAATAACCAAAGATGTTTTTTTTAAGGTTGTTCAGATTGGTTGTGTGAAAAGCTCCTCCGCTCAGTTTATGCTGCAGCTTTGCACAGGAGGGTCTGTGTGTGTGCCTGCGAGTGTACCTGTGTGCACAGTTTCAGCGGCTTAAACAGAGTTTGGATTTCACATCACAGTACACTTGTGCTCTGAGGTCACTTTATTTCTGTTCTGAACTTCCCAGGTTTATACCAAATCATGGAGTAAAACTGCCCTGAAGTCAAACAGTCTAGGCTCTTTCCCTAGTGGGATTGTGTTTGTGTTTCCTCTTGTCATCCATAGAACAAGAAATACTGATGAGAAGTACTGGTTTTCTCATCAGAGATAGGAGTTAAAGATGGGGAACTCATTTTAATTTGTAGTAATCGTAAGGTCATTATTAACAGAAGACAAAGATCTTACATTGTGAACATGAAAGGAATCTGATGTTATTTGGAAACAGCATTTGGTACATCACACCAAATTCTACAACTTGACTTTTAAGAAAGGCTCAAGAGAAAGCCTTTTTTTTGTTTTTTTCCTCCTGGCTTCTAAGGATCTTTATTTATCACCCTCAGGGGCATTACAGTGAGTAATTAGATTGGACCAGGAGTACGACTTAATTTTACAAGAAACTCATTAATTCATCCTATTTATAATCTTCTCATTCCACCCGAAACCCAATTATGCTTGTAGTGGCAATGATCTGGAAAGGCATTGTCTCGTAGGTATCGGGGGGCCACTGGGACTCCTGTGGTATTCATGTCGGGGAGACAAGGGTGATTCCCTTTCTTTGACTTTTAGGTCAAAAGAACGAGTCGCTGGGACAGCTTGACAATTAGAAAACCCTGATGAGCATTTGGAAGTAAAACAGCTGTACAATAACAGAGGGGTTCATGGTGCGGGGCAGAAAGCTCATCAAAAGAGACTATCCAAACAATTGAGTTCCATAATTAACACACAAAAATCTGTTCAGAAATGGTAATAACAGTAAAAGAGAGCTGAGAAGATGCTGCCTACTTATGTGGCAGATGTGGTTTTGTTACAATCCGAGAGAGAAAATCCATCCTCTTAAAGAATAAGAACATTAGAGGGGAAAAATAAAAGTAACTTTTTGTTCCTAAGGGTGCCGTTAAGACACGAGCTTAAAATATTTCCAGCCAGGGAAGAGCTGTAGAGAAAGTAACCAGTGGTGAAAGACATGAAATATGCTATAAAAGTATTTTGTCGAGTGTTTAAACACAAATTTCTTTTCTCACTGAAATTTATAAGCCTGACACTGAAATATCTTCTCTTAAATTGTTTGCTTTGTCGTTCATTTCACCAAGAGTATTCTTTCAGGGTTTTTCATTAAAGTTGGCTACAATCGTTGACTTAAAAAAAGGTTTCCCCTTTTCCGTTGTGTGTGGAGGGAGATTTGATTCAAAATTGCATCTCAGGGAGTTTTGAAATTTTCATGACTGTGCAGTCGATGCATTTTTCTGCTTCAAAAAATGGAAACTATTGAATGCATAGTTTCTGAAATTTCAGCTAACCCCACAGGTTTTTAGCTGTATTATTACTTGCCTGTGATAATAAATGTTCTTGGTGGTGCTCTGGTCCCTTTTGGGATGTTCAGTTTGTGATCCTGTCCTGGTTGAGGGCCCTTTCCTTGCGCAACTGATTGGGAGATCACAGCCTTTAGTCTAGTGATCTATAGGGCGATGGCTCTGCGGTCCAGCGTTCCTGTGCCGTACCTCCCCCTGTACGGGACTGTCATCCCACTAGTCTTTTTTGCTGCTGCTGCAGACAAGCACTTTAGAACACCTACGTCAAGTATTCTTCCAATACGCGTTCATTGACTTAACTAGATTTACTTAGGCAAAACCATGTTTCTGTGCTTGTTTATTCACCCATTCTCTTTATTAGCTCCTAATCTGGAAATCAGTATTGTTCTCCGTTGTGAATTCTCATCTTCTGCAGAGGCTGGAGCAGCAGGTAGAAGCTCTTTCTTCTGGCCTTGGTCCCTGGTTGCCAGGGCTGCTGCAGGAGATCCTGCCCAGTGGCTGTCAGCTCAGGGCTGGCTCGCTTGGACCCTCCCTGTCCCATCTTCTGCTCAGAGCTGAGCCAGCTCCCCTGGCTCCAGAGTCTCTTCCCTCCCTGGGTCAGAGTCCCGCGTCGCCTTCGTGGGGGTGAAGAGCAGAGCGCTGCCTCCGTGGCACAAAGAAGCAGCTTTGGAACTCGCTGAGAGTTTTTTAAGATATGCGCTACATTTTTAATGATTTTTAATAGTTTAGGAACTAGTCAACAAAGAGATTATCCAAGCCTTTGCAAGACGTTACACTTTTTTTTTTTTTTTAAAAGAACTATTAAGCATGTCAAGCCTTTTCCAGACTATGATGGAAAGATTCATTGCCATCAAGGACAAAGGAGCAATTTAAGAGCAAGCACTGGGAGAATTCTTTTAACAACGTTAAATTTGTAAGAGTAATTTTTTTTAAGATCCTTCCCCCAGAAAAAAAACATAGCTTATTTAAAAATAGTTAAAAACAATGCATATATTTTGTGGTAGCTGTGACTACAAAGAATGTGACTAGAACCCCATCCACTATGACATGAGTTTTTAAATTCTGAAATTTCTGGCTAAAATTTTCAAATAGAAAATTCAGCATTTGGAGAAACCAAGCAAGCAGACTTCTTTCCAGCCCACCTTTTTTTTTTTTTTTTTTTTTGGGAAAACCCAGGGGTCTGAAAACAGGGTGGGAAGAAAAAAAGGGGTTTTAAAAAACGATTTGTGAAAT
>Ga0181612_172260_pt1 | contig 13475 bp, 5 predicted proteins | sample HoacroProtozoa21_FD_119630 | JGI IMG/M metagenome (GOLD analysis project Ga0181612, IMG submission 119630) | Hoatzin crop microbial communities from Cojedes, Venezuel. Combined Assembly of Gp0051906, Gp0051904, Gp0051908 | reverse complement strand
GGGGGTGCGCAGCGGCCGGCGGCGCGTGGAAATCCCGGCTACCAAGCGCTGTGGCCTCCTCAGGCCTTTGTCCCCAGCATGATTCCTGTCTGGGCACTGCCTCCGTCCCCGATGTAAGTCCACACCATGTTTGGGATGCTGGAGGTGCTTCTGCCTCACACTGCTTCACGGGGATCCAGCTCTTCTCTAGCTTCATCACCATCACAGCGGTCCCGTGCTGCCTTCTAGCAGACATGGACTATTTGCTTTGATGGCCAAACCTCACGCACATCCACTGGGAAACACTGTGGATGCAGCGGTGGAGGCTGGGTGTTTCCAATGAGTCTTCCCTCAGCCATGTCTCAGACACAAAGAAACTCGGTCTCCTGCCCGGACCAGCTGTGGTCGTGGTGCCTGTGGGAGCTGCCTTCCTGCAGGATGCGGTCTGCTGAGGGGCTCAGAGCCGGCCCGGCGCTTTCTGGGTGGTGAAGAGTAGGCATCTGCTGAAGGTCAGAGGTCCGGCATGGTTGCAGACGGACTGCAAGGTTTGTGACACACAATGGTGACGTCCTTTGGGTTCCTCTGCAGAGAGGTTCTTGCAGAGAGTTACTGGCCCAAGCTAAAGAAACCCCGTGACACTTACTGTTGTCAAATCTGACACCTGAAACACAACTTCTAACAGAAGATTGCACCAGGCTGAAAGGAAAAGCCTTTGAGTCAGCAAGGAATGGGCCCACAGGGCCCCCAAAAATTCAAGGCTGTATGGGTCTGTCATTCAGATGAGGCAGATCCATTTCCACACTGGCAGGAGGAAATACCATTTTAAAAGATTATTAAACAACGCAGTGTTTGTAAATTTGATCAGAAAACACAGAAAGATAGCACCCCAACAGGACACAGAGCAGAGTCATCCAACGCAGCAGAGAGCAGGACTAACAAGGCCGAGACGGGGTTGTTATCTAATCCAGATATTTTAGAAAAACAACCCCAAATAGCTTAAATGCCAGAAAACCCCTGCTGTTTCCCAGAACTCTTTTACATCTTGGTCATCCAGCGAAGCAAGGAGCTGCCGCCACACAGGGCAGGGGGTACTGAATCTGCTGGAGTCAGTGAGCTGCCCAGCGCCAGCAGGCTCCCATGGGACCCATGCGTCAACTGCAGCATCTCACCTTGAACCGGCATGGAGCTAGCGCTGCCCCGGTTGTTCACGATGCTTTTCGTGCTGGTGAGATTTTACTTGCTGCTAATCCAAAAGGCATCTCCTAGTTTCTGTTTCCTCCTTTGTTTCTCAAGTGTACTTCAGAATGTTTGCAGTAGGAGCCCTAGTAATTCTTAAATTGCTGCCTGTTTCACCCTTAAGAGAATTATCTGTCTGCCTTGGTGACATACGACAGGTTTTTTGGGGGGGGATGATCACATGCTTCTCCTTGAAGATTGTTTTGTTTTGTTTTGGGTTTTTCTTCTGCTCTGCTTGGAAGAAGTGACTGTTATCTCTGAAAACAGAGACAATGCCATGGTAAGCCTGTCAGTAAACCGCTTCACACATCTTGGGAGGCTGGACCCCACAGCTGGCTGTTGTCTCTGGAGGGAGGAGAATTGAAGTAGTGTAATTTTCTGAGAAGAATCTGATCTCTGGAGATTGATAACAGAGCCTGCCGTGCCCTGTACTGGTTAAGGAGGTTACACCACAGCTTTGTGTGTGTTTCTTCTCGTGCTTTCTTCCCCAGGGGAGTTTGTATGGGCATTCAATGTACAAATACCAAAAACCCACCGTGGGATTGGGGTGGCTGCTGGGTTTGTGTGTTGGTTTTAAACCACTGTATTGTTTAGAAAGTCTTTTCACAAGGTCGTCATGCCTACACTTTCCTGTGCAATCACCCGTGCTTCTTGCCGTGCTTCCTCTCCGTTACCTTCCTTTCATTTGCTACAGCTCTCCAGCTGGCTGTCCCCAAAGCTCAGGAGAATGAAACCCTGAGCCTGGCTGGGACATCTTAAGGCTACTTTACCACAGGTGATGACATTGGTACTGATCAAAATACACACTTGGATAGAGTTCCTGCCTGAAAATAACCTGCTTTCACACAGGAGTCACGTAAGTGCTTTAAATCCTGTGTGGACTCTGGTGAAATCCAGTATCTTCCTCCTGGATTTCTGTCTTGCAAAAACCATTGTCACTACAGAAGAAAAGAAGAAAGGCAACTTAAATTATTATTTAGTAAAGACCTAAGATATACCCTCCCTTATAGACAGGAGGCTTCCTGCATGTTTAAAGCTATTGAATTGTGACTGAAGGGCAAAAGCACTAAAGCATTGAATGGGTCATTAAAACTCACAGGATGTTCGGGAGCTCTTCAGAGGTTTGAGTTCCCTGCAGTGGAGATGCCATCTGCCTTCATTTGCATTAACTATATGGCCTTTAATAAGTGTGCCTCTCACCTGCTGCCTCTGTAATGGACCCCAGTCCTTTGGAGGTGCAGTTCTCGGGCAATCAGTCTGCCTGTATAGGAACTGTGCTCATTCACACCAGTCAGACAAGGGCCTGCCTCCACTGAAGCCAGCAAGAATATTTCCCCCTTATTTTAACAAGAACAGAATCGAGTAACAGAAGCAAAACTTGTGCTTTCAAGCCTCAGGATGCTATACTGGAAAAGTGATTTTCAGATACTGAAGAGGGCATTCTGCTCTGGGGTTGGAGAAGAGCTTGTCTTTCGTTCCCTCATTTCTTCATTCATCTCCTATTTCTAAATGAACAAGTTCTAAGTCATACTTCAGCCACAAAGCACAAGATGGTGGTAGTACTTATCTGCATTCTATTTTCTCTTGAGAAGTTTTTTGGATGGGTGGAAAGGACACACAGAAGGAACTGAGGGCAGATTGGGTGCCACTGCCAGCTCTCTTCTTTCGTGACTTTCAAAAACAGGAAAAGGAAAGAAAGAAAAGAAGAGCTTGGTGAGGGAGATCTCATCCAAAACCACACATAGCTTGTGTTAGTGTTCTCAGGAGGGTTCAAGAATTGCATGCAGACCTGGTTTCTTCTTACACTACTGTGCTGCTTGTTTGACTTGATTGTTTTAAGAGGGCATGGTGGAGCCTCTGTGTAAAAAGATAAGGGAAAACTCAGCCCTGTTCATTGTCCCCATCACTTGTGCTCTCTCCTCTGGTAAGAGCTGTCTGACAGAGAAAATGGTGATGGAGAAGCACCCCCTGGCTGGCATGGCCAAGAGGTTGCTTTTAAGCTATTCTGTGCCTTTCAGACTTCTATGACGAGGACGGGACCTGGAAAAGTTGCAACATGTGGAGGCACTAAATGGGGAGAAGAGAAATCTTACCTATACCTGTTGGTGTTCTTGTCTGCCTTTGTATGTGCGCCTGGTCACGAGCACACTGCGGAAGAAGGACAGTCTGCAAAGTGCCAAAATTTTCAAATATCCCATGTGAAACTTGAATAAAACTTATCTGATTTTCAACGGCATTGGATAGTGCATTGGATAGTGCAGCACATTCGTTTACTTCTCTTTGCTTTGCTGTGTTTGTGTTAACCTGTGTCTTTTGCTCACCTTAACCTAGATGGGTAATTCTTGCCTTCCATCCAGGCTCATTCCTATTTTCTCATTCTGGTAACTTAGGTCAGTGCTGTTTGAGGTGTCAGCTGTGAAGCTCTCTTCCTGCTTCCATTGAAACTAGTGGGAACATTGCCAGTGGTGGCAGGGGAAGGAAGATCAAACACTGAGTCTTTTGCTGAAGTGAACTTTGAAAAGGCTCACTAATTCAATCATTTCATGCACACTCATTTCTAGCACAGCCGTAACTCCCTTCCTTCCTTCCTGAAGAAAAGGAAATGAGGACAATCAGAGTTTCAATTAGATTACAGATAAATTGGTATCTCACGGCAAAATAGTTGCTTGCTGTCTCTCTGCTTTGTGTGGTAAGAAATCTTGGAGAAGAATTACACTAAAGCGTAGGAGCCTGAGGAAGTGTGCAGCGCTCACTGCCACGTGTCAGTCAGCAGGGACATCACTGCGAGCCATCTTTTCCTCTGGGATTTTTTGTATATCACAGCCGTCATGTTTTATCAGTCTGCTGGAATTTCTCCAAGCTGCAGGAAAGATGTCCTCCCTTCAATGTTTTCTTAGCAGAACGGAGCATGTTCAAAACGCATAGTTTTCAGCTAGATGCTCCCTGAGGTGAGCTGCCTATTAGGAGGGAACCAGAAGGCAATTTCCTTCCGGGCTGCTGGATGTTTGGCTGCAGCAACCCCAGTGCCTCCGTCTGGAAGTGTGAGAAGCAAGGGGTGGTTGCTTGACGGGGAGCTCCCTCACCAAGCACCGGAGCAGTGCGCAGGAAAGCCGACGGCACTGCCTCGTCACACGGCTTTGAGCGTCCTACAAGCTGGCGTTTGAACGTGCTCCACACACACTGTGCCAGTCCTCGTGTGTGACTTTTTTTTTTTACTTACGGAGATGGGCTTGCCTGCCTGCCTGCCTGTTGATTTGTCTCTCCCTGCAGTAACTTTTGATGGGCATTTCAGCCAAGTTTCTGAAAGCGGTAAGAGTCTCCAAGGTAACTGAGGGCTATAAGCTTTGTGAAATTCAGCAGTGCGGTGAGGAAGTGATATACAGTGTCCTACGAAGGGAGAAGTGGGCAGAATGAAGTCATTATACATTCTGGACTCACATAGCCTCGGAGGAACTGCAGCACATGACAGCTCTCATCTTGTGCGGGCGCGATGGGGACAAGGAGCAGCTGGAGCTACTGCAGCACCGGCAAAGGGAGCGGGGATCAGGGACATTGCTCCCTAACAAATCCTGGAGCTCTTATGCTGTATGTTTGGTTTTGTGACGAGTGTCCTAACACCTAACTGATGATCTTGGCTGGATGTGCACCTCATTGTCTTGGGGATGGGGCATAATACAAAATTATGCTCTTTGGCAGTTTGGTTTAGATTCTGCCCGGCTTCTCCTTTCAGATGTTAGGGCATGAAGTATTTATGCAGCTTTATGGCTCCAGAGCCTTTATTCAGACTCAGCAGTCTGATAATAACACTCACCCTTTCGCTCCTTTGTCCTCTAGAGGTTTTCAACTGTGTTGCAAAGAGCAGCGAAAGCATTCAAAGGTTGGGAACCAAAGACCTGCCTTGCACATGCCGGGGGAATACTATGAGACCGGCATGTCCTAAGCAGAAGGGAACAGCAGACTGAGCGAGCTGAGCCTCTGAGTTCTCCTGGTAAAATCAAGGAACACTTGGCAGTTTACTTTGCTGGAGGCAGTACACAATCCTTGACCCACCGACAATGAGACTGTGGTTTGGATGCCAGGAGGCAGCTGTGCAACGCTCGCGGCCCCACCGTCTCCCCCTGAGTGCCAGCTAAGGCGGTCAGGAGCTTTTGCTTTCAGTGAAAACAGGACCATTGCAGTTTTGCATCAGGCTTGACTGATCCAGGTGCACAGATGTGTTGACAACTTCCTTAAAGAAAGAAACCGGGTCACCTCCCGCCAAAAAAGTGAGGGCTGCAGGCATGGCTAGCAGCGAGGAGAGCTGGGTTTGTGCCTAGGGCACTACATGGGGACCTGAGTTGAGCCCTGTTTCCAGATGTGTTGCTGGGTTGCCTTGTCCAAATCACTCTTCTCCGTTCGGGAAGCAGGGATAGGAAGACAGCTTTACGCTGTGAGGGGACGGGTCCTTGGCCCTTGGGTGGTCGGTGGGTGCTCCAGTGATGAACCCCCTGGGAAGTCAGTCGGCAGGTAACTCCTTATGGTCACCGAGAGCAGCATTCAGGCAGTGCTGCAGCACTGAAAAGGAACTCCCCGTTCTCCTCCATTCAAGCCTTTTGTCTAGCACATCACATCACTCATCGATGTGGCAAAGTACTCTAGAGTGGTTTTCATAAATCAAGTTGATTTAGTGGCTGTATTTTCCCATGCCGTCTCAGTTTTCATACTAAAGGAAATTAGTAATTTTGTGTTAAGAAAAAAGAAACAGCCACCCAGGCTCTAGAAATTTCCTTCAGGCAGAACTTGCTTTCATTTCCTCTTCAAACTCATGGTTCTGTAGCTGTGCAGCCTCGTGTAACGCAAGCTGGCCCTCTTCACAAAGAGCAGTTATACCCTCTTGAAAGGGGGGTGGAGGGGAATGCTCACCAGCTTTAGAGTTTCATATCTGTCTTTCTGGAAAATGTGAGGTTCCTGTTAGCTGCAGCAGCTGGTTTCATCAATAAGCTAAATAAACAACATTCATCTGGAAAGAGTTAGCAGCCCCATCAAGCAGAGGTGAGTTTAGTGCTGCTGTGTGAGCCAAAGTGTTCAGCGGAGACTTTGGGAGAACTTTCCTGACCCTGTTTGTCCATCTTGATCACATTGGAGCTCCTGTTGTTCGTTTTCACTCATGTGGACTCCAGCTGCTTCAAAGATAGAGTTTGCTTGTCTCTCTCTGTTTTGCACGTACAAGCCTGTGAGCACTTGTGTGCAGACACACTTGCATGCACAGCCATACATGTCCACAAGCGTACACCTACTTCCCCATGCACTCACGGACACACGCAGGCATGCTTTCTCTCTTAGCATTAACGTAGGTCCTATGCACATATGCTCAGTGACTGCTCTTAGCTCATGCTGGAAGCAGTCAGGTTAGCCTCAGCTGGAGACAGCCATGCTACTTGTGAGATGGCTCTAGATGTACACTATCTGCCCTATTAATTTTCAAAAGGAACCTCAAATAATGCCTAAAAGGAGTGAGGGCTACATCCCCTCATCTGGGATGGAGGTGGCAGGAAGAACCTGTCCTCAGAAGCTTGCCCAGGTAGAGACACTTGCTATAAGGTCTGTCAGGTGTTAATAACGCGTGGCAATTTTTCTTTTACAAAGGCTGGTAATGCATGACTGATCATGAATTTCACAGAGCAAATGTCTAATTGCCAGCTTAACCTTTGGTATGCTTAGTTGACCCAACAGGGCCGCTAACACCATGTGTCCTCTCCACAAAACCATGCATCTATCTATTTTACCTGTCCTTGAGCTACTCAGATATGAATTAGGAGAGGAACGCACCTCTAGATGGGAAAGTGCCTGGCTCTGCATAGTGCTGCAGAAGGCATTTGTATGCCACCGCTGACACAAGGAACAGAGGTGGAGCAGGGGTCCTGAGAAGTGGCACAGAGTGGAGGACGGCACGTCTAAGCGCAGGCGGTGCTGGGACCCACCACTCCTGAGCCTCGCAGGGACTCCAAATAGACGCAATGGGGTCAGCCCAGCTCAGCCAGAGAGATGCCTTTCCCCGCCTTGGGTCCCTGCTCCACCAGCTCCCTGCCATACCATCCACGCGCTCCAGCAGGCAAGCCAGTCACCTAACTGAGGTTGGGGGAAAAAAGCTTCCTGCTTGGCAGCCTTCTACGGTACCGGTGAGTTTGAACATGACGACTGCCTGAGCAGCTCAGCTTGGCTGAGTGTCAGGGCTGCCTGGACTGCAGCGACCAGAGCGGAGGGCCCCGAGCAGGGAGGGAGGAGGACGGTGGCAGAGGTGGGCTGGGACCTGCTCTCTGAGGTGGAGGGGAGCTGCTGAGGTTGCTCAGGCTGAGCTGCGCAGGTCTGCTCAGGTATTGCCATAATGTGCTCCCAGACCAGGATGGTTTCATGACCAAAAAATGGGAAGATACAAAAGGGGAATCTTTTTTGGTGGGCGAACGCTTGCAACTCTGAGAGGCATCAAAGAGGAACCCAGTCCTTCTGTTTTATCCTTAAACAAACCTACTAAAGTTGACCCCAATGGCAGGAGGGTGAGGCTATCCTGCCAGGACTATCTCAAAGTAAAGCTAACGCACCTCAAATAGTTTTGACGTGGTTTCACTTTTGGCTGGGCCACGTGGCCTGGTTATATCAAAGTAAATGGCACATCTTTGAGCAATGAAGACAACCCCTTGTTAGCTTCAGCTGTCTCCTTCCTATGCTTCTTAAAAAACTATGCTGTTATGTCCCATGACTGCTACTCCTTGTGACACACACATCACTAATATTTTTAGAATTATTTGAATAGAACATTGTTTTCGTTCAGTTAATAAATTACATCTAGTAAACCCAACTTATGTCCTCCAAGAGAAAACAAACCCCTATTTATTGTGCAAGTATCAGGGCTATTTCCCAAATGTTAAATAAAACCTAAAGGGATTATCCCATAGCCTTTGCTGAGAATTATAGTCCCTGTATTAATGAAAGGCTAAAAAAGCCATCCCAGAAGAGAAACGGGGAACAAAATGGGTGCAAAAGTGAAATGGTTTCATGCTTTTGTAACAAGCAAGGTAGTGATCTCAAGTCTGCAGCATTTCCATGGATGAGATGTCCCTGGGAAATCAGCAGGACTAGTCTTGTAAGTAAAGACTTGCTCATTTGGAGAAAATAACTGGAATAGCAAATGTCGCATTAGGTTTCCCACATAGGGTGTTCTGGAATAATTGCTTCAGGTGGGGACTCTTACTGAGTAGAAATGATTTTATTCCAGAACAGTGACTTCTCTCTGGAAACACATTAATTCTTTTACAACAGTATCTGTTCTACCATCACCATTTTTGTTTGTTTCCCCACGCAGCCAGGCCCAACCTTTGCCATGTGAGCCCCGTGCTAGCTAGGATTGGAGCTGCCATTCTGGGCTCAAGGATTTTCACTACTTGGTGCAGTCAAAGGCAAGTTTTCTACTATTATTTTTGGGATTGCTTTCATAATGATGGAGGCCTTTGTTCATATTTTTTTATCCATAAATGTTCAGTAGTCTTTCCTGAGCTGTTTTGCTTTTTGTTTTTTTTCTAATTATTTCCAGACATTGATTGGAGATACTCCTTTCCTTTCATTTTTGCAGTTATTACAGATGCAAACAGCTTTGACTCCACTCACATTTGATGTCTGCACTGTACCGCTTTTGCAGACTTTGAAACAAGAGCTGAGGCCCCTCTGTTCCCACCGTGAGTTCCACGAGGCGAGGACCCTGCCCTAGCTCCCTCCCCCAGAGCCCTGTGGAGTACCTCCAGCTTGCAAAGGTTTCTTGAAGACCTGGGCACATTAGGCTGCCTCCCACCTCTTCGGGGTCCAGCAGATGAGTTACAAGCTTCCTCGTCGGCAGGTTCTAGCCTGGTTTTCAGTACCAGTCAAACAGTGAACCAAGATCCTCAGCCAAGAGCTTTGCAGAAGAATATTCAACAATCAAACACAGTATAATTTCAGTTCCAATAAATGCACCACATGTGAATGGATGTAAATATGAATCAGAAAAGCTGTCCAGACAAATGCCATCGTTAGCTTCTGCTATCAGTAGAGGGTTCTCTAAGCATTCAGGTGTAATGCGAAGTCCTTGGGAAATAAAAATTCAAACAAACCAACAAGTCAACCATAATCATACCAGATACTTAGATTGCATATCTGGGTATACCGTCATTAGCTTTGCTACATATTTATACTAGCAGAGATTTTTTTTTCATGTGGAGCAAATACATTTATAAGAAAATAATAAGTATTTTGCAGACAAGTTCATCAGAAGGTGATGGGTACAGACCGTTTGCAATCTTAGCTGAAAGTGAATCAGAAAAATATTATGAACAGAAGGGTTATTGAAAGTCTGCACGTTTGACAAACCTCTCTGCAGCAGGATTTGTTTTGTTTTCAGTTCATGCCCAGGGGCTGAAAATCAAACACAAGTGTCAAAGGTTCACCTAGTTCTTCAGTCTGCTTTTTTTCTTTGTTTTTCAGATGCTAAAAAAAAAAAAAAAAAAAGACAAAGAGAGAGAGGGAATAGCTGTCAGAAAAATGCCCTGTGAGCATGCACAACCCTTTTCAGTCATATATTTTTCTTTCAGACTTCTGAAGCTTTTCTTCCTGGTAGGATGTCATTAGCATATAATTAAGGTGCCAGATCTGTGACATTTTCCTGTATGCTTAGTGGGGTGAGTTCCTGAGGTTTCTTGGGAGCTTTTTTTCCCCAAACTGAGGTCTAACAGTTAACTAGTCATTCCTTTCCTCCTTCTATTTATACGCCATACAAGGAGCAGGATGTAGTAACATTTTCTTGTGGTTCACCATAAGGAAAATATTCCATTTCTCTTTGGAGACAGTCTTCAACAGGCCCCCACAGCAGTACTTCATTTATGGCTTTCTGGGGGAAGCCTCTCTGTGTGTCCTCCATACTGGGCGCAGCAGCAGAGGAAACCGCTGTCTGCTGGTAAAAACCGTTCCTCCCCTTCTCTTCTACCGCACACCTCTCCATCCTGTCACACTATATCATAATTAATTTGAATAGTAAAGCTCTTCCTCAAGGCAAATTCTGCACTTTCTCTCGAAATCCATGACCTGATGCTAAGGACCACAGTGGTGTGTAAGCCCTGTCCAGGAATTTAAGCCAAGACCTGTCCAGGAATTTAAGCCAAGACCTGTCCAGGAATTAAAGCCAAGACCTTACCCATCCGCAGTGATATCTAAAGAGGAGTGACAAGGGCTTTGCAAGGGCACCCAAAATTTTTCACATGTTTCTTTTAGAGACCTAGCAGGACTGTGTGGATGCCCTGGTCCTTCTCTAAGCTCCTCTGTGCCCAGGGCGTGTAAACAAAAGAGCCCTAAAGGCCTCCATAAAGGCTCCTCATTCACTGGGTGCCTGGGGGGAGCAGGGGATGCTGCAGAGCAATCCAGCTGGAAAAGCAATTACGGCTGCCTTCCCTAGCAAAGGAGCTCAGGGGCTGAGCCCCAGCCCCGCTTCAGCTGCAGACAAAGAGGAGAGGAAAGCAGCTCTGTGAGTCCCAAATACCTTTTCACAGGGTGAGGAGAAAACATCCCACGGGTTTTGTTTTTCCCTTCAGTCTGTCAGCATCCTGTCCTTTTGAGATCTTTGTGTTGGAGCGGCTGGTCTCCACCTCCACTCAGCACTGCACAGGGGCCTTTTCTCTGGGAAGAACTGAGGGGAGGAAGAAGTAGAGAACATCAATGATTTTTAAAGAGACAAAACTTCCCGTGGGAACAGGCGGGTGCCTCTTCAGATCACAGACTTCAGGCTACCCAGCACTTGAAGCTTTTCTGCTCTTTTGCTTCCAAAATGCTCCTTGAGGTCTGCGTCCATCCCTTCCCATTTATCTGAAGCTTGAGGTGTTGCAAACAAGATCAGCACTTACAGATGATGTCCTTCTGGCTGGGAACATAGGGTGGTGGCAAGGACACAAGACGGAGCTGGCAGTGTCCAAAGAAGGAGCAATTTGCTCTTGTTGAGTTCTTGATGAATTCTTTATGAACAGTACTGCCTGTGGGTGCCTTGACCCTGTTTTGAGGAAGGCTTTTCTGAGTTGGAAAGTCTCCTTCTTTTTGCTGGGCACTTATCTCTCAGCAAGATCAACTTATTAATGGTCCCACCCCTTTGGTCAAATTCTGCCCTATATAGCTTAGGAGGTGTCTCTGGCAAACCTGTCTGCTTTGGTCTCTGAAGTCCTTCCCACCCAGGCTCTGTCCTTTAGCCTTGATCCTTGTGGAGTAAAAGAAACCCTTTTGGCTCCTGGGGGGAGGACAGGAGGGGAGCAATGAAAGATGAAAAGAATAGAGCCCTCTGAAAATCATGCTGTTGTTTAAAGGCACAAACACTGGCTTATAAAACTCATGCTGTACACCGAAATTTTCATAACATTGGCTCCTTTGTATGTAAAACATGCCAAATCTTATATGACATAAGACGGATTTTCAGTGGCGACATAGCTGCTGGGAGAGGCTTAATCATTTCACACAACTTCTTGTGGGTAACATGATGGTGATGTGTCCAGCAGTGGAGGATTTGGCTGACCATCATCAGTTGCCTCCTCTGGAGGAGGCCATTTTATGACCAAAGAAAATGTCTGAGAAAGATGAGCCAGCAGATCAAGGAGTGCTCAGTGGCTTCTGGCAGGTGGTATGAGCAAGGCATGACTCTGTTTTACTCTTTTTGAAGAAAATGAGCAAGCAATCCAGGGAGGGAAACACAGAAGTCAAGGATGCATTTTTGCAGATGATCGATTGCCTTCCTTGTGGATGACACGGAAATGGATTGTACTTTCCAAGATGAGGAACTATTATAAAAGATGATCTTCCTTGAAAAGGCTCTAAAAGAAAGAACATTTCAATTCAAACAATTCCAGGAGGAAACAGCAATGCAGTTCTCTGTGTACATGTAGTCAGTGCCAGTAATGGTTATATTATTTCTGGTTTTAGATACAGAATTGTAGACTGCCATCTTGAGCTGGCAAGGAGACAGCTAATCAAAGCATGGGCTTGAAGGCATAAAAATCTAACGGGCTGCCATTGCCCCTGCAGAACACATTTCCTCCTCCCACTGAAGCACCTCAGAGTTTGCCAAGAGGGAATGGCAATTTCCCAGCTAAGGGCAGCCTTTCTTGGGTCACTTATCAGCATTGGTCCCAAAGTAGATTAGGAGGTATAGCTCTGCAGTGTAGTCATCACACATATAGGCTTAGCTTAGACATCATTTGCTGCCTGCAAAAACTGCCTCAGCATAGTCCTTGTATGACAGACAACTGGCATGACAGCCAGAGCTCCCTCCCAGCTTTGTGCCGGTTGTAGACTCTCTAAGTGTGGCCAATATCCACGCCTTACTTCAGTATTTCATTTGGTTGAACTGCTGAGATGTGTCCTAAAGCCTCCAGTAGGATCAATGCACCTGGTTTTGGGGGGTGGTGTCCTGACACAACAGCACACGCTCTAGCCATATCACCCCATTGCTGCACAGCATTTAGCTTTTGACCTTAGTTACATGGTACTGATGCTTAAACCATCTTGCCATGTTGGGACTTTTTACAGCGTGTGATGAGAACAGCAGCTCTTGAGCCAGAGATGGGCTAAATGAGGGGGAACACAGATCGCCTTTAAAAAAAAAATCATAACTTCTTAAAAAGGCAGTAAAAAGCAGAGTCTGCAGGGAGAACAGCAACAGGGAAGGAGAGTTCTGAGTACTCTCTGAGGACTCACACTGGAGTTTAGCACCCTCTGCTCCAGACCCTGCTTTGCCTAGTTGGAGAGAGGCTGAAGTTGAAAGGCATTTGCTTTTCATGCAGCAATGTGCTTTGCAGAATCCCTGCCTACTGTGTTCCAGGTGTGCCTCCCAGGGGCAAGGGATGCTGTGACCCACCCAGCACCAGTTCTGGAGCAGGTATAGATGAGTGTGATGCTCATGGTTCACCATTTTCCGGTGGTAGCAGCTTGAAAATTGACATACAAGTATCAGACTGGCAATTTCTAAAGTTAAAGATATTAAAATACAACTGCCTTTTAGATCCATCATTTTAAAATAATTATGGGTTCATTTAGGAAATCATTCAGTGGAGCACTGTGGGTTGAATGGAGCAGTCATACTGGCTTGAACTTGTTGACTTGACCTTTGACTCAGACGACAAAGAGCTTGTCTTGAAGTAGCCAGTCATTGTGCTCATCAGGAGAAATAATTTCTCCCTTACAAGTGTGTATATATTTGTCTGTGTAGAGCTCGATGGAAGATT